>Ga0310786_10008945_pt1 | contig 12785 bp, 14 predicted proteins | sample AusTroGonzalo_MG_FD_203881 | JGI IMG/M metagenome (GOLD analysis project Ga0310786, IMG submission 203881) | Bovine rumen microbial communities from tropical cattle in Woodstock, Queensland, Australia - Gonzalo_03 (v2) (version 2) | ecosystem: Host-associated > Mammals > Digestive system >...
CCGCGCATGCCCCAGTATGGTATTTTCCGGTAAGCCGCGTCATAACTGCCCCAGCCCGACAGGCCATGGACAAAAATATACTGTAAACCGCTCATGTTCCATCACCGCCAAATGAATCTGCAGGTACCGTATATAACTATCCTTTCAGTTCTGCTCTTTGCTATTATCCCTGATCTGATGGATGATTTCAAGATAAAAAAGGATATGCTATAATGGGTTGGTCATTCGCGGCGGCGTAAATGCACAGGAAATCTTTCCAGGAATCGGATGCGCGCGGACAAACGCAAAACAACAGCTGAATACTATGGCGCTGCGGGACGGCAGCATTGCGGAGGAAAACAGGTATGATCATCAGTTTCAAACAGGCGGCAGTGGACGACGCCGGGCTTCTGGTCGATATATATAACGCCTCTTTTTTCAGCGATTATCAGCGATTCGGAACATGCCCGGGATATGGAAAGACAATCGAAATGATGGAAGAATCCATCCGTTTATACCCGAAACATATCATTCTGTGTGACAATAAACCTGTCGGCTGCGTATCCTGTCACCCGAACGGACCGCAGGAATATGAGATCGGTTGCCTGTGCGTCATCCCGGAGTACCAGGGAAAAGGAATAGGCACACAGGCCGTTCAGTTTGTGAAGGACTGTTATGAGGACTGGAAGCGCCTGACTTTGGTAACGCCCCTTTACAAACGTGAAAACGTCAGGTTTTATACGGAGAAATGCGGATTTCAGGTTGTCGGTACAGAAAGAGACGGTAATACGGAACTTGCAAGATTTTTGATGGAGAGATAAGTTTCCATTCAATGGATCATGGACAATCGGAATCCGGCGGGATGTGAAAAGGGAGAACAAAATGAGCAGCATTGAAAGATATAAAAAATTCTTCATAAAGGACTATTTGATGGGGCCGAATTCTTTCAGGCTGCTGGATGAACTGATCCGCAGAAGTCCGGAAGATGTGCGATATGACCGGACTCTGGATCTTGGATGCGGATATGCCCTGACCTCACTTTTTCTTGCCAATGAAACGAATGCAAAACATGTTTATACGCTCGACCTGAGGCCGGCTGCTACGATACCGCATGACAGGAATGGTTCCGGTCAGGGTGTGAATTCGGCGTGCGCGACAAAGAGTATATGGATAAGGGACTGTATGGCATTCTGAATTTTCTTCTGATTTATGCTAAAAAAAGAAAGTGACATTGACAATGCTTCAGAGAATGGATACAGCCGGGACCTCAGGCAAAAAATCATGAAAACACCGGGCGGAAAAAAAGATTTTGCGTGTTGCTTTCTGTATCTGAAAATCAGAATTCAGAATCAAAGGGAAAACGAATGATGAAAAGGAAAAATGAGTTTTACAGCCGGCTGACCTCCATTGTTTTCCCGTTGGTGGTTCAGTCATTTATGCTGGCCCTGGTCAGCGCGACAGACGCCATCATGCTTGGGCTGGTGGATCAGACATCTCTCTCCGCAGTGTCCCTGGGCGGACAGGTCCAGTTTGTGCTGAACCTGTTTGTCTTTGGAATTACCGGCGGTATGAGTATTCTGGCTGCACAGTACTGGGGTAAGGGTGACCATCAGGTGATTGAGCGTCTCATCCCTTTCAATTTGCTGTATATGCTGATTGCCGGCAGCCTGTTTACGGTGGCGGCCCTTCTCTTTCCCCACGGACTTATGCGCATTTTTACCAACGAGGAAGCGTTGATTGAAAGCGGAGCGTCCTATCTCCGCACGGTGGCGCTTTCCTATATCCTTTGCGCTGTTTCCCAGGTATACCTGACTACATTGAAAACCACCGGACGGGCCGGGATCGCGTCCAGGATCAGCGTTTTTGCGGTGATCCTGAATATCGCGGTCAATTCACTCCTGATCTTCGGCCTGCTTGGCTTTCCCAGGCTTGGTATTGTCGGCGCTGCGATCGCGACCGTACTGGCCAGGGCGGTAGAACTGGTCTGGGGCGTCATTGCAGTGCGGAAGGAAACCACGATTGAGATTCCGGAAACCGGTGCCAGGAATATCGTCGTGCATGTCCGCTGGAACAGGATTTTCATACGGGAGCCTGAGCTGTCCGGGGATTACTGGAGATATACCGGACCGCTGCTGGCCGCCTCACTGGTATGGGGAATCGCCTATACGCTGTATTCAGTGATTATGGGCCATATGGGCAGCGATGCCGTTGCGGCGAATTCCATCACAGGAATTGCCAAGAATCTGACCGCCTGCATTACCACCGGCCTGGGGAACGGCGCCGGAATCATCGTCGGCAACGTACTGGGAACAGGAGACCTGAACCTGGCTAAACAATACGGGCGTCGTCTGACCCGGCTTTCAATCTTCATAGGTATTGGTACCGGACTGTTCCTGATGGCAGTCTCTCCGCTGATCAGGGCCTTTGTTCCTTTGACGGAAACGGCTTCAGGATACCTTCAGGGCATGATGATCTTCTGCGGCATCAATATGATGTTTCAGTCTGTTAACCATACTGTACTGGATGGCATTTTCTGCGCGGGCGGCGACTCGGCCTTTGACATGTACGGAAACATCGGCGCGATGTGGTGCTTTTCGGTTCCGCTCGGTTTTCTGGCCGCTTTTGTCTGGAAAGCACCGCCGCTGCTTGTATACTGTATTGTCAACCTGGATGAAATTGTGAAGATCCCCGCTGTATATCTGCGATACAGGAAATATATATGGCTTCGGAATCTGACCAGGGAGACACTCGCCGAGCAGAAATGATCCTGTGCTGAATAATATTGCTGAACAGGAAAGCTGACGGGATGCTTCTGCTGATGAATGCCGGCGCTGAAAACTTACCTGGAAAATCCCCGGGGATATGCTATCATTAGGAACCGGAAGCACAGGGAGGAACAGAAACAATGCGGGTGATGCGGAGACCATTGACGGATGAAACAGGGCGGAACCCTGAGGGGGAGTGTGAAAACGCGGCATGAAAGTATTGATTGTATATTGCCATCCGTCGGATGATTCTTTTACGAAACATATGTGCGACGCGTTTATCAAAGGCGTCACGGATTCCGGGAATGAATATATTCTGTCAGATCTTTACAGGATGGGTTTTAATCCGGCGATGTCTGAACAGGAATATCTCAGGGACGCGTATTACAGGAATACACCGGACGTTGCGGATGATGTGCTTGCCGAGCAGGAAAAGATTAATTCGGCGGATGCGATTGCTTTTATCTATCCGGTGTTCTGGACAGAAGCCCCGGCGATGCTGGTGGGCTGGTTTGACAGGGTATGGTCCTATGGATTCGCTTATGGGGAAAAGACCATGAAGGAGCTCGATAAAGCAATCATCCTCTGTTCTGCAGGCAATCCGATTGAACGGCTCGAACAGTTTGGCCTTTTGGACAGCATGAAAAAAGTGATGCTGGGCGACAGGCTGTTCGGACGCGCCCGGGAAACGGAATTTATCGTTTTTGATAATACTTCAAGAGAAAACGAATTTCGTGAAAAAAACTGGGACATGAATCTTCAAAAAGCATATGAAAAAGGAAAGGCTTTCTTTACCCGGGAGTGAAAACCGGAACTCACAGGGACAGACAGGTAATCAGCTGCAGATTTTCTGCTTTCCCATAGAGGAGGGCAGGCCACTATATCATCTGTATCGGGAAGATACGGGATAATCATAACGGTATGATCAACTGTAAGGATTTGCTTCGGGTCGACGTTGAAAACGGCGGAGAGAATACCGCGCAGCTGCGGAACAGGTTCCATGTTTCTGCCGCTGAGATTGACGAGCAGGATACGCACCGGATTATTGTGATCGGCGTTGCTGCCATCGTTCCGCACAACGCGATGGCAGACAGCCTGATGGAAGAAATCTCCCTGTTTGTGGAAGAGAACTGCGGGGCGGAGATCCTGGACGAAACACCGGAGATCAGGTAAAATTGGGTCAATCAGACCGAAATAACGGAGTGAAAACCATGAGTTCCTGCGACTGGGGTTTTACCTTTGAAGCCATGAGAATCTATCATGATACCGAGTGGGGTGTTCCGGTCCATGATGACCGGATTATGTTCGAACACCTGATGATGGAAGCCATGCAGTGCGGCCTTTCGTGGAGCCTGATGCTGAAAAAACGGGAGATCTTCCGGGAATGCTTTGACGGCTTTGATTATGACCGGATTGCCGATTATACCGAAGCGGACATTGACCGCATTATGAATACGGAGGGTATGATCCGTTCCCGCAGGAAGATTGAGGCGGTGATCAATAATGCCCGGTGTTTCCAAAGGGTCCGGAAAGAACACGGCAGCTTCTGCAACTGGCTCTGGGCGCATACGGATGAAAAAACAGTCTTGTATATGGGGCATGAGAACGGCCGCATTCCCGTCAGTAACGGGCTGTCGGATGAGATCGCAAAAGAGCTGAAAGCATACGGCTTTAAGTATCTGGGAACAGTAACAGTCTATTCCCATCTGCAGGCTTGCGGGATAGTCAACGACCATGGGAAGGACTGCCCGTGTTACCGGAACATCAATGAACAGAACCCTACTGTCCGGAAAAGACGGTATCTGGAAAAATAAAAAGATCGGATATGAGGTGGCAGCGCGATGATTACAGTCAATCTGTATTACAAGGGGAGTAACGGCAGCGCCAGGGCCTTCGCTGAGGAAATGGAACTTGCCGGAATCGCGGAAAACATCCGGAAAGAGCCGGGGAATCTGCGTTATCAATACTTCCAGCCGATGGATGATCCGGAAACCATCCTGCTGATCGACAGCTGGACAGATCAGGCTGCCATTGACGCCCACCACGCTTCTCCCATGATGGCGCAGCTGGCCGCACTCCGGGAAAAGTACGATCTCCACATGACTGTGGAACGCTTTATAAGCGAAGATATCGGAACAGACGAGCAGTATATCAGGAGGTAAAGTCATGAAAAGATGGTTTGTGCTGTTGCTTGCGCTGACAATGTTTATCGGGACGGCATCGGCAGAATGTAAGGTAGTTACGGCTCTCGCTGCAGAAGTGAATCCGGACAATCTGGTATCAGTTGCTGCAGACGCGAAAGTGCTGTCCTATGCTGACGGACAGTTTACAATTACAATCCTTGTGCCGGAACGGTATGCTCCGGAGGAGATTAATGCATTAAAGACCGGCGATGCGATTTTTACGGAAGGCCGGGAAGTTGAAATACGCAGCATTACGGAGCGGGAAGGGTATATTGTCCTGAATGCGGACACGGATGATGATGTCTGGCTCTTTGAATCTGTTGATTTGAATTACTGGATTATGGATGTCAATGACAATACCTGGCTTGAACTGGCGACAGTCACGGTTCCGGCCTCCGGGCATCTGCTCTTTCTGGACGGGATTAATCCTTCCACAGGAGAGTCCCTGCTTCATCCGACCGTGTATAACAAAGAGGGTTTCCTGACGGTCATGAAGTCGACAGATGATCCCGGCTTTGATATCCGGAACGTGGAGGTTGTGTTTGATGAGAATGGGGAACTGGCGCTGATCCGGCGCTTCTATGTGCCGTGGAACTAATATCTCCAGCGGAGCCGGTTCAAGCGCGGAGAATCTGGCAAAGCTGACAGGGGATACAACGGTCTGGATGAACGTTACCCGCATCGAAAACAACAGCACAGCGGAACAGGTCCGCGAGTGGGCTGTTTCTGCTCTGGAAGAAGCCGTAAGGAAGACGGCAGACTTCGTTCCTTCGGCATCCTGAATGACTTTACCCGGGAACAGGCGGATGAAGTACTGTCCTTTACGGCTGTTGTACCCAGCAAAAGCCTTTCTGTCCCGATCATTCCACAACCTCATATAAAGAACTCAGACAGTCGAATCCGTCAAAGATCCATCTTCAAAGGATAGGTTCTGCATAAACTCGATTTCGTCCAGTCCGTCAGTAATGTTATTCCTGTTTCCCGTTTCCCTGAATCCTGCCTTCTGATAGAGTTTCCGGGCACGGGTATTGTTTTCCAGAATCCACAGGGTTGGTGTGTCGCTGCATTGGCCTATGGCATACCGCAGCAGCATTGATCCAAAGCCTTTGTTTTGTTGTTCGGGAAGGACATAAAGATCTTCAATGAGGCTGTCCTTCACCGAAACGATTCCTGTCGGATTCTGATTGATCAGCATAAATATCCTGCTGCCTTCATTCATCTTCTGAATCAGGTATTCTTCCTGATGCTCCGGTGTATGCAGAGCGACAAAATCAGCATTACAGAATGAACGGTGCGATTCCTGCCAGGATACAGAATGGATAACCGCTGCATCATGTATGTTTGAGGAGTCCACAGGGACAATCATAGTCTGCCTCCTTAGCACTTCCTGCAACAGGAGCGGCTGAATCTCAGGATATGTCCATGCAGCCGGCAGATCATCCTGTATGACAATCCGCTCAATCTCGCTGTGAAGCTCTTTTTCAAATGCCTTCACGTCAGCATAAAACAGCATGCCAAAGGTTTCTCCGTCATCGATATTCCATGACGCAGTAACAGAGTACACGCAAACAGGCTCAATGCTGAAATCAACGGCACCTGTTTCCTCATACAGCTCGCGTTTTGCTGTTGTCAGAATTTCTTCGCCGGGTTCCCGATGCCCTCCGGGGATTTCCAGCGTGTTGCGCTCCTTATGCTTACAGAATACCCAGTGCCCGTTTGTTTTTGTGACAATCACGGCAAACTTGAGCTTCTGATCGTTAACGTGATCGTAAAACTGAACTTGCGTCATCACTGCACCTCTTGCTCTGTGATATTCCACTGACCGGTTTTATTACTGCCGATTCTTTCGGTCAGTCCTTTCTCCCGTAAAGAATCGACGGTTCTTTGAATGATGCGTATATTTTTTTCTGTTTTCTAAACCAGTTCTTCCCGCGAATATCCCGGATGCATCTTAACACGCTGTAAAGATTGATTTCAATAGGTTTGTATGAGTTGGTTCCGGATTTGCAATCCTTCGTTTGCTCCATCGATGTGAACGACGTGCCCTGAAACGTCCATGAGGTCCGGCATGAATTGTTATCGCCAGAAGCCGGCAGCGCTTGGCTTTTCAGGCCCCGCGGGTTTTTCCTTTTGCGGATTGCCGGTCTGTGGTATGATAAAAACGAATTCAGGTGCAGGGAGGTAGTGCCAGGATGGCATCTCAAACCAAGATATTTGCTGTCGTTTCTGACATCCACGGTAACCTTCCGGCCCTGAATGCAGTACTTGATGATGCAAAAAGCCGTGGAATCAACGAGTTTATTTTCGCCGGTGATTACTGCCTGAGCGGACCCTTCCCGGATGAATGCATAGCCGCACTGATATCGCAGAAGAATGCGCATATCGTTCGGGGCAATGAAGAAAAGTATTTGATAAACCTGATCGGCAAAGATCAGGATAACTGGACTGACGGCCAGATGCAGGTCACATACTGGTGTTTCCGGCAAATAACACAGGAGCATCTGCAGTTCCTGACCGCACTGCCGCATACGCTTGAATTCATGGTGAACGGGGTAAAAGTCCATCTTTCACATGATTCAGCGGCATGGATTGGCGACTGTGAATTCAGGCTGATCGGGCCGGATGTGCTGGCGAAACGATATGAGGGAATGGATATAACGCTGGAATACTACCGGCAGGATGTCCATCATCTCTTCAGTCATGATCCGGGTTTTCAGGGCATGTTGCCTGATCTGGAGGAAGGCATTTATCTTTTCGGCCACTCCCATGTTCAGTGGAACCGGCAGGATACTGACCGGAATATCTTCCTGATCAATCCCGGTTCCTGCGGCCTGCCGCTGGATTTTATTCATGGAAGTGTCCCATATACAGTTCTGTCCATCTCAGAAAACGGGGCAGTAAGCATCGAAGAGATCCGTGTCCCCTTTGATAAACAGGGATATGCGAAAGTTTTGAAAAATTCAGAACAGTATACAGAAGCAACGGTCTGGACGAAAGTTATAACAAAAGAATGGCTGAAAACCCATGAACATATGACATTTTTCCTGGAGTTTGTCGAACAGTATGCACAGAAAACCGGAGATACACGAAGGCCGTTTGCTGTGGAAACCTGGGAAAAAGCCTATGAGATCTGGGACAACACTTTATCATCAGCGGAGAACGCAAAGGAATCCCGTCCGGAGTTGACCCGTGACCTGGACAGCCGCACTTTCCGGGAATACTACTATCTGAAGGAAGAACTGGCAGCGTTTTGCCGCAATAACCATCTGCCGTCTTCCGGCGGAAAGCATGAGCTTACAGAGAGGATTGCCGGTTTCCTTGATACCGGCGATGTCCGGCAACCCGTAACAAGACGCCCTGCCGCACGAAAAGCACAGCTGACTGATATTTCGCGAGACAGCATAATCGAGAGAAACTTCGTCTGCACTGAGATGCACCGGGCATTCTTCAAAAAAGAAATCGGTAACAGTTTTTCTTTCAACGTTCTGTTTCAGCAATGGCTGAAGGCTCATGCCGGAAAAACATATGCCGATGCTGTTGATGCTTATTATGAAATTCTGGAAAAGAAAAAAACCGGAAAGGCTTCTATCGGAAGGCAGTTCGAGTATAACACCTACATTCGGGACTTTTTTGCCGACAACACGGGAAAGACACTGGATGAAGCTATCAGATGCTGGAAATACAAAAAGAGACTGAAGGGCCGTCATCGCTATGAACGGTCAGACCTGACAGCGCTGGAAGAAAAATAAGGGATATAATGTCTGTGAGAAGTGACAGCTTTTCCAACTATCAGGTTTTCAGTCCGGCAAAACTGAACAAGGGTGATGAGAGTCGGATCGTTGCTCCATACGGCAGTTTGCCGAGGGTGAGGACCGATGTGCTGGACAATGCCCTCGCCCACGAGAACCCCAATCCCAAATGCCCGGCAGGCAGGATAACCATGCGCTGCCTGAGGAGGAAGCCTGACAGATGAATGAACTGAAGACCCAACAGGAGAGACGCCGCTGGCTGATCCATGCGCTGCTGGAGGAGATGCCCCAGTATCAGTATCCGGTCTTTCCATATACACAGGAGCGCCAGGAGCGGCTTTTGCGCAGCCTGATGAATGTACGGCCTCCTATGCCGGTTTCAGAAGAGTTCCTGCAGGTTCAGGATGATTACCTGCAGGAAATGACGCGTGAAAAAGGGATTACGGACGCGGACAGCCTGAATCCCTGTCCGGTTAACAGCCGGATTGTTCACTGGCAGGGCGATATCACCACCCTGCGGTGCGACGCCATTGTGAATGCCGCAAACAGCCAGTTGCTGGGCTGCTTCCAGCCCTGCCATTCCTGTATCGACAACATCATCCACACCATGAGCGGCGTGCAGCTGCGCCTGGCCTGCCATGAGATCATGCAGAAGCAGGAGCATGAAGAACCCACGGGGGAGGCAAAAATCACGCCGGGATTCAATCTGCCCAGCAGGTATGTGATCCATACAGTCGGCCCCATTATAAACGGTCCGCTAACCCAGACGCATGAAGAATTGCTGGCCTCCTGCTATCGCAGCTGCCTGGATCTGGCACGGGAAAACAAAGCCGGAAGCATTGCCTTCTGCTGTATTTCCACAGGCGTGTTCGCTTTTCCGCAGCAACGGGCAGCGGAGATTGCTGTCCGGACAGTGACCGACTGGCTGAATGAAAACCCGGACGGCATCAATCGCGTTATTTTCAACGTGTTTAAGGACGAGGACAGGGAGATCTATGAACAGCTTCTGTCCTGATCAAAGAAGGTATATTCATGAGTTATAATCTGAACATTTCAACAGGAAAAGGCACGAAGGAAGAGCAGCTCCGGAGGCTGAAAGAAGCTATAACTTCCTATGACGCTATCCTGATTGGCGCAGGTTCGGGCCTGAGCACCTCTGCCGGGCTGACCTACAGCGGCGAACGGTTCCTGAAATACTTCTTCGACTTTGCGGAGAAATACGGGATCAGCGATATTTATTCCGGCGGATTCTATCCCTTCCCGGATGAGGAAACGCGCTGGGCCTGGTGGGCGCGGCATATATACTTCAACCGGTATATCACGGCGCCGAAACCGGTGTATCCGCTGCTGCTTTCTCTGGTAAAGAACAAGGACTGGTTCGTCCTGACCACCAATGTGGACCACCAGTTCCAGCTGGCCAGTTTTGACAGGAAGCGCCTGTTTTATACCCAGGGAGATTACGGCCTGTTCCAGAGCGTTGATCCTTCCAACAGAAAGACTTACGACAATAAAGCCTGGGTCATGCGGGCCATGGAAGTGCAGGGCTTTGTACGGAATGAGGAAGGCGTCTTTGAAGTCCCGGCGGACGGGAAAATCCTGATGCGGATTCCATCCAGCCTGATTCCGGCCTGTCCGGATGACAACGGCCCGGTTACCATGAACTTGCGGGGCGATGACTCGTTCGTTGAAGACGAAGGATGGAATCTGGCGGCAAAGCGGTATGACGAATACCTGGATGCGCATGAGCACGGCAGGATTCTATATCTGGAGCTTGGCGTCGGAGGGAATACGCCGGTGATTATCAAATTCCCGTTCTGGAAAATGACGATGGCGAACCCGGAAGCACTGTATGCCTGCCTGAACTACGGAGAAGCTTACTGCCCCCGGCAAATCGAAGATCAGGCAATATGCATCGATGATGACATTGGGGAAACGCTCCGGATGATAGACCGGTAAACCGAAAGTAGCGTAAAGCTTTGGGGCAGAAATAATTCTGCCCCGCCTTTTATTTCTTCGAAAAGCTACTCAGAATGTGACCTGGATCAGCGTTTTTGTTCTTTCTCTTCACCGTGAGATATTCTTTCATTCCATTTGTTCCGATAATCCTTTGGTGTCTTCCCATAAAGCTCCCTGAATTTCCGGCAAAAATAGGTGGAGCTTTCAAAGCCGGTTTCCTCTGCGATCCTGCCAACGTTTTTTCAGTGGAAGTGAGCAGCTTTGCTGCCTGTTTCAGACGAAACTCAATCAGGTAAGCGATTGGAGACTGATGAATTCCCTGCTGGAATACCTGTAGTGTCAGGCTTCTGCCAATATGAACAGCAGCGCCGATATCCTCCAACCGAAGATTCTCCTGATAATGCTCCTGGATATACTGCATCATGATCTGGAGACGGGTTTGGTTTGTACGGTCAGGCTTTTTCCCGAAGGTGCCGTGCTCGAGTTGCCTGTGCTGATACAGTTCATTCCAAAACCCTAGCAGGGATGCCACTGTGATGATTTCCTCCACATCTTTCTTTTCCTGGCTTGCAAAGACTTCCATCATTCTCTGAATACATACTGCCTGCCAGGGAACGGAAGGATCGAACAGGATATAATCCGCTCCGCTGCTGATAAACGTATGAAGATACTTCTGGTAAAGCAGGCTGTGTTCTGGAGCCAGTAAGGACGGAGAATACACCACGTTTGGAATAATTGTGCTGGATTCTGCCTCAAAGCGATGGATTACCCGGCTGTTGATCAGCAGTCCGCATCCAACGTCCACGGTCAGCTTTTCATTACCTACAAAGCAAATAGCCTGTCCGGACTGCACATACACATATTCCAGTTCCGGATGCCAGTGCCAGTCCATACAATGAAAGTCAAAATCCCATATATCCTCATAGTAGTACTGAAGCGGGAAAGCCGGACTGCCATGCCGGACGTTTTCCAGCAGCGTCTCATCCGTTGTGATCCGGGAAAAAGGCTTCGGTGCGGGCATAGTGGTCCCTCCCTGTTCATGTTCCGGTATATTATACTATAAATATGGCATTTTATCTCATGAAAAAGAAATGCGAACGGGATATAATTCAAAATGCAACAGGAAGGACATGAAGGGGGAAACTGCCATGAAAAAGAATTACCAGAGGACACTAAAGGCCTGCTACCTGGGCTTCATCACCCAGGCCATCGCGGCGAATTTCGCGCCGCTGCTGTTCTTGAAATTCCATGCCGATTACGGCATCTCTCTGGGCAGAATCGCCCTGATCTCGACCGCGTTTTATTTCACGCAGCTGGTAGTGGATGTGTTCTGCGCCAGGTTTGTGGATAAGATCGGTTATCGAAAGAGCGTCGTCGCCTCGGAGGTAGCCTCCGTTCTGGGTCTGGTTGGGCTGGCTTTTATCCCTGATCTGTGCGCCGATCCCTTTACAGGCATTATTGCCTGCGTCATTGTGTATGCCATTGGAAGCGGATTGATCGAAGTGCTGTGTAGTCCCATTGTGGAAGCCTGCCCCTTCGACCATAAGGAAGCAGTCATGAGTTTGCTGCACTCGTTCTACTGCTGGGGATCTGTCGGCGTGATTCTCTTGTCCTCGCTCTTTTTCACGGTTTTTGGCATCGGCAGCTGGCGGATTCTTGCCTGTGTGTGGGCGCTGATCCCCCTGTACAACATATTCAATTTTGCCACATGCCCGATTGAGCATCTGACGGAAGATGGTAAAGGAATGACCATCGGGCAGCTGTTCAGAAAGCCGCTGTTTTGGGTGGCGATTCTGTTGATGGTATGCGCGGGAGCGTCGGAAATGTCCATGGCGCAGTGGGCTTCGGCTTATACGGAGGCAGCGCTTGGCTTCTCAAAATCCGTAGGCGACCTGATTGGCCCCTGTATGTTTGCGGTGACCATGGGCATCAGCCGGGTCATTTACGGGAAATACGGCGCAAAGATTAATCTGAATCATTATATGATCGCCTCCGGTATCCTGTGTTTGTGCTGCTATCTGCTGGCTTCCCTGTCTTCCAGCCCCGTTCTGGGCCTGATCGGCTGCATTTTCTGCGGTTTCTCGGTAGGCATCATGTGGCCCGGCACAATCAGTATCACATCCCCACGCCTCCCCCAGGGAGGTATTGCGTTA
>Ga0310786_10008947_pt1 | contig 12784 bp, 13 predicted proteins | sample AusTroGonzalo_MG_FD_203881 | JGI IMG/M metagenome (GOLD analysis project Ga0310786, IMG submission 203881) | Bovine rumen microbial communities from tropical cattle in Woodstock, Queensland, Australia - Gonzalo_03 (v2) (version 2) | ecosystem: Host-associated > Mammals > Digestive system >...
ATGTTAAAAGACAATATTATTAGCAAAGAAGAATATGAAGAGGATGTTTTGCTTCATAAAGAGAAACTACAGAAGGCTTTGACTGAAAGAGGTAAATATGATAAGGAAATCTCAGAAATCAAGTCGTGTTTGATTAATTTTTCAAAAGGTGACACGAATTATGAGGTTACGGATATTTTTAACAGTATATATGAAGAAGATGGCTTATGCTTAGAAACCAAACAGGGGGACAATCCGCCGTTCCATTTTCTTCCAGCTGGCTATAAGCGAATGTATTATATTGTTTTGGATATTGCCTATCGTTCTTTTGTCTTGAATGGGACAACAGATGCGAAAGGAGTTGTTGTTATTGACGAGATTGATCTCCATTTGCATCCTGAACTTGAACAGGTTGTACTTGAACGATTTATGAATACATTCCCCAATCTGCAGTTTATCGTATCTACCCATTCACCCTTAGTATTGACAGGGTTGGAAACAGAAGGTAAGCCTAATATAATCTTGCGAATGGAACCGAATACAAATGCTCCTGTTTTATGGCCAGATGTTTATGGAATTGACTATAATTCAGGTTTGGAGGATATAATGGGCGTTGAGTCAAAGAATGCTAATTTGGACCATCTGATCTCTCTTTGTGCTTATATGCGAAAAAGGGGAAAAACAGCTCAGGCAGACAATATAAAACAACGTATAATTGATCAATTCTCAAAAAACAGCGTTGAAATTGAAAAGCTGATTGAAAAAAAGGAGAAGGAACTTTAATATATGGAATACATTGATAAGTCGAGCCATCGTGACAAGGGCATTGAAATAACGGATGACTACCTTAATGTCATATGGATTCAAGAGGAACAGAGATATCCAGTGGACTTTTATGGAAGTTTTCGTAGCCTACCAAATAAGCAAAATTGTTTTTATAAGCAGATGACGAAAGTGCTGCTTGATAATCAGCGTTATCATTGTTGTTATTGTATGAGACGCCTTACGGGCGATGGAGACACGACGCTGGAACATATTGTGCCTCAAGCTGTAGGCAATGATATGCTACAAGAATATCAAAAGCATAAAGATGAGTTTCCAATGTTTGGTGAGGAGATATTGAAACTGTCTAGTTCTTTTTCAAAAGAAAAAAATCCCTCCAAACCACCTTATCCCCATACGGTTTCATACGATAATCTTGTTGCATCGTGTTATGGTCTTTTCCCTAAATTAAACAATGGAGTAGTTATTGATGATAAAAGTGGGCATTGTTGTAATAATGTTAGAGGCAGGAGTCCGATACTCCCTATATATTTACTTCCAAATGTTTCTACTCTTCTTGGCTATTGTGTAAATGGCATAGTTATAGAGAAAGACAATCCTATGTGGGAAAAGATTGTCAGGGAAGTCATTGTCAGTGCAAGATTAAATTGGAAAACCCTAGTTGATATTCGCCAATTATGGTATGTTCTCAAAGATGTAGATATTGAAGAAATAAATGCTTGTAAAAATGATTCGGCAAAGAGACTTGATATATTGCAAGATAATCTTTATTTGACGGATATTAAGCAAAATAGGATAGATGAATTAATAAATAAATTCAGAAAAGACTCCTATTGGAACTGTTTCTTACTTTATGATTGGTTCCATAATATTAATTGGAATTAATACACTTTGCATAGATTATTAGGCTATGGAATTAAAACTTGAAAGTTCACTTGCCCATCAACTGGCTCCTGTTAATGCTGTGGCTACAGTAGTGGAGGCATCGATTAAGGAACAGGCTAAGGCTAGTCACCAGAATCCTGTACTAACCAAGAAACTGAATGCTGTAGCATTGGAACGGGTTCGACGTGAAGTAGGTATTTACGATAAGGCTACGAAGAAGCGCATACATGAACAGAACCTTCCAGAAAAGATACAAGCTCTGCACGCACATAGTATTCTTGATATTAAGATGGAAACGGGCACAGGTAAGACCTACGTTTACACTCGTACCATATTCGAACTGCATAAGCGTTGTGGTTTTAACAAATTCATCATTGCCGTACCCACTTTGCCTATCAAGGCTGGAACAGCAGCATTCTTAGATGAGAGGGAAGTGATGCGTCATTTCTCAAATGTCTGTGGATATAACTCAGAGATTGAGCTTTGCTTACTTGAGCCTCAGAAACAGAAAAAGAAGGGACGCCTAAATATACCCTCGGCTGTTGGCCATTTCTTTTATGGGAGCCATCATGTGAAGAATAAAATCTATGTTATGCTGCTAAACACTCAGCTCATAACGAGTGGTAAGTTACTTACACGCGAGGATTATGACCAGACGCTGGGAGATTTTCATAAGCCTGTAGATGCAATTAAGGATACTTTGCCGATACTTATTATTGACGAGCCTCACCGTGTGGATCGTAGTAGTAAGTCGTATGGAGCCTTAATAGAAAACTTCTGTCCCCAACTTGTTATCAGGTATGGAGCTACATTCCCTGAATTTACTTTCGGTCGTGGAAAAAACAAGATTATTGCAAAAGACTACCAAGAACTGCTTTACGAATTGAATGCTGCAGATTCATTCAACCAAGGACTTATAAAGGGCGTAGCGAAGGAACACCTTGAATTACCAGGAGGAAGGAAAGCCGATAAGAAAGTGAAAGTGGTGAGTATTGCCAGTGGGAGTTCTGTCAATCTGAAGTACACGAATGTCAGTGATCTTAATGGTACAACCAGCACTCTGGGAGTAAATGACAGTCTTCGCAGTATTGATGCCGATCTTGATGGTGTCATTATTGTGGGTATTACCAAAAACAGTATCTTACTGAGTAATGGTCAAGAGAAATTTATTGGAGACGAATTTTATCCAGACCAGTATAGCGTATCATATCTAGAAGGCATGATAGAATTGGCCCTCCTGCGTCATTTTGAGACAGAACGACAGAATTTCTGTCGTGAAGGACTGCCTATAAAAACTCTGACACTATTCTTTATTGACAACATTGAGAGTTTTCGTGGTCCATCTGGTAAAAATGATGGATGGCTTAGACTGAAATTTTTGGATTTACTAAAGAATAGGGTTAATCAAGAACTATTATTATCCAACATCAAAGAGTACGAGGACTACCTGAAAGCGACTTTGGCTAATATAGAAGCCACATGTGCAGGCTATTTCTCTCAGGACAACAACGATACAGACGAAAATATTGCAAATGAAGTAAAGGTCATTCTTCATGGAAAGAAAGAGTTGCTGAGTTTCAAGAACAAAGATGGCAATCCCAATGTTTTACGCTTTTTATTTTCTAAATGGACGCTGAAAGAAGGATGGGATAATCCGAATGTGTTTACCATCTGCAAACTACGTTCAAGTGGTTCTGAAATAAGTAAGCTACAAGAGGTTGGACGTGGTCTTCGCTTGCCTGTTGACAGTGCTGGTAATAGAATCTGTGACAATGCTTTCATGTTGAACTACATTGTTGACTTTACAGAAAGAGATTTTGCAGACAAACTGGTTAAGGAAATAAATGGAGAATTAGAGTCTGATAAAAAACGAGCATTGGAGATTACCTATGAGGATATTGTATCAGTTGCTCAGAAACGTGGTCTGGATGAAACTACATTCTTCATAGAACTACTACAGAAAGGATATGTAAACATCAACAAGCAAATTGTGGCAGACAAATTTGATGATTTACTGAAAGATTATCCAGAGTTTAATGCTTCAGGAAATGGTGTGAATACAAATCGCATCATCAATCGTAATAGTGCCCGAACAGATACCATACATATCAGGAAAGCCAAGTTTGAAGAACTCAAAGAATTATGGCAGCAACTGAACCGTAAATACATTCTTTATTTCGACAAGGAGATAGACCAGAAATTGGAAACGGATTTGTCAGACATCATAGAGAAAAAACGCGTTTTTTCTCTTCAAGTAGTGGAATCAAAAAGAGAAGAATTGGGCATTGAAGATGGATCGGCCTATACTAAAGAGGGTAGTCATGTGGCACTTACTTTACATGGTCGTCATTATGCATACAACGATTTCCTTGCTCGCTCATCAAGGTACACGAACATTCCAATACAAATTCTGCATCATGCTATATGTGATTTAGTGGCTAATGGTTGCCAGATTACAGACGAAATGTTTAACGAGGGTTCTTTAACAAGGCTTATTGCTGCGGTTGACGACTGGAAGTGTAACGAATTATTAAGTTTTGTGCGCTATAAACAAGCAAAATACAAGACTAAGGAAACAAAGCTAACTAATGCTGATGGCAGTGTTAAGAAGGATGTTGTTCAAACATACATAGGCAGGAAAATGGTACCAGGTACAACGCCAGATAGATATCTTTATGATGCCTACGCCCATGATTCTGACCTTGAATTAGAAAATATGAGGACGAAAATAAGTAATGTTGTTGTATATGGTAAGATTCCTTCTCATAGCATCTGCATTCCGACAGTTGCATCTTCTAATTACAGTCCAGATTTTATGTATGTTGTGAAAAAGACGGATGGTTCCAAGGAACTGAATATTGTCATTGAAACAAAAGCATACGATAAAGAATCTCATATAACTCCTGATGAAGACACTAAAATATCTTGTGCCGAGGAGTTCTTTAAAACTATGGCAGCAAATGGATATACAGTACATTTTCGGAAACAAATTAATAGTACGGGTGTAAAGGCTATTATTGATAAATTAATGGAAGAATAAGGAACAAGTTCACATATAGTATATTTGGAAGAGGGGATCATAAACTTTGCACCCTCAGTAAAAACAAGACTATGGATAAGGACATTAGAGAATTCTTGGATAGGGCAACACAGAAAAGGCTCTATGAGGAAAAAAGAAAACGTAAAGACAAACGCCTTGCTAAACAGGCAAACCTTCAGAAAAGAAAAACCCGAAGAAACGCCGCTCAAAATGGCGTAGATCTTTTATGTGGTGAACGCATCATGGGTGATAACAAACTACGCAAACTTGCTGATTGTGGAAGAGATTACAGCACAGAGACGAAGTTTAGGACCAAAAAACGTACTCCTGAAGAGCAGAAGAAATATGATTGGGAGAACAGACCTCGTTTTATTTCTGTACCAATGGGAGGACAAAACAAAAAACATTGATTTTGTCCTTGGATAAAGAATCACGGGGCAATTGTGACCATTCCGAAATAATTGATTAACTTTGCAAACGAAATATGACGAAAGAAGATATATTCAGACTACGAGACACGGCAGAACAGACAAAAGTTCAGTTCAAGGAGCGTGTGACTCGCGACAATAAATATGACGTGAGCTGCGAGATGGTGGCGCAAAGCAACTATCGCGGAGGAATGATTGTGGTTGGTATCGATGATAAGACCGGCCGCATCAATCCCTTATCGTTCCAAGAGGTACAGGAAACGACGAATCTGTTAGGAAACCTGGCTTCAGAGGGCGTTGTGCCTCAGATTCTGCTTGACATCGAGAATGTTCAGATAGATGGTGGTGTTATCGTTGTGGCAACCATTAAGCAGGGTAAGAACAAGCCTTATCGCGACAGTAAAGGCATCGTATGGGTGAAACAAGGTACCGACAAACGCAAAGTGTTCGACAATGCAGAATTGATAGCAATGCTGATGGAGAACGGACAAATGCATCCAGATAGCATGCCCATCAAGGGGACGAGTATCAAAGACTTGGATGAAAAAACAGTACGCGACTATCTGCTGAGCCGTTTCCGCAACGATTATGAACGGCAACAGTTGCCTATCGCAGAGTTAAAGCATAAGAGTCTCGCTGAGATTGCTGACATTATCAGCCAGACTCCAGAGGGCATCTTAAAGAATAATGGTCTAATCATGGAGGATGGTATGCTGACATTGGCTGCACTGATGCTGATGGGCAAGTATCCTCAACGATGGCTGCCTGCATTCACTGTGCGCTGCATCAGCTTCGTGGGAAATAGCATTGGTGGTACTGAGTTTCGCGATAAAAGCGGTAACGATGCCGATGGTAATGCGGTACACATGTACAACTATATCATTTCCTTCCTGACCAGGAACCTGCGCCACAAGCAGGTGGAAAAAGATTTTAATAGTCCTGGCGAATTGGAGGTGTCAATGACCAGCTTGTCGGAAATAGTTGCAAATGCTATCCTACATCGTTCGTATGTGATAGAGGCCTGACATCAAATTCGTGAATGATGAAACACTCAATGAGTTTGTGGTGACGATGGAACGCAAAGGTGTTGATGATAGAGAAAATGATGGAGATGATAGAGATAAGCCTTTAGAAAACAGCGACTTAAAAGAAATAGGTCGACAGGGTAATGATAGAGATGATAGAGTTAAACATACAGGAGTTTCATATAAGGCTCTTGATGGTTTTCAAAAGGATATTATCCAATTCTGCTCTATCCCAAGGAGTGCAAGGGAGATACTTGAACATATAGGTTATAGTTACCATCCTGCCCATATAGCAAAGTTTATAAAGCCCCTGATTGAACTCGGTTTTATCGAAATGACTGAGCCAGACAAGCCTAATAGCAAGAATCAGAAATATCGAAAAGTGTCTTTGTGAGAAGGATCGAAATAACCTTTCTGAGAGAGAGTAACTAATAGCCCGCGGGGACAGGTTCCGTGAGTCGTAGGTATTAACGCGTTTAGGGCTCGCAATCGCTGCGAGCCCTAAACGTTTTATTAACTAACTAAAAACCAAACGTATGAAAAAGAAGAAACTAACTCTAACTAATTTATGATGAAAAGTATTATTCTTGATTTCTGATTTCTGATGCAAAGTTACGATGATTTTGGGGCGATTCCAAGAAAATGCGCTAATTCTTTTTGAACTTGTGTGGACAATGGACTCGATAATGGACAAAACGAGGGATTAATCTCTTTTTCTGTCCAAAGAGATGTAACATTTTCGTCTTTTTGCATACTATATTAATAAAAAAGGTGTATCTTTGCAGACAATTCTAAAAGACGACAATGAAGACGAAAGACTACTCGATGCGGGAGATGATCATCGACCAGTGTTTGGGCACTGGGCGGGAGTATACGCGTGAAGAACTGCAGGCAGCTGTAAACAAGGCGCTTGAGTCGCGCGATATGCTACCCGTCAAGTCGAAGGTTACCATCTTGCAGGACATCAACGAGATGAACGAGAAGTTTTATCGTATCTATGAGGAATATGGTATTGTGTCAGAGCGCAGAGGCCGAAAGACTTATTACCGCTATCGTGATGGAATCGAGTCGATCTACAACCGCGAACTGACCATCGATGAGATTGAGAAACTGCAAGAGGTGCACAGTCTGTTGCAAGGGCTTAGGGGAATGCCCCAGTTGGAATGGATTGACCAGATGTCGGCTCGCTTCGACCAGCAGATCATGAGCCCCAACCAGACTATTGCCAGCTTCGAAGAGGGTACGGTGGGCGACAGTAGGTTCTTTCTGCAATTGTTTAACGCGATCCATCAGAAAATGGTGCTGACCATCGTGTATCAACGTTTCGGCTTCGAACCGAAGGAACGTATCATCCATCCTTATCATCTGAAGCAGTTTATGCGTCGCTGGTATCTTTTCGCAACCATTGAGGGAAAAGAGTTCGTGACGAGTTTCGCTCTCGACAGATTCGTTTCTGTGCGTGAGAATAAGGAAGTGGCCTACAGAAAGACTGATATTGACTTCAACCACTATTTTGATGATATCGTTGGCATCACTCATCCTGACGGAGGTGTGGTGGAACACATCGTGCTAGAGGGCGACTGTTGGGCGGACAATTACCTGCATACATTGCCCGTACATCCACTTCAGAAGATAGAGAGTCAGGGGGAGAAAGGCTGCATAGTGAATCTCGACCTGATGATCAATCGTGAGCTGGAACGCGAGATTATGTCGTATGGTGACCACCTGAAAGTTGTGGCGCCAAAGCATTTCCAGAAAAGGATGAAGGAGCTATATCGTACGATTGAGGAAGTGTACGACGAAGAATAATCCAACTTTTTTTCTTGTTTTCTTGTTTTTTTTAATGCGTTTACACTCACTGAACGCATTGGACTTATCTTTGCAGCCGTAAACTTATAAAATTATAGATTATGGCAGGATTATTTTTAGCATTTGTGATTGTTGTCGCCCTCGTTGATATGATGGACGGCTATGTGAATAACTATATTAATAAAAACAGCTATGAGTAAAAAAGAATTCGTAAAGATCCCTTTGGAATTTGATACGCCCGTGCCTTTCTATGATCTGGGCGTCAGTTGTGGTCTTCCCAATGAACATGGCGATATACCGCCTGAAATCATGATGATGCCATGTCAGTTGGCCAAGCCTTCTGTATTCATGTTGTGGGCGCAAGGCGACTCGATGGAGGGTGTGAACATCCATTCTGGCGACATGCTGATCATGGACAACGCGCAGAAATACTACAATCATGACGTTGTGTTGGCAAAGATTGACGGTGAGGAGTTGTTGAAGACGTATTATGTCGATGAGGAGGGCCGTCATTGGCTGGTTCCTTCGAATGATGAATACGATGCGATATTGTTGACGGAGGAAAGCAATGTGCAGTTCTGCGGGCGACTCGTCTGGCATATCGACGCGCCTCGCGAAACAACGCGAAACATCCGCGAGTCTATTGCCCGATACCTGAACAAGCACAGGGTAGCAGTGGAACCTTCGCGTGTGCCTACTTATGAAGAAGTGGTGGAGGCCCTGATCAGCATTGCTCCGATGGTGACAGTTGGGCGCAGATGGTTAGGGGCCTGTCGAGTGCTGATGGATTGCGGGTTCATTCATAAGGGTGGCTACGACAACTTCTGCGTACTGGTGAAGAGCGTTGTGCCCACTCATACCCATCTGCCTAAGGCAGCAGAACTTCAGCGAATGGCAACACTGTGCTTTTCGAAACCGTTCGAGAAATGGACGGATGAAACGGCTCCTGTTCATAACAATCACTTTAAGGCTTATTACGAGATAGGCGAGACGATGCTCGAAGAACTCCCAAAGTGAGGCGCAAAAACTCCCAAAACTCCCCAAATACTCCCCAAGAATCAGCCAAAAGGCCAAAACTCCCATTAAAACTCCCACGAACTGCCATTGGGCGACGGATTTCTTCCGTCGCCTTTTTTTTATGCGTAACTTTGCTAATGTAATCATTGAATTATTAACCCGAGTGGAGTGAGAATCTCATGAGGTAAGCCCAGCTGGCGTTCACTGCTCTTCTCACAAAACTAGGAAACAATGAAAGAAAAGATTGAGAAAGAAGGCTTCTGTGAGGTTGCCAAGCAGCAGGCAGAACAGGATTATCAGAACTGGAAGGTTGAGCATGAGGGTTATGGCTACCAGCGTCTGGAGGATTGGCGTAGCCTGGAGATTGTCAGGCTGCTCATGTCGGGAATCATGAAGAAGGCACCCGCCCCAACGGGTCGTGAGGTGAAGGAACGGTCGGTTGTCATCGACATTGATGCCTTGGAGGTGGGAACCACGTTACCCGAGAATCTGAATGTGCTATGTGCCCAGCTGTCGCCGTTTGTCTTTTGGACAGGGCAGAAGAAGGAGATTCTCTTGGTGGATTATGAGCGGATGGACAACTATCTGCTGCGACATCAGGCGGACATCACAGAGGATGCACGCTACGCCTTTGACTACTTTGATACCATTGTCAATCTGATACAGGAGGACATGGCTCTGCTGAAACCACAACTGGCCAAATATCTGAAGAATTACGATGAAAACCTGCTGGAGCGTAGCAGGAAGGAATGTATCGATGTGGTGAATGCCTGTCAACCGCTGATGAAGCCCAACATCAGGACGGATCTTCTGGGTGATGTGGTCAGAAAACTGCTGGACGACAAGCGTATCGGTGAAGAGGTGCAGACCAAGCTGTGCAGCATCAAGACGAGAAACAAATATCTATGTGAGATCATTGCAGCCCTGGACTACTTTGGTGTCTTCAAGGCTGAGGTCGTCAGAAGGACACTCGCCAAGACGCTCAGTCAGAACATGGTGTCGGTAAGCATCGGTTCTGCTGATGACTATATCAAGAAATTCCAGAGTGCAAAGAGCGGTGTCCTCTTTGAATGGATGAAGGAAAATCTGGAAGATCTGAAGACGCATGAGTATAATCCTTACGCGGGATTGCTCTTGGGATAATAAAAGGATTTTACAAATCTGATATTCTGCTAAAATCCCGATAGGCGTGGAATCCCTCTGAAAACGGGCGTTTTCGGAGGGATTGTTTTTGGGGACGATAGAACTTGCAATCGCTTATAATCCCTTCTAACTTTGCAGTCGGAAACAAGAAATGAAGAATTAAAAAATTGAAGAATTAAAAAATTGAAGAATTGAATAATTGAAGAATTGAAAAATTGAAGTTTTGAAGAATTGAAGTGTTTAACAATTAAAATTAAAAAGGTATGGAAGAAGAGAAAAAAGATGACCTGTTGCAGGAAGAGACATTCGAACAGGAGGAAGAAAGTGTTGAGGATCTTGAAGATCTGGATGAGGAAGATCTGGAGATTGATTTGTTGGATTCTTATGATGAGATGATGGATCTTGCAGATGAAGATGATGACTATCTGGATCTGGAACCAGCAGAAGAGGAACCGGTGATGGAGGAGCTGCCTATCCCAGAGAGTATGAAAAAGGATGAACTCATAGCTGAGGTGTATCGCCTGCGGAGGATGGGCATAGCCAAAGATGAGAAGGAAAAGGGACTGATCATTGAGGTGGACTATCTGAGAAAAGAATTGAAGGAGACCAGAAAGCAGATTGTGGAGATGAAGTATCACATAGAGGATCTGCAGGAGGAGTACGGACGTGAGCGTGAGGTGGCCCGCAGTTGCGTAGAGATACTGAAGGACTTTCTGTTTAAGTGGCTCACGAAGGACAATCAGGCGTTTGTGAAGCGGGTGTTTAAGTTCTACGACGACTACGACCAGACGCGCATGATCTACGCTCTGCTGAAGTATCTGATATTTGACCAGAAAACGGGTTTCCACAAGCCTGTGCAGGGGTGGCACTTCAGGATTATCTGCGAAAAGATTGACGAGGATGCGGTGACGCTGCCTGCGCACTCGATGATGATGAGACTTATGAAAAAGTACGGCCTTTTTCAAAGAATGGATAATTGAAAATTGATAATGGATAATTATGGAATCGGTGAAAGTAACAGTAGTGAGAAAGAACAAGCGCCTGGTGAGGGTGATTGTGGAGGATTTGCAGGATGAGTATGGCGTGGATATCGAGGCGATGGTCATCATGGAGTGTATCAGGGCGCATGTGAGTACAACGGTGTTTGACATGCTGATGATGCAGCTGCCAGCGTTCACGGGAGATATGCAGGTGGAGATAGCGGATAATCTCTTGGACTTCGTGAATGAGGGCACGCTGAAATACACGGGCTGCACCAGCGCGGACATGATACTGGATGCCTGCTATAAATGGATTGAAGACGAGAAAGGAGGTGAGATATGATCAAGAATTAGAGAATTGAAGTAACCGCGAAGCGAGTAAAAGAGTTATGATGAAATTTAAACAAGGCTAATGAAAAAAAAGGAGGAAAAAATGAAAAAAGAGGTTTTGTTGTTGAATGCGCTCGCAGTCATGGAGAGACTGGAGCAGGGTAAGAGTGTTGAAGGTGGTATGTCGCTCGACCAGGAAACGGGCTGCATCGTGTTCAGACCGTATAACCGGTTGTCGAGGGAGCTGGGGTATGTCCCGCCATCGGTGACGCTGTATGAGACGCCTAATGGGTCGCTGCGTCAGACTGCACAGCGTAACAAGATCGTGGTGAGCGTGAAGCGCAAGCTGGGGAATATACGCGGGGCTGTGGAGATCATGGCGCAGGCCAGGGAACTTACAGATTACCTCAAAAGACTGTCAAAGACAGAGTAACGATTTAAAGACAGAGTAACAGACTAACATATTTATATTAAGACTAACATATTTATAATAACAGATTTTATATTAACAGATATATTAACAGATTATGGAGGCATTAGTGACAATAACAGAGGTGGGCGCATACGCTGAGCGCCAGTATCAGAAGCAGGATGGAACTGCAGAGTACTTCAAGAGCAGGGGATTTGTGTTGAAGCGGGGTGGGGACTCCTTCTATGGGGAGCTCACAGGCGAGGCAGCGAGTAAGAATCGCGACACGCAGTATGAGCAGCAGGTACCCTATATCGTGAAGGGATTCTGGAAGGTGAGGACGTGGGGCGATAATCAGGATCGCCATGAGAACGTGTTCTACATCACAGACATTCAGAGTCTTTAGATCAAGAATTATAGAATTAGACAATTATTTCTATGGAGATTTGTTTTCAGAAAAAGAAACAGGTAATCTATACGGAGGCCTGCCCTGAGGTGAAACTCAGAGCACTGGCCAACGCTCCTGAGACGAAGTTGCTGACAGACTGTTGTCGCCTGGCACTCCGCTATGCAGAAGAAACGCCCCTGTCGATGCCTGACTGGTTTACAAAAAGGTATACCAAGTTCTGCAAGGACATGACCAAGGAGAAAGGCGAGACCTTCCAGAAAAAGACCGAAGACCAGAAGCTGTTGCTCTTTGCGGAGTACGAGAAGGGCGAACATCCCTTTATCAACTTCTGTGCCCGGGGCTATGACGAGTCGGACGTGAAGGACAAGAAGACGGGGAAGATGAAGAAGGGGCCTTGGCGTAAGCAGAAATACGTGCGTCTGTCGGGTATCGTGGCCATCGATATCGACGGGGTGAAGGATCCCAAGGCCATGTTTGAGGGCTGGCAGAAGACGCTGGACTTCAAAGCGCTGAAGATCTACCTTATCTATATCACTCCTAGGGGTAA
>Ga0310786_10008948_pt1 | contig 12783 bp, 9 predicted proteins | sample AusTroGonzalo_MG_FD_203881 | JGI IMG/M metagenome (GOLD analysis project Ga0310786, IMG submission 203881) | Bovine rumen microbial communities from tropical cattle in Woodstock, Queensland, Australia - Gonzalo_03 (v2) (version 2) | ecosystem: Host-associated > Mammals > Digestive system >...
TGAGCCCTTGAGATGTCAGTAGCTCGTCGAGCACGGCCTCACCCCACTCGCCTTGCACGGTGTTGCTGCGGCGAAAGACGCGCGTGAGCTCATCGGTACTGCGGCGGGTAGCCTCGCTCTGCTGCATCATCTGCTGAATGATGGCTTTCATCGCTCCCGCATCTTCGCTCTGGCGGTTCTGTGTCTCAGCCATCGCCTTCTGCATCTTATCAATGGTTTCGCGCAGGGGGGTGACAATCTGCCCGAGGGTTCCCGAAGAGGATTCCTGAAACTCTCGCTGACGCTGACGAAGCATCTCGCCCGTGGCATCCTTGAGCTGCGCGGTCACACGTGCCATCGTGTCGTCGAAGCGTTGCTGCTGGGCAGCGATGGCCTCACTGTGGCGGCGTTCCTGCTCGGCAAGCTGCGAGGCCAAGACCTCTGCCCGAACAGCCAACTGCTGCCGCTCCTCGGTCTGTTGTGCCAAAGCCTGCTCGCGTTCGGCGAGCGTCTGGTCGCGCTCGCCAATCATCCGTTGTAGCTGCTGGCGCTGGCTCCGCATGAGGAACAGCACCGCCGCAGCTCCGAGCACGAGACCTATGACAAAGAATATGACTAAATCCATAGATTATCCCTCTTTCATAAACGGGAGTTTGACGGCTTGACACATAATCATATCGGCAATGGCTTCATTCTCCTCCCGATGACCGTTGAGAAGTTCGAAGATGTGTCTGACACCAAAACGCCCACGACCTTGGCGCAAGGCACAGACTATGCAGAGATGCTGCAAGCCTACCTGCTCCGAGACAATATCGAGGTCCGTGAAGGCAAGGCTTGAGAGAGCCAGCTGATAAGCATATTCGGCATTCTCCTCAATGAAGCGCTGCACATCGCCCAGCGTCTCCAGGTTCAGGTCAATCAGGATGGGCAGGAAGGGCATCAAAGGAGCGGGGAAAATCTCGGCTTGGTTAGCCGCCGCAATGCGACGATTAAGACCGTCGAAAGGTTTCATCTCGAGATAGCCACGGAAAGTATCTATATCCAATGGCACCTCATCGAGCTTTCCAGAAGCCACAAGCACCTGCATACGACGGCGGTATTCTGTGAGAGTCGTTCGCAAACGACTGAACTCATCATCCACCAGCTCTAACATTCCTGACAGGCGGCTGAATTGCCGGCGATGCTGGTCGGGAATCTTCACGGCTCCCTTGTAGCCTATATCGTGTTCGATGGTTGACCACACGTGCTGCAGAGCCGTGCGCATCTGAATCTCAAAACGCAGTTCATTAAGCTCAGGCATCGTAGGATCATCGACAAGGCTCTTGGGCAGACTGCATATATAGTGCAACGAATTGTAGCCAAAGCTGGTGAGCTGGTGTGCCTTACGCTTATCCACCGATTCTGCCCAATCGACATCAAAGAGACCCTTGACAATAGCTGCCACCTTATCAACATCGTCGGTGTAGAAGGTGATAATGCGCACGCCGAGGATGTCGGTCACGTCGGCGATTGATTTATATTTGGTGCCTTTGAGCTCCAACTTTTTTGCCAGCGAGTTCTCTTCTTTGATGCGGTGTTCAATGGCGTTGACATACATTCCCTGCTCCCTCAACGCGCAATCCAGTTTGTTGAAGACGATACGCTCCATGCGTTCATAGACAGGGCGCTTACTGCGATACTGTTGCAGCAAGCCCATACAATGAGGATCTAATTGGTTATAGCTCATATTCTAACATAACAAAGGAATAGGGTGCCAGTTCCATACTGAACTTCTTCTCGGCCTTCACGCTCTCTGTTTGCGGAACGATGGGCTGCGCGTCAAAGTTGTTCTCGTCCTCAGGCTGTCCAGCAAGAACCGTTTTGGTAGCCGTCTTCTTAGGCTTGAAACGGCTGATGTCAATCCGTGCGGTCTTGGCCTCAGCACCGGCATTGCAGAGTTTTACAAAGAGGCGGCGTGTCTGGGTGTTGAGGATGACCGACTGTCCATAACGACTGTCGACAACGGGCTGATTCACGCCCTCAGCATCACCTTCAAAACGTACACAATCGCCATAGTAATACTGTCCACTGGAGCGTCCGAAGAACTGCTGCACATAGTAGCTACACGTGAGGATTGGACGTTCGTTATCGAAATAGATGAGGTCGGGATTCCAGTTGGTGGCGTTCTTGCGGGCGAAGAGAGGCGCATAGCTGGTCATCGTCACTACGTCGCCATTGCGCTCCACGTGCAACAGGTAGAGGCCTTCAGCCAGCGCGTCGATGAGCTTCTTGTCCTTGGCGGCATACTCACCCAGATAGACCTTTGTCTGACGGTCACGGGGATAGCTGTCGTACTGGCGGCTACGGAGGAAATAGTCACGAGGTTCATAGTAATGCTCATCAAGAATAGGAATACCCAGTTCCTCAGCCAGCTTCCAACCGTTCTCATAATCAGGATTCCCATGGTGAGAACCGGGACCGGCCGTACCCACGATGACAATCTCTGGGTGTGCTTTTGTCACGCGTTCGTACATATATTTAAAGCGTTCAGCGAACTCAGGAGAGATACGTTCCTCATTACCCAGACCCAGGTATTTCAGACCGAAAGGCTCGGGGTGTCCCTGCTCGGCACGCACGCGTCCCCAAGGGGTGGAAGCATCACCGTTGGCCCACTCAATGAGGTCAAGAGCGTCCTGCACCCATTCATCCATCTCCTCCATCGGCGCAGCGTCCTGTGCCTGGTCGCGCATCCCCCAGCCGCCATTGGCACCCTGACAACTGACACCACAAGGCAGGATCGGCAGCGGAGCCATTCCGAGATCTTCGCAGAACTGGAAGTACTCATAGTAACCAAGTCCCATACTCTGGTGGTAGCCCCATGTGTTCTTGAGCGAGCGGCGCTGTTCCTTCGGGCCGAGGGTGGTCTTCCAACGGTAGGTGTTCCAGAATCCGTCACCACCGCCATGAACCACACAGCCACCGGGGAAGCGCAAAAACTTCGGTTGCAGGTCAGCCAGTGCCTGTGCAAGATCCTTGCGCAAGCCGTGACCCTTATAAGTATCCTGCGGCATCAGCGAGAAGACATCCAAATCCACAACACCTTTCGTGAGTACAAGCACCTGGAGCGAAGCACGTGCAGCATCCTCCGTGGGTGTCAGCGTAGCGCTGACCTTCTGCCAGTCAGTAGATGTTGCATAGAGCGTTGCCTCAGCCAGTAGCTTCGTGTCGCGACGCCCTTGATGCTCCACCAATGCCACACGCACCTCCTTGGCATCACCCTCAACATTGCGCATGAAAGCTGAAAAATCATAGTGTTCGCCAGCCTTTACGCGAATGCCGTCGAAGCCGTCGTTCTGTAAGCCTACGCCTGTCCATCCATTGAAATCATAATAATGTCCCACGCGCTCCACCAGCAGACGCATATAAGTGGGGTTATTCGCGTGTACAGGACGTTCCATGCGGGCTTCCAAACGCCCCAGCGAGTGCCCCGGACGAATGAAGCGCCATGCCGTGGCAGGGCCCCAGCCGTCACGTTCCGTGGGGTTATATTCGAAAGAGCCGTTCTGTAACAGCTCGGCATACAAGCCGCCGTCAGCAGAGGAACTGATATCCTCGAAAAAGATACCTATCAGCTCGTCGCTAATGAGTTTTCCGCCTGCAGGCGCTTTCATCGTTTTCTGGGCTGAGAGTCCCAATACAGCCGTCAGCAGGACAGCTACAAGTGTCAGTCGTTTCATACGCAATGGTTTCTTATTTATAATTTGTCGGCAAAGATACGGATATTATCGGAAAACACCTATCTTTGCGCAGAAAAAAACAAAAAACGTTGGCCATTTCAAAAGAAAGCCGTATCTTTGCAGCCGCAAACGAAAAGCTAGGAGCGTAGCTCAGTTGGTTCAGAGCGCTTCAGTCACATTGAAGAGGTCATCGGTTCGAGCCCGATCGTTCCTACATCCCGAGGCTGTGTCAATTGACGCAGCCTCTTTTATTTGTCTCCGTGTTGAAGGAAATAAGCTTCGACCTTCGGCCAGTTGACGCAGACTATATCAAGAGGCTCGTCGTACTCGGTAGCTGTAACAGTGTGAGCGTCGAGATCAAAACGGACAACGATGCAATCCTCCACACCAAGGGTGGCGGCTTCAAGATATACAACATCAAAGAGAGTTACATCCTCATAGTCTATTGAATCAGAGTCTTCGGGGTCTAGTTTCCTTACTTCAAACAAGCACTCTTCGTCAGGTCGCAGATACCAAGTGTGCAGGAGGGTGTCACCTTTCTCAACAACGGCTTTGCGGACAGCAACCATCGCATCTTCACGATACTGGCAGAAGTTATGCTTCCAGTTAAAATACGCAACTGTCGTGACGATGATGCATACGACAATGACGACAAAAGGCTGAATCAGGCAACCCAAGCCCAAGCCTTTCCATTCCTTGCGGTGGAATCCATAACATGGAATGAGAACGGAAGCCAGCATAACGGCTAACCATAAGAATACGAGAAATACATAATATTCAAGGCCCTGAGTAATCATAGACGAGTGATGATTGAAGGATAAAGAGAGAGTATCTTTTTAATGTTTTAATGTGTATTTCACCGCCAGCATGGTGAGGTCGTCGCTCTGCTCAGCATCACCGATGAATTGTTGCACGGCAGTCATCATGGATTCTATGAACCGCTGGGGCTGATTGACGGAGGTGCGGGCGACCTGCTGAATGCGGTCAATGCCGAATAGCTGACATCGGCTATCTTCTGCCTCGCTGAGACCATCCGTATAGAGGAAGATGCTGTCCCCGGCCTTGAGCTGGCGATGTTGTGCTGTAAAGCGCCAACCGGACATCACTCCCACAGGGATATTGGAGTCGCACGACAGGATAGTTACACTGTCTTCGGTGATCAGCAGTGGCGGGTTGTGACCGGCATTGGAAAAGCTCATTTGACCCGTACCAAGGTCGAGAACACCCAAGAACAAAGTGACAAACATTCCCGTGTCATTGTTGCGGCTCAGAGCCTCGTTCAACGCCACGGCAATCTGGTTGGGTTCTTGTGTGTATGAAGCAATATTGCGGAAAAGGAAGCGCGTAACAGCCATCACCAAAGAGGCCGGAACACCTTTTCCCGAGACATCTCCAATGCAGAAGAAGAGTTTCTCGTCGCGGATAAAGAAGTCATAGAGGTCGCCGCCGACAGCTTTTGCCGGCATCACAAAGCCATAGATGTCAAGATCATGGCGCTCGGGGAAGGCTGGATAGGTCTTAGGCAACATCGACATCTGGATGTCGTGGGCAATCTTGAGCTCACTCTCCATCGACGCCTTGGCTGCGGTTGTGCTCTTGAGCTTTTCCACATAAGCGCTGAGCGAGTGCTGCATATTCTCAAACGAGTCACGCAGCAACTGAATCTCGTCACGACTCTTGATGACAGGCAACGCCGTATCAAACTGTCCGCCTGCAACCTTGTCCGCTGTAGCCGCAAGCTGCTTCAAAGGTTTCGCTGTGTGCTTAATGGTCAGATGACAGACGAAGAACATGACAATCAGTACGAAGACCACTATCAACAGCAGAAAGACTCCCATGATGATACCGAACAAGTCGAGCGATATGGTAGGCACAGACACAGCCACCATCCAGTCACTATCCTCGATAGGGACATAGAAGAGGTAGGACTTGATGAGGTTGATGCGTAGTACCTTGTCAGTTTCCGATTGACTCTTCTGTCCCTCCGACATCCGACTAATGACTTCGCTGGCGACTCCCTCTTCATCAGCGTCCCTGACATGAACGAAGAAGTTGCCTTTGAGGATGCGGCGATGATCGGGATGTGTGAGATAAGTGCCATCGCGCATGAATACATAGCTGTGGAAGATTAAATCATCTGTCACCGGAACCACCCAAACATTATCTTGAAAGATGTTATCCTGCTTCTCTAACTGCTGCGTCATGAAATCCAGCGAGAGATCGGCACTCAAAACCGCTACCACGCGCCCCTGTCGATCATGCAAAGGCTGCAGATAAGCCACCACAGGGGCCTTTTCTTCATGGTCTTCAAAGAAAGGTTTCGACCAACAAGCCGAGTCAGTGGAGATAACTTCGCGGAACCAGTCGTCTTCAATGCCGTCCTCAACATAGGTAATGTCACAACTCTTAATACGAGGATTCAGTTCTACAATACGTGTCATGATGCCTTGCAACTGAGCTGGTTGACCGAGGTGCTGTTCCACTTCATAGACGTGGTTCATGACAGCCTCGCTGACATCCGACATAGCGTTGCTGAAAAACATAGCAGACGCCTGCATATTGGTGTGGAAGGTGTTGGCCGTCACTTCTACCACGATAGATTTCGACAAATCGTAGATAAAGTAGCCCAGGGCGCTCATCATAACAAACACAACCAACATCACCCAGCGTGTCAGCCTGCGGGCAAAAGAACGATTATATCTCTTTCTGTCTTTTTTATCTGTCTTTTTCATGCTGAATTTTCGTGTTGACGTTGCAAAGTTATGAAAAAACTTCCATTTGAAACCTTTTTTCGTTCATTAATTTTCGTACCTTTGCCGCGATTTCCAATCCTTTATCATTTACGAAAAAAGATTTTTCCACCTGCAACAACAACTATTAAACAATAACGCTTTATGAAAAAAATGATTCAATGGGTGCTCACTGTCACCCTTATCTGCGGCACAACGGCCTACATGACAGGCTGCAAGAAAGCTAACGTACAGGAAAAATGCTCGGTCGAAGAATGCTCACAGTGCGAGGACTCCGTCCAAACAGTAAAGAGTGAAGAACTGATTCGCACTAGCCAGAGTTGGGATGGCGTGGAATTGCCCGACTACCTGCAGGGTCGTCCCGAACTGGTAGCCGTGAAGTACGTGTTCCCTGCCGGGCAGAAGCTGGGATGGCACCACCACCCTGTGATGAACTACGGTATCTTGGTGCAGGGCGAACTGACCATCATTGGTCAGGACGGCAAGGAAAAGATTGTGCATGAGGGTGAGGCTGTCGTCGAGATGGTGAACACTATCCACCACGGCGAGAACCGAGGCACTAAGCCCGTCATCCTTTACATGTTCTACCTCTCGCAGAAGGATCTACCACTGGCTGTGCAGCACCCCGAGATTCCACTGGACTGACAAATCGACAAAGATGATGGACAGCGTGATTGAAAGTTTTAACAACAACCTGATAGCCGAGGACCGTTACAGGATGATTCTCGACGGCTTACAGGTGACACTTTTCATCACACTATGCGCCGCCGTTTTAGGCACAATATTGGGTGGACTGGTATGCTGGATGCGCATGAGCCGACGGGCATGGCTACAGCAAGTGGCCAAAGTGTATATCGACCTGATGCGCGGCACGCCGGTGCTGGTAGTGCTCATGCTAATGTACTATGTGGTGATGGCGCCAATGGATGCCACAGGCATCGTGGTGGCTATCGTCACTTTCGCCATGAACACGGCAGCCTACATCAGCGAGATGTTGCGCACCACCATTCAGAGCATCGACCGTGGCCAGACGGAAGCGGGCCTGGCCCTGGGCTTCACCGGGCGTCAGACGTTCTTCAAGATTGTGCTACCGCAAGTCATCAGGGCGGTGACGCCTGTCTATCAGGGCGAGGTTATAAGCCTGCTGAAAGGCACGAGCATCGTGGGCTATATTGCCGTGGAAGACATGACGCGCGCTTCCGACCTGATACGTTCGCGCACGTTCGACGCTTTCTTCCCCCTCATCATGACGGCCATCATCTATTTCCTCATAGCATGGCTCATCGGGCTGCTACTGACGTCGCTGGTGCAGCGGCAGCGCATGAAAGCTCTCACGGCTGCCGTGATGTTGATGCTGTTTGGCGTGGCGGGCTATGTGCCAACGCTCATGGATGACGATTCTTCCGACACGAACACAACGGATCTGTCAAGCGTGCCTCCCGTATTCAAAGCACTCTCCGGCCAGCGCGTCGGCGTCATCATCGGCAGCATACAGGACATTGCCATCACCGACTTGGCACCCGATGCCGACATCCTGCGCGTGGCCTCCTCTGCCGACTTGCTGAAAGCCTTAGAGAGTGGCAAGGTGGACGTAGCGGGCAGCGAAAGCCTGACGCTGATATTCGTCAAGGAGGTGGCGGAAAAGGTGGACTCTGTGAGTTCAGGGCTGCCGTCGATTCCGATAGGAGCCTGTTTCCGACAGGATAATACCGCATTGCAGCAGGACTTCAACAGCTTCCTCGCCGACATTCGTCGCGACGGAACCTACCAAGATATTCTCGACCGCTGGATCAATGCCGAAGACCCCTCGGCCATGGCTATTCCCCAGCAGCGCGGTACAGGACGCACCCTTCAGGTAGCCACCAACCCTTCCTTGCCACCGTTCAATTTCATTTGCTCTGGAGAGCTGTCGGGGCTGGAGCCGGACCTGCTAACGGAGTGGGCCAATAGGCGCAACTGGAAACTGGAGTTCCTTGTCATGGACTTCGCCTCGCAGATTCCTGCCGTGCAGACGGGCAAGGCCGATTTGGCCATGGGAGCTATCAGCATGACTGAGGAGCGACAGAAGCAGGTGCTCTTCTCCGACGAATATATCGAGTCGCATATCGTGCTCGTCACACGAAAAGGGGAAGCAGCGATACTCAACAATCCTCCGCAGCCATCTGCCACGGAGTCTGACGAAAACATATGGCCGTGGGCTGTGGCTATATTATAATAATAGGTGGCGGCGCATGGCTCATTGTCCGCAGAAAGGGAGATACTACTCTACATTCTACTCCCCCATCCTCGGAAGAGGAGGCGGATGTGAAACTTCCCGTCATTCGCATCTCCCACCTGAAGAAGAACTTTGGCAGCCATAAGATATTGCGTGACATCAATGTTGATGTGCATCGCGGTGAGGTCATTTCCATCATCGGTCCTTCAGGCACAGGCAAGAGCACTTTCCTGCGATGCCTGAATCTCTTGGAGCAACCCACCGGCGGCAGCATCGCCATCGACGGACAAGACATCCTGTCTCCCGATGCGGATGTACCTCTGTTGCGTCGTCGCATGGGCATGGTCTTTCAGTCGTTTAACCTGTTCAACGGCATGTCAGTGCTTGACAACATCTGCTTGGCACCTATGCAGCTGCTTGGCAAAAGTCGTGAGGAAGCAGAGCAACAAGCCCGTGAGTTGCTGCAGATAGTGGGACTGGCCGAACGTGCAGATGCCATGCCCGAGCAACTCTCCGGCGGACAGAAGCAGCGCATAGCCATTGCACGTGCGCTGGCTATGGAGCCTGAGATACTGCTTTTCGATGAACCGACCTCTGCCCTCGACCCCACGATGGTGTGCGAGGTGCTGGGCGTGATGAAACGACTGGCACGCGAGGGCATGACAATGCTTGTGGTGACCCACGAGATGCGCTTCGCCCGCCAGGTGAGTAGCCGCGTGCTGTTCTTCTCCGACGGTGTTGTCTATGAGGACGGCACACCCGAACAACTCTTCGAACATCCGCAGCGCGAACGCACCCTCCAGTTCATACAGCAGATCCACGAGACAACTTTCATCATCGAGAGCGAGCAATTCGACTGGTATGCCATGATGGCGCAGATGGAGCAGTTCTGCCAGCAATACAACCTGTCGCGCCAGCGCACCGACAGCGTGCTCCACGTGGTCGATGAGTCGCTTTCCATCCTCGGCTCAGGTGGAAAAGCTATCCAACCTGGCACGCGCCTCACACTGGCATATACAGAGCAGGACGACACGCTCCTGCTTACCGTCAACTGTCCGCTGGGCATCAACAGCAATGCTTTCCATAAAGACAACGATGATCTGGCCCTGACCATCCTTCGCAATTTCTGCCGTGACATCACCATCGACGGCAACATGCTTCGCATGATTGTCAAGTAGAAAGGCTATATAAAGAATCTAAGCGGGCTAGTAGCTTTTGAATTCTATGTCTATGCTGTTGGTGATGATGTCTACTTGATTAAGGAAGAAGAGTAATCACTCAACAAACCATCACTTCGGGGCTGTATCATGCACTGTGACACAGCCCCTTTTCCTTTGTTTCCCGCCATCAGGGGAATCACCTATTACCATTCGCTCTCTCTTATGTCGCCGCCAGCAACCCGCCATCACCGCCCCGAGGCTTTCGGCCGCCAGTGAGCACCAACTGTCGTGGTTTTTGAGAGAGTTTATGTTCGATGATGTAGTCGCTTTCTTATTGAATTATCTTTAAATTGTCAAAATCAATAACTTGACCATTACGAGCGAAGAAACCAACTCCAGAGGTTCCCAAAAGGAATTCATCTTTTGCGAAACGACGACGATATGACATAGCACGCACGCCATTTACTTTATAGACCAATTCATTTAAATTGTATTCTACCTCGAATTCCACGCCTACTTTTTTTCCTTTCCTTAGCTTCAAAGCTTCTTGCTTTCTTCCGATTAATTTATTCTCCCTCCAAACTTCAAGGTTGGCTTCATCCTCGCAAATATAAAAAAGAATAAAGTTTTGATCATCCTCGTAGTCCAAAAGGATTCCAAATATTTTATCATCATTTATCTTCTTTGCTAATGCTTCAACTTGAAGGACAAAGGGCTTATTGATATCAAAAGAGCCATAGCAGGTCGAAGTAATAGGGTCACCTTTACTCTCTATATGCAAGACCCCATCGCGAATAACAGCGGTTCCCCTTTTTCCGACAGATTCGGTCCACCCAAATTGATTCGATTCAAAGTCATCAGCCATGACTTGGGCATTTACTCCAGAAACTATCAAAAGTAACAGAGTAACAATTAGAAAAAACTTTTTATTCATATTAAGTGACTATTACTTGGAGAGACGGGATTGAAACTCACTAATCAAAGGTTCAAATTTTTTTAAAATACGAACGACTTCGCGGTATGAATTCTCGTTGCTCATTCCAATGAGAGGAGCTTCTTCTGAGGAAATCTTTATTTGGAAAACCAATTCATCATCTGATATGCCACTTTGCTTAACGGTAACTCGTGTACGTACAGCTTGTTTGGATTCGCTAAAACGCTCATATGCCCAAGGGGTTTGAATGAAGCCAGAGGACACGTCTGTAGTTTGCATTTCATCGAAGTAATTCAACAAGATTTGATGAATTAGTTTCCATGCTTTCTCTGCATCTTTCTTGCCATTAGAATCAACTGTGTAGAATTCAGGAGAGACTGTTACACTAAAGAATTTGTTAACCAAACCGCTAGGGACAGATGCCTCGAAAAATTTGTCGGGGCGCATAGTAAAAGAAATTGCAGAACGTTTGTCTGATCTGTAGAATTTGTTTTCTTGTGTAATATAACCTTCCTTTTCTATCTTAATAGCAATAAAGTCACTCTTATCAAGGGTCACCTCTATCACACCATCACCGATGTAATTTCCATCGACTGAAATCTGTGCATCAGATGGAATCACAGATATCTTTAGCGTCTTTTTCCTTGCGCTAATACTCATGGTTCCAACAATCATGAAAGCTGAAACCAACACTACAAGTTTTACGATAAACTTTTTCATTTGCTATAGTAATTAAAAGGGTTAATACTTTATTGCCTTCGGTTGTATGGACAGGCGTGCATTCTCCTTTGAGCAAAAGAAAAGCGCAGGACTTCTCCATACGCTCCTCGAGGTTCAGGATAACCTACAATCAACTTTGGATTGCCTGCGCTTGGGGGCGTGCATCATGTTGATTGTCATTGCTCATTCACTTTTCTGAGTCCTAATTCGAGGAGCAATTGAGCAAATAAAAAGTCGTGAATACCCTCCTTAAAGGGAAACACGCCGCAAAAGTAACGATTATTCATTAGCTGGCAAAGAAAATATCGAAAAAATGTTGATTTAGGTCAAAAAGTGTGCGGAGGGAAATTCTCTAGAGAAAGACGGCTATCAGATATACGTGCTTCCGGTGTCGAAGTTGTAGTGATGCAGAGAAGAAGCATACGATAAGATCTCCTCGCTGATGAAGACAACAGTTTTAGGCGTATAGGACGAAAGGCTTAAATATTTAATTTTTCCAAGGCCATGGAACAATCATTCCATGACCATAGAATAATCTAGGCAAAAAAGCATCCGAAGCTGTTCTATAACAAAGAAAGTGGCGGCTACCTACTGCCCTCCTTTGCATTTAACATCTTTTGCAGCGGTGCCTCGCTCTACTCAGCACCTTGCACAAACCGACTGCTGCACCACCCCAGCGTGTTAACGACACTCAGTCGTTAACGCACTGGAGTCCCACTCACCCGTGGGAGAGCAGGAGCCTGCTTTTACGAAGAAAGCCCCTCAGTCGGTTGGACTGAAGGGCTTCTCTCATAAAAGTGGCGGCTACCTACTCTCCCACGGGTGTGCAGTACCATCGGCGCAAGCGGGCTTAACTTCTCTGTTCGGGATGGGAAGAGGTGGGACCCCGCCGCTATAACCGCCTGAATTCTTTACATGCCTGCGGCATTGACACGTTAACACATTAACACGTTAACAACATCTTGCCGAGTCACGTTAAGGGGTGACATGATTGGGAGAAAAGCCTGACTGCTATCGCTACAACGATTCCAACTACTTACATCGCTAACCTGTTAACCTGTTAATGTGTTAATGTGTTAACGTGTTAACCTGTTAACGTGTCAACGTGTAACCCGGACAGCTCAAAGCGTACTTCAAGCTTAAAAGCATTCGGGCAATTAGTACAGCTCGGCTATGACGTCGCCGCCTTTACACCTGCTGCCTATCGACGTCCTCGTCTCGGACGACCCTCATGGAGATCTCATCTTGCGGCCGGCTTCGTGCTTAGATGCGTTCAGCGCTTATCCGATCCGGACTTAGCTACCCTGCG
>Ga0310786_10008949_pt1 | contig 12781 bp, 7 predicted proteins | sample AusTroGonzalo_MG_FD_203881 | JGI IMG/M metagenome (GOLD analysis project Ga0310786, IMG submission 203881) | Bovine rumen microbial communities from tropical cattle in Woodstock, Queensland, Australia - Gonzalo_03 (v2) (version 2) | ecosystem: Host-associated > Mammals > Digestive system >...
CACATCAGGTAAACAATGGCAGGGGCGATGAGCGCTATTACATTGAGTTCAAAGAGAACGGCAGGATGGTCGGCAACATCGGCAGGAACGAATTCAGCTGCACCTATATACTGGGATACGTAGGCACGCGCGCCTACTATGAAGACATCGACCACGGCGTTATCAACCTGTGGAATTGGACTACATCAATGGTCGGCGATGACGACCCCGTGTCGATGCAGATGATGCACATCGCCAACGCCACCCAGTTCAAGCTTGTCTCGTCACTCTCCCTGGCTTTATATGTCTCGCCGAAGGAGTGGTTCCTCTTCCGCCGGGAAGCCGAATAACATTATTTAACTTTCACGGATGCAAAAATTCCGCCTTTTTGAAGATTATGTAGGCAGAAAGTATTACTTTTGCAGGCAAAACCAAACAAGCGGACATAAAAACGTGAATAAATATTTGTTGCTACTTGTCTGGATGACGGCAGTCATGCAGAATGTTGGGGCGCAGGAGTATTTCTCCTCTGCTTCTGAATATGCCCGCCTATATGTGGGGGCGGTGGAGCCACAGTACCAGATATGGTTGTGGCACGACATCCCATATTATAAGGGCGATATCAATATGTACAAAGGCCGTGTCAGCTATTTTGGCGTGGTCTATGATAACGTACAGCTCCGTTTCGACCAACTGAAGCAGAGGCTTGTGGTTCTTTCTCCTGTGGGCAACATCTTCTGTATGCCTGAGCAGGACTACATCGACTGGTTTGAGATGGATGGTCACAGATATGTGCACGATCCTGAGGACAGCCTGCGGTTTGCGTCATTGCTTTGCGACGGAAGTACCAACGGCATCCGACTCTACCATCATCTGTGGAAGGTTTACAGCGGTGAGAACACTTTCGGGGAAAAGAAGCCGCTGAAGATCCTCAGCACCAAAGAGCATTATACGCTTATCACCCCCGACGGGGAAATGCATCACGTAAAGCGGGCATCCGACGTGGCGAAGCTCTTCCCCGAGCAGTCGAAGCAGATCAAGCAGTATGCGAAGAAGAACCACCTTTCGTTCTCGAAGAACGAGCGTGAGAGAAGCCTGGTTGCTTTGGTGGGAAGTGTGAAAGGAGAAAGGATACAGAAGTCAGCAGTCAGTAGTAATCATAAAGTTCAAAGCTCAAAGCTCAAAGTTCAAAGTTCAAAGCTCAAAGCTCAAAGTTCAAAGCTCAAAGTTCAAAATATAGAAGACACGACGATTGTTGCCGGTATTCCGGTTCTTGACAATGATTCTGTTGCAAGGGCTGTGGCATCGTCAAATACGAAGGTCTATGTCGTGCCGGGGGTGAAGAAAGCAAAGGCGAGCGTTGCCGATGACCAGGAACTCGCCGAGATCGTCGTTGTCGGCGGTCGCCAGTCGGCCGTGAGGAACACGATGATGAGCTCCGAGAAGTTCAAGCCCCAGATCCTGAAGAACATCCCGTCGGCCTTTGGCGAGTCGGACATCATGAAGATCGTGCTCACCCTGCCGGGCGTCACCACCGTTGGCGAGGCGTCGAGCGGATATAACGTGCGAGGTGGTGCGACTGACCAGAACCTCATTCTGTTCAACGGAGGAACGGTGTATAACCCGTCGCACCTGTTCGGACTGTTCACGTCGTTCAATTCTGATGCCGTGGAGGATGTGGAGCTGTTCAAGTCGAGCATTCCCGTGGAATATGGAGGCAGGATCAGCAGTGTGCTGAAGGTGACCTCGAAGGAGGCCAATATGCAGAAGCTTACCGGCTCGGCCAGTATCGGTGCGCTGACCAGCAAGGCGAACCTCGAGATACCGATCGTGAAGGATCACGTGTCGCTGCTGTTAGACGGCCGTACGACCTACAGCGACTGGATCCTTAAGCAGTTGCCGGAGAGTAGCGGCTACAGGAACGGTACTGCCAACTTCTATGACTTCGGTGGCGTGCTGACATGGAAGCTCAACAGTATGCACCGCCTGAAGGTGTATGGCTATTGGAGTAAGGACAAGTTCTCATTCAGCTCGAAGGACAACTATGGCTATCAGAACCGCAACATCTCTGCCGAGTGGCGCTCTATCCTGAACGACAGGATAACGGCCACATTCTCTGCCGGACTTGACCACTACGACTATTTCAATGAGGACAGGAACGTGCCCTCGATGGCCGCCCGGCTGAGTTTCGGCATCGACCAGCTGTGGGGAAAACTGCATATCCGTCAGCGCCTGACGGAGAAGCAGGCCCTCTCATACGGTCTCTCCGTGCAGCATTACAATGTGCAGGCCGGCAAGTATGAGCCTGTGGGTGAGGAATCGTGCATCACGACAGAACAGCTGCAGAGGGAAAAGGCATTGGAGAGCGCAGCATATATCGACTATGAGCGCTCGCTCACGGAAAAACTGTCGGTGTCTGCCGGTTTGCGGTATGTCATGTTCAATGCCCTCGGCCCTCGCGACGTGAATTACTATTACGACGGTGAGCTGCCGGCAGAGGGCACCTTGCGGGAGACACGTCAGGAGACTGGCATCATCAAGACCTATCACGCCCCTGAGCTGCGCCTGTCGGCCCGCTACGCCATACAGGAGAACCTTTCGCTGAAGGCAGGTTTCAACACGATGCACCAGTATATCCATAAGGTGTCGAACACCACCATCATGTCGCCTACCGACATCTGGAAGCTTTCGGACCTGAATATCAAGCCGCAGAACGGCTGGCAGCTGGCGGCCGGTATCTATCATGAGACAACCGGCAAGGAATATGAGTTCTCGGCAGAGGTCTATTACAAGCATATCAGCGATTACCTCAATTATCGCAGTTCTGCCGTCCTGCTGATGAACCACCACCTCGAGACCGACGTCATCTCAACCAAGGGACGGGCCTACGGCATAGAGCTCCAGGCGAAGAAGCCTATCGGAAAGCTGAACGGATGGGTGAGCTATACCTACTCACGCTCCCAGCTCCGCCAGGATGACGAGAGGGTGGCGATGCCCCTGAACGATGGTGAGTGGTATCCTGCGGAATACGACCGCCCCCACGAGGTGAAGGCCGTACTCAACCTCAAGTTCACCGAGAGATACAGCTTCTCAAGCAACTTCAACTATGCCACAGGCCGCCCGACGACGCTGCCTGCAGGCAAGTATTACGACTCGTATAACCAGAAATACATGCCCTACTACACCGACCGCAACAAATACCGCATCCCCGACTATATGCGTCTGGACCTTGCGTTCAACATAGAGCCGACCCATAAGCTGACAAGCTTCCTTCACACGTCGTTCTCCATCGGTGTATATAATGCCCTGGCACGCAAGAATGCCTATACCATCTACTATGTCACCGAAGGGGAGGAGATCAAGGGGTATAAGCTGTCGGTGTTCGGCACTGCCATTCCATACGTTTCACTTAACATACGGTTCAATTGAGGATGAAAGAATGAAAAATGAAAAAATGAAATATTATGCATTATGCATTGTGCAGTGTATATTGTGCATCACACTGTCGGGCTGTGTCGAAGAATATGAAGCCGACATTCCGTCGGACGATTCCAACCTGCTCGTGGTTGAAGGCACGATCTGTTCAGGGAAACTGAACAAGTTCATCCTGTCGCGTACGCAGGCCCTCAACGGCCAGGCGGAGAACGTAGAGCTGGTAACGGGCGCAAGGGTCTCTGTACGAGGGAGCGACGGCTCGGACTATACGACGCAGTCGGCCAACGGCTATTACGCCTGCCAGACCGAGGCCCTCGCCCCTGACGTGGAATACTACCTGCATATCGAGGTCGATGGTGAGGTGTATGAATCGGAGCCCCAGAAACCGCTCCGTACCGAGAAGATAGCGGAGGTGAGCGGGGTGCAGAACACGCCGGAAAGCAGTATCGACATACTCATCACCCCCGCCGATCCCTTTGAGCCGGACAAGGCAGTTTACTATTCATGGACCTACGATGAGACATGGGAGGTACATCCTGACTATACGACCTCAATGTATTATGACACCCAGACCCTGACCCGTGTCTATCAGGGCAACCTGTTTCCCAAGTGCGGATGGAAGGATGCACAGGGTACGACGATCATGGTCGGCGCCAGCACCAGTTACGAGGGCCAGCACATCAGGAATCTCAAGCTGTACGACATCGGACGCGACAATTGGCGTATGTTCCACCGGTATAGCGGCCTGGTACACCAGCGTGCCATATCAAAGGCTGAGTATGAGTATGAGCTTGCCCGTCGGCAGGCCGGTTCGGAGATGGGTGGCCTGTTCACGCCGCAACCGTCGGCCCTGCCCACCAATCTGCATTGCCTTACGTCAAACAAGCACGTGATCGGATATGTGGGCTGCTCGTTGAATACGAGTGAATACCGGTTTTTCCTTAAAGAGCACGATTACTCCATCTACCAGGCACCAAAGAAAGATACGCGCATTTGGCTCATAGATCCCACCGATACGGATTGCCTGAAGATGGTCTATCAAGGCTACTACCTGTGCGAATGGGCCGATCCCTTGGTGTCGGCTGATGGATTGTTGCATACGGCATGGGCAACCAAGGAGCAGCTCGATGTCAGGACTAAAGGTGCATACATAGAAGAACCTGATTTTTGGTCATTGGAAGGAAATGTGAGCTATTGAAGAATTGAAAGATTGAAGAATTGAAGATGAAAAGCAGAATATGGTCATTGACGGCGGCGATGGTGCTTACCCTGAGCGCCTCGGCTGCAACGATTGAGACAGACCGCACGTGGTATCTTGCCGGAGAGAAGATGACGGTCAGCGTGACTGCCGACGATGCCGTGATCGCCTACGCAGAGCTGTGTGATACGCATGGTCTGGCGGCGGGTGTCGTGGTAGGTCTTGAAGAGGGAGAGGGAGAAGGTGTTATCGAACTGCCCACCGACCTCCACAGCGGCTACTATGTGTTGTCGGTCTATACCCGCCACAACACCGATGTCTCTCACCGGCTCGTTGCCATTGTAAATACCCTTCACAAGAGCGAGGATGACGATATCGAGTGGGTTGCCATCACGCATCCCGACTCGCTGAGCTATGAAGGAGTGAAAAGTGAAGAAGTGAAAAGTGAAGAAGTGAAAAGTGAAGAAGTAATCATAAAGTTCAAAGTTCAAAGCTCAAAGTTCAAAGTTAAAGAATCAGAGGGTCATATCATCAGGGCACGTGTGAGGAATGTCCATGATGGCCAGACGTTCATGGGCAGTCAGATCCGTCCTGCCTTAAGCATCATAGGAAAGAAGATACATTATTTTGAGGGGAAGATGATCAATGACACCATGGCCGTGTTCTACACCTACGGCATCCATGGCCGCCAGCCGCTGGTGCTCTCTGCCACGTCATTCACTGGCGTCAGCCTGCCTATCGAGATGATCAGCCCGTTTGCCACCCTGCTCCCGAAGCAGCTCCCGCACCTCGTGTTCCATTACAAGCGCAGTGAGGTGGAAGCCCGCTCCATCGAAATGCAGAAGAGCAGGATGTCAGTAGTCAGGAGTGAGGAGCCATACGACGATACCGCTTTCGGCACCAAGCCTGACCAGACCTATAATCTCGACGAGTACCGTCAGTTCCTCACCATCAGGGAGGTACTGATTGAATATGTGAGCTGCGTCAGGAACAGGAAGGTCAACGGTGTATCTCAGCTGAACGTCCGCAGGGAGTCGGACCCCTACGACAATTCATTGCCCACACTGGTACTGATCGACGGTATGCCGGTCTTCGACGTAGAGCGACTCCTGAACTATGATGCCCGCCGTGTCCACTATATCAACATCTACGGTGGTCAATACACATTCGGCAATGGCCTGTTCAATGGCATACTGTCGTTCGTGACACGCTCCGGACAGCTCACCAACTATCCCGTGGAGCGCAACATGCAGTATTTAGAGTACGGATTCCCCGAGTAACCGGCGGGCGCGCTCCAGGGCGATGTTGATGTGAGAACAAATATTGTCCTCGCCGAGCATCGTGTCGAAACCTGACTTGTGAAGAACGGCCTGTACGGTGGGATTGACACCGGAGAGGACAACCTGAATGCCCTCGGCCTGTGACATGAGACAGAGGTTGGTGAGGTTGTGGATACCCGTGGAATCGACGAACGGTACCTTACGCATACGGATGATACGCACCTTGGGCCGCTGATGGCCGAGGGCACCCATGATCTCCTCGAACTTATTACCGGCTCCGAAGAAATAGGGGCCGTTGATCTCATAGACCTCCACACCCTCGGGGATGGTGAGGTGCTCGAGGTTGCCCAACTGGAAGTCGCTCTCTTCCTCCTCAGGATTGATCTCATCGCTGATAACCTTGACATCGGTGGTCTCTGCCATGCGGCGCATGAAGAGCAGACAGGCGCAGATAAGACCCACCTCGATGGCGATGGTCAGGTCGAAGATGACCGTCAGCAGGAAAGTGACCCAAAGCACGATGACGTCGCTCTTGGGGTTCTTCAGGATAGAGATGAACGAACGCCAGCCGCTCATGTTATAGCTGACGATGACCAGCACACCAGCCAGACAGGCCATGGGGATATACTGTGCCAACGGCATGAGAAAGAGGAAGATGAGCAGCAGCACGGCAGCATGGATGATGCCAGCCACGGGGGTACGTCCGCCGTTGTTGATGTTGGTCATCGTACGGGCGATGGCTCCTGTGGCGGGAATGCCGCCGAAGATGGGCGAGGCCAGGTTGGCCACACCCTGTGCAATGAGCTCGGTATTGGAGTCGTGGCGGTCGCCGATCACACCATCAGCCACCGTGGCAGAAAGCAACGATTCGATAGCGCCGAGGATGGCGATGGTAATGGCCGGCGACACCAGACCTTTGATGACATCCCACGTCAGCTCAGGCACTTGAGCACCTGGCAGCTGGTTGGAGATGGAAAAACGGTCGCCGATGGTCTCGATGGAGGTAATGCCCATGTACTGCTTGAGCAGCAAGGCGGCAATGGTCATCAGGATAATGGCGATGAGCGAGCCGGGAAGCTTTCCGGCCGCACTGCCTCGGGAAAGCTTCGGCCAGAGGGCAATGACGGCGACGGAGCCGATGCCGACACCGGCACTCCACCAGTCGATGGTAGGAAAGGAGCCGATATAGGCCATCCACTTCTCGATGAAATCACTGGGCACGGAGGCCATCGTCAGTCCCAACAGATCCTTGATCTGTGTGGTGAAGATGGTCAGCGCGATACCACTGGTGAAACCAACGACGATGGGATACGGAATGTACTTGATGATGGTGCCCAAGTGCAGCACGCCGAACATGATGAGGAACACACCCGCCATCAGCGTGGCGATGGTCAGCCCCTCGAAGCCGTACTGCTGGATAATCCCATAGATAATAATAATGAATGCGCCCGTAGGGCCACCTATCTGTACTTTCGATCCTCCAAGGACGGAAACGATAAGACCCGCCACGATGGCGGTAATGATGCCCTTCTCCGGCGTCACGCCGGATGCGATACCGAAGGCGATGGCCAACGGCAGGGCCACGATGCCGACGATAATGCCGGCGAGCAAGTCTGCGGTCAACTGCTTCCGGTTGTAGGCTTTCAACGCAGGAAACAGTTTCGGTTTAAATGCGAATGTTGTCATCTTTATCTGATATGTTATCTTGAAAACGGGCTGCAAAGGTAATAAAAAAGTTAAAAAGCGCAAAAAGATGACTGATGTTATCTGAAAATACCCTATATTTGTTGCCGAAAATCAAGAGAGAGAACTATTTCAGTTAACATTGTTCAATTAAAACAGAGAAAGTTATGAAGAAAGTATTGTTCGTTGTGATGGCTGCCATGGCCATCGGTTTCAGTGCATGTGGTAACAAGACCCAGGCTCCCGCAGAGGCTCCCGAGGATTCTGTAGAGGCCGTTGTTTACAATGCTGAGGAAGAGGCTAATGCCACCATCAGCCAGCTGACCGAGCAGATCGAGGCCAAGGACGCCACGAAGCTGCAGGAAGTGCTTGCTGCCGTCCAGGAGAAGATCAAGGAGATTCTGGGCAACAATCCCGAGGTGGCCAAGGAGTACATCACCAAGGTTCAGGACTTCCTGAAGGAGAATGCTGACAAGATCAAGGCTTTCGCTGGTGACAACGCAGCCATTACCGCTGCCGTGAGTGCCCTGACAGAGGCTCCCGCTGAGAGCATTGCCAACAGTCTGATGCAGGCCATCGACGGTGCCAAGGACGCTGCCGGCGAGGCCATTGAGGATGCCAAGGATGCCGCTGCCGACAAGGCCGAGGAAGTGAAGGACGCTGCCAAGGAGAAGGCCGGCGAGGCTGTCGATGCCGCTGCCGACGGCGCAAAGAAAGCTCTAGGAATCTAACTTATGAAGAGACTCAAGACACTCGTTATTGCGCTCTTTGCATGCATCGCCATGCAAGCAGCCAATGAGGTAGCCGTCACCGTCGTCTATAATGGGACGACGGCGACGGTTTCCATTCCAGCGTCACTGAGCAGCTACGTCAGCTGCACCAGCGGCACTTCCTCACACGTCAGACTGGTGCAGGCCAGCACCGTCGGCGATAACACTTCCGGCGAAATCACCTATATCCTCTCCGGCAGCAGTGATGACGGTGAGTTCTACATGGAAGGAGAATACAAGGCCACCGTCCGTCTGAACGGACTGACACTGACCAATCCTGACAGCACTGCCATCCACCTGAAGGACGGCAAGCGCATGAAGGTGAATCTGCCCGAAGGCACTACCAACACCCTGACAAACGGTGCCACCGACACCAATTCGAAGGGCTGTCTGCACAGCAAGGGGCATACGGAGTTCACTGGCAAGGGAACGCTGAACATCGTCAGCAACTTCGCCCACGCCATCTACAGCAAGGAATACGTCAGTATCAAGAACTGCACGATCAACATCACAAAAGCTAAGAAAGACGGCATCCACTGTCAGGAGTATTTCCTGATGGAGAAAGGAACGGTGAAAATCAGTAACGTAGAAGACGACGGCATCCAGGTGGAACTGAAGGGCGACAGCTCGACAGGTGAGAAGAAAGACCACGAGGATGAGGATACGGGTAACTTCTACATGACCGGTGGCACGATGAGCATGGACAATGTCGGGAGCAAGAACATCAAGGCCGAGGGCAAGATTTCCTTCAGCGGCGGTACACAGAACTTCGACAAGACCAACATCCAGGAGTATGCCACAGGCATCAGCACCATCACCACCGATGACCTCACAATCGAAGCCATCTACGATCTGAACGGACGGCAGCTGACCAACGGCACCACTCTGCCGAAGGGTATATACATCGTCAGAAAAGGAAACAAAACTTCAAAAGTCTTCTTTTAACAACTTATTGCATGCGAAGACTGCTGACAACACTGCTGACAAGCCTTATCTTGCTGACCGTGCAGGCCCAGATGATGGATCCTGTGCATTTCACCTCCCAACTGAAGGAGCTGAAAGGCGGTGAAGGCGAGATCATCTTTTCGGGTACAATCGATCCCGGATGGCACGTGTATTCCACCAACTTGGGCAACGACGGTCCCATCAGTGCCTCCTTCAACCCTGTGAAGATGGAAGGTGTGGAGACCGTCGGACTACTGCAGCCGAGAGGCAAGGAGATCAAGCAGTTCGACAAGGTGTTCGATATGGAGCTTCGCTACTTTGAGAATGCTGTCACCTTCGTGCAGAAGGTGAAGTTTACCAAGCCGGAATACGACATCGACTGCTATCTGGAATACGGTGCCTGTAATGACAAGAGTTGTATGCCGCCATCGACCTGCGACCTGAAGAAGGCCGGCAAGAGTCCCCTGGCGGCCAAGGAGAATATTGATTCTAAGGATGATATTGATTCTAAGGAGATAAGGAGTATGGGAGATTCAGCCCAGAATTCTGAAATAAAAACTCCTTCTCTTCTCAACTCCTTAGAAGAAAACAAAACAGACTCCTTAGAACTCTGGCAGCCTGTTGTTGAGGAGCTGAAGGCGATGGGCGACAGCCAATTTTTCACTCCCAACTCTTCACTCTTCACGATTTTCCTGTTGGGATTCATCGGCGGACTCTTAGCCGTCTGTATGCCCTGCATCTGGCCTATCATCCCAATGACCGTCAGCTTCTTCCTGAAGCGTTCCCAGAAAGACAAGCGAAAGGGTATCAGGGATGCCATCACTTACGGTCTGAGCATCATCATCATCTACCTCGGCCTCGGTCTGCTGGTAACAGCACTTTTCGGCAGCGACACGTTGAATGCGATGTCAACGAATGCCGTGTTCAACATCTTCATCTGTCTGTTGCTCATCGTGTTCGCTCTCTCTTTCTTCGGATGGTTTGAGATCAGACTGCCCGACAGCTGGGCGAACAAGGTAGACCAGAAGAGCGAAGAGCTATCTTCCAATGCGGGAAATTGTCAATTATCAATTGTCAATTATCAATTAAACTCATCACTGTCCATCTTCCTGATGGCCTTCACCTTAGTGCTCGTCTCGTTCTCCTGTACAGCCCCCATCGTCGGGCTGTTGCTCGTGGAGACCACCACCAGCGGCAACTGGCTGGCACCGGCCGTCGGGATGTTCGGCTTTGCACTGGCACTGGCCCTACCGTTCACGCTCTTCGCCCTGTTCCCCTCCTGGCTGAAACAGGCTCCGAAGTCAGGATCATGGATGAACACGCTGAAGATCGTACTCGGCTTCATCGAACTGGCCTTCGCGCTGAAGTTCTTCTCCGTGGCCGACCTGGCATACGGCTGGCATCTGATGGACCGTGAAGTGTTTCTCTCGCTGTGGATTGTCATCTTCGGACTCTTAGGAGCCTACCTCTGCGGCTGGCTCAAATTCCAGAGCGACGCCCCCGCCCCTCGCCCGATGCCTGTCATCTGCATCATGGGCGGACTGGTATCACTGGCCTTCGCCGTCTATATGATTCCAGGTCTCTGGGGAGCTCCCTGCAAGGCCGTCAGCGCCTTCGCCCCCCCGATGAGCACACAGGATTTCAACCTGAACACGAAGACGGTGGAGGCCCAATATACTGATTACGAGGCAGGCATGGCCGCCGCCAAGGCACAGGGTAAGCCCGTGATCATCGACTTCACCGGCTTCGGCTGCGTGAACTGTCGTAAGATGGAAGCTGCCGTCTGGACAGACCCCACTGTGGCCAACCTGCTCACCAAGGATTTCGTGCTCATCTCGCTCTATGTCGATGACAAGACGCCGTTGGCAGAACCTTTTGAGGTAACGGATGCCCAAGGCAACAGCAAGGTGCTGCGCACCGTCGGTGCCAAGTGGAGCTGGCTACAGAGCCATAAGTTCGGAGCCAATGCCCAGCCGTTCTACGTGATGGTTGACCCCGTCACCGCCAAGCCCCTTGCAGGCAGCCGTGCCTTCGACGAAGACATCGCGGCCTACATCGACTTCCTGAAGACAGGATTAAAGAACTACGATCAATAGGAAACCGATAATAAACCACATTTATTTACTAAAACAAAAACATTTATGAAAGATTTAAAGATGTACATCAACGGTCAGTTCTGTGAGAGCTCGAACGGCCAGTGGATTGAAGTATTGAATCCCTCCACGGAGGAAGTGATCTCCCGCCAGCCGGAAGGCACCATCGAGGACGTGAACCGTGCCCTCGACGCCGCCCGTGCTGCCCAGAAAGCCTGGGCCAAGACACCCGCCATCGAGCGTGCCCAGTACCTGCTGAAGTTCGCTGAAGGCATCAAGAAGCGCGAGAAGGAGTTCACGGAGATCATCATGCGTGAACAGGGTAAGACCCGCACGTGGGCCTCTATCGAGGTGGGCGCCACCATCGCCTATTTCGAGTACATGGCCACTTTCGCACGCCATATCGAGGGTGAGATCATCCCCTCCGACCGTCCCAACGAGACCATCCTGCTGACAAAGAAGCCCATCGGCGTCGTGGCTGGCATCCTGCCGTGGAACTTCCCGTTCTTCCTCATCGCCCGCAAGGCCGGTGCTGCCCTCATCGCTGGCTGTACCATCGTCATCAAGCCCTCTCAGCTGACGCCAGAGAACTGCACCGAGTTTGCAAAGGTGGTCGCCGAGACAGGACTGCCCGCAGGTGTCATCAACATCGTCACGGGTAAGGGTAGCGTCATTGGCAACGAGATGGCCGGCTCACCGAAGATTGACATCGTCTCTGTGACAGGTTCCGTCGGTGCCGGTGCCAGCATCATGGCTGCTGCCTCGAAGAACATCACCAAGGTCAGCCTCGAGCTCGGCGGCAAGGCTCCCGCCATCGTCATGAAGGATGCCGACCTGGAGCGCGCTGCCCAGTGGATCGTTGACAGCCGTATCGGCAACAACGGCCAGATCTGCAACAATGCCGAGCGCGTCTATGTGCAGAAAGAAGTCAAGGAAGCCTTCACCAAGATTCTCGTGGAGAAGATGAAGGCCGTGAAGGTGGGCGATCCCTGCGCCGACGAGAGCGTCGATATGGGTCCGTTGGTAGAGGCCCGTGCCTTGGAGAGTGTCACCGAGAAGGTGGAGCGCGCCATCAAGCAGGGTGCCAAGCTGCTCTGCGGCGGTCAGCGCGTAGGTACGAAGGGCTATTTCTATGCCGCCACCGTGCTCGACAACTGCACGCAGGACATGGACATCATCCATGAGGAGACCTTCGGCCCGGTGATTCCGCTGATTGAGTTCTCTGACATCGACGAGGCCATCAAGTATGCCAACGACTGCGAGTACGGCCTGGCATCGAGCATCTTCACGAAGGACCTGAACATCGCCGTGAAGGCCTGCCGCGAACTGGAGTTCGGCGAGACCTACATCAACCGCGAGCACTTCGAGGCCATCCAAGGCTTCCATGCCGGTGTGAAG
>Ga0310786_10008950_pt1 | contig 12781 bp, 12 predicted proteins | sample AusTroGonzalo_MG_FD_203881 | JGI IMG/M metagenome (GOLD analysis project Ga0310786, IMG submission 203881) | Bovine rumen microbial communities from tropical cattle in Woodstock, Queensland, Australia - Gonzalo_03 (v2) (version 2) | ecosystem: Host-associated > Mammals > Digestive system >...
AAAGCTCGAAGCTAAGCGCAACAAGATTGCGAACTGGAACGATATCTGCTCCGAGGACGAAGAAGACAACCACGTTGACTCCGCCAAGTGGACTGACGGCAACACTACAGTACTCACGATGTACTGGAAGGACGACGAGACAGGCCATGTCTGGTGCTATCGATACACGAGACAGTGTTCTGTCAAGGAGCCGTGGGACACAGAACTTACCCTTTACCCGATAGTCTGGCTTAACTGGGACTACGTCGCCGACTCCTATCACGGTTTTGGTATGATCACTCCTCTGATCCCGAACCAGATCTTTATCAACAAGAGCTATGCAATGTCGATGCTCGCCATGATGAAAGACGCTGGCGGTAAGATCATCTACGACAGAACCAGAATCAAGTACTGGGATAACAGAATCGGTGCTGCCATCGGCGTACAAGGTGGTATTGACAACGTAGCTAAGTCTCTCGAAGTTCCGCAGATGAATCCGCAGGTAGCTCAGTACATTCAGCTTACTACCGAAGAGACAGAGAAGTCTCAGGGTGCTACCGCTGTTGCAATGGGCGACTCGAGACCGGATAACACATCAGCTATCGTTGCCCTGACTCGTGCGGCTCAGACTCCGCACGATATCACGAAGCACAATATCTACAACAGCATCGAAGATCTTGCCAGAGTCGATCTTGAAATGATGGGCGTGTATTACAAGAAACGCTATGTAGATATGCCGATCACGACAAGAGAACGTGAAGCTGCCATGTTCGCACAGCAGGCGAACCCGGATCTTGAGATTCCTACAGAGGTTCCGAAGGAGTTCGACTTCAGGATTCTTCAGGATCACGCATTCATGATTAAGCTCGACGTCGGTGCATCGTCTTACTACTCTGAGATGGCTGCAACAAAGACACTTGAGAACCTGCTGATGAACGGCTTCATCACTCCTGTTCAGTTCCTTGAAAGAATCAGTGACGACAATATGCCGGAGCGAATCGCTCTTATTGAAGAGCTCAAGAACGCACAGGCTGCTATGCCTCCCACTCCCCTTCCAACCGGAACCGGCTCCGTCGTCGACGACGGTTCCAAGATGGACGTGACAGGCGGCGCAGGCTACGGCGGACTCCAGAGAGCGATCAATGCCGCCGGTGATGTGAGAGGAATAGTATGAAATGATTAAGATTCAATGTTCCGCTGCTGACGCCTATCTTATCCAGACCGAGACCTTGACCGCAGGCATGGTAAACCTGCCTGTCGTCAAGTTCGAGTTCTCGGAAGACTGGGATGATATGGGCAAGACAGCAGTTGTTAGAGCTGGCACCACAATCGAAGAGATCCTCGTAACGGACAACGAGATCACTGTTCCGGCAACGTGCATGGCTTATGCTGGCGTGAACCTGATTATCGGTGTCTGGGGCGGCAACAGCTCTGTCGAGCTTCCGACTGTATGGTGTGCTTGCGGAGAGATACTCGACGGCACAGATCCTGAAGCGGCTACCAACCATGTCGAAGCTTCAACGAGCGAAGTCGCTCAGATGCTTGGATATGCCGATGCGATTGAGCAGTACGCAGCGACACTTGACGGCAACGTCATCCGATCCGTAGCAACTGATACAACAGACGCCGATCATTACGGCTCGATGGATATCGTCGTAATGGATACAGGCGTTGGTGCAAACCGCAGGCTCACCTTCAAGTTCATAAACATGAAGGGGCTTGGCATTGCCAGCGTAAACTTTGCTACTACCGGCGACCATGTAGGACAGATTCAAGTAGTCATGGAAGACGAAACTGTCTATACATACGACGGCGTAGCAGATGCTCTCGCGGCAATGGATGACCTTGGAACAGATCTCAGCACCGCTGAAGCAGCAAGAGCTGCCGCAGAAGCACTGAGACAGTCCGCTGAAGCGACAAGGGTTCTAGCTGAGACCGGACGTTCAAGCGCAGAGACCGGAAGAGTCAATGCTGAAGCCGGTCGTGTGACTGCTGAGAATGGTCGCGTTACTGCCGAACAGCAGAGAGTACAGGCTGAGTCTCAGCGTGTCATCGAATACAACGGCATGATCAGTACCATGAACGGTATTAAGAGTGACACAGAGGCTCTCAAGAACCAGACTCAGCAGATTGCGAATGATGCATTAGCTACAGAAAGCAGAATCAGTGTGCTTGCAGACAGTGCCGAATCCGCTGCATCAGATGCCGCAGAGAGTGCAACGGAAGCAGCACAGTACGCTGACGATGCATCTGCAAATGCAGCACTTGCTGCTGCTCATGTTTACAACGTTTCCGTTAGCGGTCAGACGCTTGTTGTCACATCAGCTCAGTACGGATTCATCATCACGGTCGAAGACACCACTGTAGTCTTCACAGACAACACATAAGGGGGATAAGAAATGTCTGTTATTGATAAATTCGAAATAGACGGAGTCGAATACGATTTTATCGACTCTACCGCAAGATCTACAGCAAACGCCGCTGTGCCTCAGACCCGCACAGTAAACAGCAAAGCCCTGTCTTCCAATATCACCCTGACTCCCGGAGACATCGCATACGACGGAACGACGACGTATACGTCCGGCAGCTTGGGTGCAAAAGTTGCTTCTACCGACGGAGAGGTTACTGACTTAAAGACGCATTTTAATGATTCACTTTATACCGATGAACCCATTACCATTACATCAGGGTTCAATGTATCTGCCACAGGAGTAACTGCTAAGTATGAAAATGGAAAGATAGTAGTATATGGAACTTGTACATCTACCAGAGTGCTTCTTTGTTTTAACGATAATGTAGAATTTGTTACATCAACCCATAGTTTCGCCAAAACATTAGACGGTGGACGATATATTATTTCATTAGAAATAAGCGGTTACAATTCTAATAGTGAAACAATAATAGCCTATACTCATTCAAAGTTTGAAACTGAAAAGTTATTTTTGAATGATGGAGATTTTTTAGTTACAGAAAATCCTGTTATGTTTGGTTTGAATATCAGGAAAAATCAGAATTATGGTACGTCAGAAAGCCCTACATACTACGATTTCAAGATTACGCCAATTGCAGAACTGAATAATGAAGTAATTGCTATCAATAATGATTTAAGTGATTATATTGCAACATATACAGGATTTATAAAAGGCACATATTACGATACTCGCTACAGTATCAATATTGATTCCCCCGACTCAAACGAAAATTACGGTTCAATTGCAGTACCTTGTAAATCTGGTGATAAATTTATTTGTCAAACTTATGCATACGGTACAGCATCAAAAAGATGGGCATTTGTAGGAAGTGACGGAACAATTCTTTCTTCAGCAGAACAAGCGGCATCAAATACAAAAATATTGAACAGCAAAGAAATTATAACTGCGCCTGACAATAGTGCTTATCTTGTTGCGAATCACAGATATTACAGTAGTGATGATACTGCATTGGCATATTCGCCAATTATTTACAAATTATCAAATATAACTCAAATTAATGAAATTGCAAAGCAGTCAGGATTTATAACATACTATCCAGAAGAAAACTACAAAAATAAAGTTATAGCCATATTTGATAAATATCTTGCAGTATATGAAGAGAATACTATTAAAGTAAGCACAAATTTTGGCAGAACTTTCCCATATTCAATTGATGTTTCTGCAATCGGGAGTATCGTTCAAGGGCATTTCTTTGCCACAGGAACGCTTGCGTTATTCACTAAAACCGCCGCTTATTACACAAGTGATTACGTCACACTAAATTCTGCATCAGTTTATAATTCTGATGGCACAAGCTATACACCAGAAACAGAATATAATTTTGATATTGCCTGTGATTGTCCAACAAAAAAATACATAAGCGGTCAAGATATGTTTGTTTTTGGAAACTATACTTTAGCAGACACACCGAGAGCAGTAATCTGGTATAGCATTGATGATGGTCATTCCTACAAAATTGCTTATGAATTTAATTTAGAGGATACGCTGAAAGCAAGACACACGCACGAAGTATATTATTATGCGGCAGAAGATGTTTTTCTTATTCTTACAGGTGATTCTGCTGCAGATGAATGTAATGTTATTTCGGCATCTTATGATGTTTCAAATGATGCATGGACATTTACAAAACTTGGCGGCAGTTCCAGAGATTATAAATGGAGTGCTGTTGATGTTTGGAACGGAGAAATATACTATGCAAACGATATAACACCGGGCGCAATCAAAAAATGCACATTTGCAAATATTGGTGATGCATCACAGCACGAAACAATTTTAAGCAACACACCGAATGATTTGACAGGAATTTTTATCGGTAAATTTGGTGATATATTAGTTACACAAAGTTTATATCGGAGTCTTGGCGGAGCAACAGATAATAATACATTATCAAGCAGAGAAGCCGCACTATTAATGTATTACAGTTCTGACCGCAAAACCTTTAATGAAATTGTAATAGCACCACCTATGTTAAGCCATAACTCCATTCCGTTCTGGTTCTTGCCGATTTCAAACGGACATATCGTTGCAGAAACGTGGCAACCTGACAGGTCAAACAAAGTACCATCTGTCTATTTGGATGAGATAGTTAGAGCGTCAGGATTCCCCAACGCTTTCCAACCTTAATGATTTTACGGAAACTTTGAATCAGAAATATGGGAGCGTCGGAGTACCCGAGTATGTACGACACAAGATGGGTTGACTTGCGCCCGTCAAAAGGCAAGCTACAGAATACTCACTTTCGGAAACATTAAGTCATGAAAGGTAAACCAGAAATGACAACAGAAGAGTGGAGAAGCAAGACAGACGAATGGCGCAGAGGATGGAGATGCTGTCAAGAAGCACAGGACATCCCAGAAGAGAAGTCACAGGATTTTATTGACGGATATATCTATGCTCTTGAACATCCATTCGGTTCTGTAGCAATTCCAATGTAAAGGAAACTTTAAGTCAGAACTAATTTTTTAACAAACCGTACTGACGGGTCGGTTTCTGCTTGCCGATAGTATGGATAGCACAGAGTACGATTCCATAAATTGGAAGCTTTACAACCGTCAAACCTTTTTCGTGAGGTAACGAAAATGATATTTAATCTAATCAATGGCGGCAGCAGCGGAAGCATCGACGACGCCTACGCTGTTGTATCAGTAACATACCCGGAAGGCTCTACCTGCATTTGCACGAAAAGCGACATTGAACTGAGAGCTCCAAACACTTCCGGCAATGTCATGTTCGGTCTGCCAGAAGGCGGAACGTGGACAATATCGTGCAGAGATGGTGCTCAGTCCGCATCAGACACTGTCACTGTTTCTCAGTATGGTGTGTATAGCAAGACCCTGACATATCAGGTGATACCAGAAGTATTGTATATCTTCAAATCTGGAGAAGGCGTGCAGACAGCTCTTGGCGACTACACAGGCACTGTTACTACAGGCGGCGTTAATTATACTCCAGCAGTAACGAACGACTATATCACGCTTGCCCCTTCGCAGTTTTTTGTGGCTGTCGTAACTGGCACAAACAGCACCGTCTCCGTAAGCGGGTATTCTGCCATGCATTGTCTGTTTGACAGCTGGAGTTTGACCGGATCTGAAGACCTTATTAGAGTTGGCTATACCTCGTCTAAGACTTTCGACACAAGCTCTCCTCCTGCTGGCTCGTCTCCATCGAACGGGTCAACAACGAGCGGAACCAACACAGAAGTGATTGTCAACCTCCCATCTTCTGGTTCTTATTACTTCTATGCATATGTAACTACGAGCTATGCTAGAGCTACAATCTCCAACTGGTGGCTTGAATAAGAGGGCATCAACATGAGCGAACAAACTATTTATTTGGCATTGCGTAGTAACGGCCTGTCTCATGAAGGTACTTGCGCCATGATGGGCAATATGTACTGCGAAAGCGGGCTCCTCTCGAACAACGTCGAGAACAGATGTACTCTCGGAGACCATGATTACACCTACGCCGTCGACGTCGGCACGATCAGCAGATATCAGTTCAAGGTCGATGCTTTCGGCTATGGCCTGTGTCAGTGGACGTATCCGACCCGCAAAGAAGAGCTGTACGATCTGGCTAAGCTGTACAACGTCTCTATCTCAGATGAGACGCTGCAGTGCAATTTCTGTATTGCAGAGCTGAAGCGGGACTTCCCAGACCTCTATCAGTATCTCTGCGAGACACTCGATGTAGCAAAAGCGTCAGAGCGAATCTGCGCGGAGTTCGAGAGGCCTGCGATCAACAATTTCGCAGCTCGCATCAACGCAGCCATGAACTACTACAACCGATTCCTTGTATCCGAAGAAAATGGTTACGGTGAAGATCCGCAGCAAGACATTGTGCATCCGGCAATCAGAACTTCTTTCCTACATCTGGAGCACGGTGACGGATGCAACGGCACTCCCCATCCTGCTGTTAAAGCTTGGCAGAACCTTCTTATCTGCTGGGGATATGACCTTGGATACTGGGGTGCTGACGGAAAGTTCTGGGATGCTACCAAAGCGGCTACCGAGAAGTGGCAGAGAGATATGCGTCTTCTTGGTCGAAGCATCGAAGTTAATGGTGTCGTCGACGAAGACGACTGGCTTGCTATCGTGGAGGTGCCAGAATGAACCCTACAGTACAAGCTGCATTAATAAGCTCACTCACAAGCATCTTGGTTTGCTTCCTCGGATTCTGGGGCCAGAACCGAAAGCGTCGTGAAGACGACAGAGTCCGGGATGCAAAGATCGAGATGAAGCTCTCAAGCATCGAGAAGAAGCTTGACGAGCACAACCGCTACAGTGACAAGATAGGAAGTATCGAACAAAACATTGCCTATATTAAGGGCAAAATGGAAACAGGAGGATAACTATGGAAGACAAACAGATTCTCACGAAAGAGTTCTGGGTGGCGGCGGGTATCCGTGCGGCCCGAACGATTTGCCAGACCGCAATCTCCGTAATCGGGACTACTGCTCTTATTCAGGATGTCAATTGGATTGTGGTAGGAAGCTCCGCGCTTCTTGCTGGCATTCTATCAATTCTCACCAGCATCGCTACAGGGCTCCCGGAGGTTTGACCTACCGGATATACCCTGATGTCGATAGATGCGTTCACAGCGCAACCTCGCAGGTTAAACCTGCAACATTTTAGGCGATAGACCAATCGCCGCACAGCGACCGACCATAGTCGCAGAGAGGAAAACTAAATGAACGAAGATCAAGTGACCGAGATTCAGGTAGATGACGACGATAACATCACTATTTCAGATTCTGATCTTTTTGACGGCTGGGACGACGACGTCGTCGTTGCCGAAGAATCCGCCGAAAGTGATGAGGCTCCAGAAGTGGCAGACCAGCCAGCCGAGGAAGCCGATCAACCTGAAGAGAAACCCGTGGTGCCGGACACCGCACCGAAGACAGAAGAGTCTAAGACAGAAGAGCCACAGCCAGACACCGACCAGTATCTGGAGCTGAAGCATCTCGACGAGATTCGTAAAGTCTCCAAGGAAGAAGCGAAAGTTCTTGCCCAGAAGGGCATGGACTACGACAGGATTCGCACTAAGCTCGGCGAGGCCGAGCAGGCCAACGAGAAGCTTCAGAAATACGAATCCTTCCTCAACGAAATTAAAGGTGACTTTGCCACTCTTGACGATCTCATGACCGACACGAGAGCAAGGATCATGTCAGACAAAGACGGAATCAGCTATGAAGACGCTGTACAGAAAGTCAGGACTGCGAACCAGCAGGCCGAACAGAAAGCACAGGAGCAGGCTCAGCCTCAAGTTACAAGAGAATCCGTTCTCGAGCAGATGAGGCAGGAAAGCTGCTTTGCCTTCAAAGAGAAATATCCCGGCGTTCCAGCCGAGAAGATTCCCAAGGAAGTCTGGGACGACATGATGGTCACCAATAACTTGGTTGTCTCCTATGAGCGATATGTCGCTGCAAGTGAGACGAACAAGAAGATCGACAATCTCATGGCTGAAATTGAGGCCATCAAACAAAATAAAATTAATGAGGAGAAGGCCGTCGGCTCCCTCAGAAATGCAGGATCTGCAAAGGTCGTAGACAAATATCTCGAGGGATGGGACGACGAATACTAAGCCTTTCTCCAGAAGGAGTAAATTATGGCTACTGTCCATCTTGCTGATAAGACCTCTAAAAAGGTCGACGAACGTTTCCATTTTAACTCTTACACCGAGTCTATGGCAGGCAATGCTTATGACTTCGAAGGTGTTAAGAAAATCAAGGTCTACAACGTAGATACCGCTCCCCTGAACGACTACACTCGTTCCGGGACTTCCCGTTACGGCACTCCGTACGAACTGACTGACCGTCAGTACGAACTTGAGATGACTCAGGACAAGGGTGCAACGTGGACTATCGACAAGGGTAACCAGCTCGAGCAGTTCAACATTAAGGGCGCAAACCGTTCTGCCAGCCGTGAGACTGACGAAGTTGTTATTCCTTACGTTGACAAGTATGCTCTCAAGCAGTGGGTCAAGAAGGCCGGTTCCAAGGTTGTTCTTGCAAATGCTATGACTGCCAATACTGCCATCGCTGCTTTCAACGATGCTGTTGAGTGCCTCGATAACCGTGCTGTTCCTGAGACCGGTCGTACCTGCGTTATCAAGAACTCCAAGTACAAACTCCTCAAGCAGGCTCCGCAGTTCATCTACACCGACAAGCTTGCCAATGGCGCACTCGTCAAGGGCAAAGTCGGCGAGATCGACGGCATCGACATCAAGCCGATTCCTGACAAGTATCTCCCGGCCGATGTAGATATGCTCATCACCCAGAAGAAAGCTCTTCTGCGTCCGAAGAAACTCTTCGAGTACAACATCCACAAGGATCCTCCGGGCATTTCCGGTAACCTCGTTGAGTTCCGCGTCATGTTCGACGCATTCGTTCTCGACGCCGTCGCCGATGCGGTCTGCGTGGTCACCTCCAACGCAAGCATCATCGCCCCGAACGTCACCGTTGCATTCAATGCAACTGCAAACACTGGTACGATCACCGGCACCGGCTACGACAAGATCTTCTACACCCTCGATGGTTCTGATCCTCGTTCTTCCGGCACTGCGATTGAGACCAATGCAAACGTGAGCATCAATGCTACCACTGGTGCAACCGTTACTACCATCCGCGCAATTTCCTACACTGAGAACGCCACCGTCCAGTACGGTCGTGAACAGGAACTGGAAGTTCGCTAATATCTATGAGGGAAGGGGTTTTCCCTTCCCTCTTTTCCACAGAAAGGTTATCACATGAAAGTAGATATCATTATTCCTGCATACAACTGCCATTCCACAATTAACCGTGCGCTGGCTTCATGCGCCATGCAGAAGCTCGACGACGGCGACGAGTTCGTTGTTACTATCGTCAACGATGCGTCCACGGAAGGCTACGAGAAGTATGCCGAGTACTGGTCTTGCGTGATGGAGGTGCAGCTTGTAAATAAGACGGAAAACGCCGGATGCGGTCAGGCACGGCAGACTGGCGTTGACTATACAGACGGCGACTACTTCATGTTTTTAGATGCTGATGACACCTTTGCTTCCCCTGTTGCCGTCAGAACTCTTCTTCGCGAGATGAAGAGGGGTAACTACGATCTCGTGATGGGCGATTTTGTCGAAGAGACTGTAACAGGCTCTTTCGTCATGCACAACGAGAACTGGGTGTGGTGTCATGGCAAAATGTATAAACGCAGAGCAATCGACAGGTTCCTGCTCCGGTTTAACCTTACCAGAGGCAACGAAGACGTCGGGTTCCATAGCGTTCTGAGGAATCTCACCGACAATACCAAGTATGTACCACAGCTCGTCTATATGTGGGAGAACTGCAACAGTTCTCTCGTCAGAGAAGATTCTGTCGGATACAAGTGTGGTTATGGCTGGAGAGACTTCGTTGAGAACATGGCTTGGGCTTGCGAGGAGCTGCAGTCGAGACGTATTAATAAAGCTTTGATCAGAGATCTTGCTGCTTATGCCCTGTGCAGAATTTATTACCAGTACGAAGAATGCAAGCTCAATCTCCCACAGGAGAATGAAACCAACTGGGAGAAGATTAAGGACTACTACAACCGGGCTGTCTTGCCTATCATTGCTGACGGCGGAATTAACTATGAGTTCCTCAAGCAGACAATGATGAAGCTTCAGAGCGAAAGCGACAACTCACACATTGTGCCGAAGACATCCTTCGGCTCGTTCCTTAAAAAACTCGGGTTCTTTGATGACCTCAAGAATCTTCAGGAGGATTTCGAAGATGACTGCTGATTATGTATTTGAGCATGTGATGCATATGCACGACGACGGCGACGAGTCCACCGGCGAATACAACACAAACGACAACAGAGAGTATCGGAACAGGATGCTCCCCATGATTAACCAGAGACTTAGCGAGCTCGCTGCATATTCCACGCCGATGGCGACTGCTTCTTCTGGCAACAGAGTACCAGTTACAAGGATCACCAGCTGGGATCAGGAGATAGAACTCGACGATCTGTGTCTCGACGCTCTCTGCTTTGGCGTGGCAGCTCTCATGTTCACTGTCGAAGACACCATGAGTGCAAACTATTACCAGCAGGAATATGAACGTTTGCTTGGCGACATCAAGAGCGGCAAGGGAATTCTTGCTGTATCTGAAGACATCGTCGACGTCTACGGCGGCGGATATTACGACGGCAACGGAGAATGGCACTATAACTCTGGAAACGGAATCGGCTTTGAATGGGTCGGTGTATGGTGAACGTAAATGTCTACTATAAGAGCAGCAAACACAGAGGCTGTATGGAAACTCGAGAAGTTCCTCGGCCTTAACGAAAATCCAGACGGCGATACAAAACTCAAGCTTGGCGAAGCATCTGTGTGCCGCAACTGGAGAATCACAAGAGACCTGAACCTCCAGAGGCGTCCCGGTTCCTTAACGAAGTATGACCTTGATACAAATGCTCCTGTTATGGGTATGTGGTTTGGCAACGTCAAAGGAACTGAGGTCGGGCTTGCTGCATCCGGCGGCTATATGTGGCTGTTCTATGAGAACGGCTATATGGAGACTCCTCGAAACCTAGGCGAGATTGACACCACTGTCAGAGTAAACTTCTTCGCTTACAGTAACATTGTCTACATCCTAAACGGCAAAGAATACTACTCCTATGATGGTACTAAGTTCGGGTATGTCAACGGCTACAGGCCGCTAATTGCTACGTCCCGCTCACCTGACGGTTCGCAAAGTACTCTCCTTGAGGAAGTCAACAAGCTCAACGGTATGCGCCGCGTCTGGTTCTCTCCTGACGGGGAATCAAATGAGTTCGTTCTCCCGGAAACAGACCTCGTCTCTATCGATTATGTCAAGATAAACGCAACGGAGACCTATGTCGACCCGACCGAGTACATAAGAGACAGATACAACGGCAAGGTCATATTCACTGATACTTCCACAGAAAACTTTACGGGCGACGGTGAGGAGACTGAGTTCGTTCTTACAGAAACGCTGGTTGCTTCTGTTTCTGTTAAAGTCGCAGACGTCACGACCTCAGTGACTCTTAATAAAGCTCATCACAAAATTACGTTTGCGTCTGCTCCAGCTGCCAACGCGAGCATTGTCGTCACGATTACAAAAGCAATTGCGAGTGGTACGAACACAATCGAGATTGGTTATCAGGCTGCCGCTACCTACAGGACTGATGTCATCCGTATGACGAACGCAGAACTGTTCCTTGGCGCACAGGACAACGCGGTATTCCTCTATGGTGATGGCTCAAACAAGGCAATCTATTCCAGTATAGATTATTTGGGACAGCCGAGAGCTGACTACTTCCCGGACTTGAACGAAGTCGCCGTAGCTGATTCGAACACACCGATCACAGGTATGATTCGACACTACACGCAGATGATCTGCTACAAGACAAACTCTGCATACTCCATCCAGTTCGGGCAGATTACCACTGCTACCGGCGATCTTGAATGGAGTTTCTATACGAAGCCTATCAACAGAAGTATCGGCAACGTAGCTCTCGGGCAGGTTCGTCTTGTGCTCAACTCCCCTATCACGCTTCACGGTAACGACCTGTATCAGTGGGTTAATAACTCGAGATACAGCTCTAATCTATCTATCGATGAACGTCAGGCAAAGGTCATATCGGATAGAATCTATTCGACGTTGTCGAGGTTCAACTTCCCGGACTGCTACTGCTACGACGACAACGACAATCAGGAATATTATCTGTGCTACAACGACGAGGCCCTCGTTTATGGCTATGCCGCTAACGCTTGGTACTTCTATTCCGGCATAACGATTAACTCTCTGTGCAACATCTACGACGATGTACTGTTCGGCGACAACAACGGCAAGATCTGTATCCTCGATGAGATCTATACATCAGACGACGGCAGGCCGATAGACAGTTACTGGGAGAGCGGCTCGATCTCCTTCGGCAAGGACTATATGCGAAAGATGATGTCCGAGCTCTGGGTGACAATCAAACCGGAAGCGCATTCCTTCGTCTATGTGACTGTACAGACGAACAAGAAGTCTGAATACACAGAGAAGCCCATCAGCGGAAAGCTTTCGTCTTTCGCTCACATGAACTTTGCTGACTTCTCGTTCTTGGTAAACCGCAGACCGCAGGTTGAGAAGCTCAAGATAAAAGCGAAGAAATTCAGTTTTATGAAACTTATATTCCGCACACAAGATTTGTACTCTTCCGCTACTGTTCTTTCTGCGAACCCGAAGGTACGCGAGACAGGCTATGCGAAATAAAGGAGAACGTATATGAACTTAAACGAAGCTATAACCGTTCTTACCAACCTCAAGGTAAACAACATTCACGAGC
>Ga0310786_10008953_pt1 | contig 12779 bp, 11 predicted proteins | sample AusTroGonzalo_MG_FD_203881 | JGI IMG/M metagenome (GOLD analysis project Ga0310786, IMG submission 203881) | Bovine rumen microbial communities from tropical cattle in Woodstock, Queensland, Australia - Gonzalo_03 (v2) (version 2) | ecosystem: Host-associated > Mammals > Digestive system >...
CATTTATTTGTTGTTTTTCGTGGCGGCGGCGTGTTTCGCGGTCAGGTAGTCGGAGACATCCTTTTCCGAAATGCCGAACATCCCGGCCGATGTGACAAGCGAAGCGAAGAGGGTATCCAGATGGCGCCGTTTTTCCTCGTCGGTGAGCGCGTGGCGGGCGTCGTCGCGTTCGGCCACGAAACACCCCATGCCGCGGCGGGTTTCGATCAGACCGGCGAGTTCGAGTTCGCGGTACGCTTTCGCCACCGTGTTCGGGTTCACGTTCAGCTCGGCAGTCACGTCGCGGATCGACGGGATCTTTTCGCCCGGAGAGAGCGCCCCGGAGAGGATCTTCCCGGAGAGCAGCTGGACGATCTGCCGGTAGATCGGGACCCCCGATGAGAAGTTCAAGGTCAGTTCGGAAACATTCATGGTTCGGAAAAACCTCCGTTGGTGTTAAGGTGTGATTGTTTCGCAGTGTACTATTAAAATAGCACACCAAAACACCAATGTCAAACCGAATGTTTCATTTTTTTCGAAAAAAAGTTGTTTTTGAGCTCAAAAAAAGGAGCATCTCTGCCTGTGGTGCTGAAACGAAAGAGAAAACAGAAGGAAAGCCCCGGCCTTTACTAAGGGGGACGAAAGCGACAGAAAAGAGAAATCTGGTTGGTTTTTCCCCAAGTTTCAGTTAAATGGTATTCGATTTAACTGAAACTTGAGTGCATAATGCGTATACGTATGCGTGTGCGCAAGAGCAGACCTGCCCGGGAAACCAGCAAATGTGTTGAAGAATATACTGCTTCATCAAAATCAGGCATGGGATGCGAACCACAAGTCACACCTGACGTCCCTGACGGGAAGCTGGAAAAACAATCGCGAAGCCGTGCAGGATTTCCAAATCAAGTTTCAGTTAAATGGTATTCGATTTAACTGAAACTTGTGTGTATGCCTGCATGTACATATGTGCGTGCGTGCGAGAACGATACCGTTTGACCGGAGACAAATCCTTTTGAATTCAGTGGAGTTCAGTTCACCGCTTTTCCTCGTCCGTCCATTCGGAGTACGGATGACGTACGAGGCGGGAATTGCGGAATCTCGGTTCGTGCGACACCTCACGTCCAAGCCACGGAGGAGCCGGGAACTCGCGGTCGGGAGAGTCAAGCTCGATCTCGGCGACGACCAGCCCGGCGTTCTGCCCGGCGAACTCGTCGACCTCCCACGTGAACCCGCCGAACGGCACATACCAGCGGCGTTTGATGATGACCGGCTTGGCGCAGAAGCTGGAAAGGAACGCGGCCGCGTCCGCTACAGGGATGGGGTACTCGAACTCGGCGCGGGAAATGCCCGAGACGGGGCCCTTGATCGTGAGGCGGGCTTTGTCGCCCGCGATGCGAGCGCGGACGGTCACGCCGTCGCCCGTGGGGAAATACCCCTGCTGAAACTCTTTGAACGAGGTGGCGGAATCTTTCCAGGAAAGGTCTTTGACGAGGAATTTGCGTTCGATTTCAACGGCCATGGGGAGAGGCTTTCTGCGGAGATGTGGGAGAAAAACGGTTGCGGGCTACGTTCAGAATGCGGGTAGTTTGGGCTTGGGACGGTAGGTCTTCGGCGGCATGGCGGCGATCTTGCCCGCGATAATGTCCGCGACGGCCTCGCCCTGGTCCTTCGAAGCGAGCCAGAGGCCGACGATCGTGCCGTTCAGCTCGGCGCAGTCGCCGACGGCATAGACGTCCGGCGCGGAGGTCCGGAGCGCGCCGTCCACGACAATCCCGCGGTTATAGGCGAGCCCGGCGTTCTTCGCAAGTTCGAGGTTGGCGCGAATCCCGGCGGAAACGAGCACGAGCGAGGCGGGAACGGCCGTACCGTCCTTGAGGAAGAGCTGAGCGGTGGCTTCGTCGAAACGGTCGACCACCGCACCGGTGTAGACCTTGAATCCGGCGTTCGTGAAATTGGCGAGCAGCGCGGCGGATTCCTCTTCGTTCATCTGGAGCGGGAGCAGACGCGGCGCGGTCTCGATGATGGAGACGGAAAGTCCGCGTTTGTGGAGCGACCAGGCGGCTTCCAGCCCAAGCAGGCCGCCGCCAATGACCGCGGCGCTTTTCCCCGGCTCGCAGAGCGCAACCAAGGCATCGGCGTCAGGAAGTTCGCGGAGGACATGCACGCGCGAGCTTGCGGCCAGACCTGGGACAGGCGGCACGAACGCATGCGCGCCGACTGCCAGTACGAGGATGTCCCATGCATACTCCCCGGCGACGGTCGTGAGCTTGTGCGAGGCAGGATCGATGGCCGTCACGGGTTCGCCGAGGTGAAGCTCCACACCCCAGTCCGCCATCTGTTCCGGCGAGGAGAGGATGAGCTTCTCGCGCGGGAGCGTACCCGCGAGGTATTCGGGGAGACGCATTTTCGCGTAGAAGCCGACGGGCGCGGCGTCGAAGAGCAGGATTTCGGCTTCGGAATGGTTGAGGCGAAGGCGCTTCACGGCGTAGGATCCGGCGGCTCCGGCTCCGCAGACTGCAATTTTCATATTTCCCTCACGACAGGTTGGGTTGTTCGCTCATTTTGAGGCGGGGATCATGTGTAAACGAGGACGTTTCTCAACGTCATCGGCATCAACACGCATCAATATAGCATTTCAAACTGTTTTTTTCAAAGACGCGGGATGAAAAAACAGAAAATGATCGTAAAAGGGGGCGACGACCAAATGGAAGAACGAGCGCTCTCAGCCGGAAATCAGCCGCGTTTCTTCGCGATGATACGGTCCTTGAACCGGAGATCGAGGGAACGTTCCTCCTCGTGTTTCCGGACAGAGGACTCCAGTTTGGGGAGAAGCCGCCCGAAAATATCGTCGCGGAGCTGTTCCTCGCGGACGCGGAGCGGGATCAGGATGGTGAACGGCCCCGGATCGTTCCTGTAGAGGAGATCGCACTGGATGAAGTCCTGGGAGATGTAGACGAGCTTCGGATGCACATCGGTATACTCCAGACGCGTGAGACGGAGAAAGTCAAGCACCGTGCGGATGGAGGAATCGTTGAGGATTTCGCCGCGTTTGAAGGGATCGGCTTCATGCGAGGCGCGGACGGCCGACGGCTTGCAGGAAAGCGCGGGCAGCGAACCGGAAACATCGTAGTAAGCGGATTTGTCGAGGACAGTCGCGGAATCGTCGATGTAGAAATTCGCGCCGAGGTTCGCAACGGGGATGCGTTCGTGCAGTTCGAAGATCAGCTGGTCGGGCAGGACGCGGCGGACGTCGGCACGTTCGAGTTCGGGGATTTCCGCACGGAGTTTCGCGGCCATCGCGGCAAGGTCGTACTCTTTTTTGCCCGAAAACATCGGGGTGTTGCCGGGCTGAATACGCAGGATCGAGAGGATGCGGTCCATGCGCGCCTGGCGTTCGTCAGGGTCGGCGGGGCTCCAATAGCCGGAGTTTCCGGCGAGGCGGACGCTGTTCACGACGAGGCGGGGATTGTTCGGGAAAAGCGCGAGGTAGGCGAGCCACAGAAGAACGGCCGCGATCAGGGGGATACACACGGCAAGGGACAGCCCGATCCAGAACTTGGCCTTTTTGGAGAGGCCCGGACGGGGCGCGGCTTTCAAATCATCAGAGACAGGCGGAGAAGGTTTCACTGGCATCACCGGAATACAGAGGGTTCCAACGAGTTCGGTTATTTTAATATAGCGCACAGACGGAAAAATGCGAACGGAAAAAGAGGAAATCCGTTTTTTTCTGAAAGAATACACGGATCGATCAGCCGGACAGGAGCCGTCCCCGGGTATCCATGAGCTTGCAGAGACGAGTACGAGATAAAAACAGAAAGACTGCTTGAACAAAACAAATAATGCACTATATTATTGTTAAGGACTGTGTTCGGCAGCGGCCTGCCAAGCTGCCGGCTGCGAACGCAAACGAAGAAAAAGGCAGCGTCGGAAAGAACACTCCAGCATGAAAAAGACAGCGACAACCGGAAAAGATGACGGATTAAGGATCCGGCGGCGGGTGTCGTTCCACATGACGCGCCTGATCGACCAGTGGTCGCTGAATGCGTTCTTTTTCCTGATCTTCCTGAAACTGCTTCAGCTGTGCAAGCTTCTGGGCGCGAAACCGACCGAAAACGGATGGAGGAAAGCCACCGGTATCTTCCTGAAGGGCGACATTTCAAAGTTCATGCTCGGCATCTTCCGCGTGACTCCGTACCCGGCCGATGCGCCGCCGCAGGACATGGACGAGGCGAAAGAGCGGTTTCTCTCGCGGTTCGCCGGATTCCTGCGGGCGCACGGGGAGCTTCACTGGGCCATCATGCAAAAGACATTCCGTCTGCAACGCCGCCGCCTGACGGAAACCGATCTGCTGGAAGTAGAATTCCGGGCGGACGGCACGCTGGAAAACGCACGGATCGTGCTTGATCCGCGGTATCCGCCGTCTGTTCTGTCGGGAAAAGAAATCGACATGCTCCTCTCTCTCCTCGTGAGAACGCACAACCGTCTGAACGGCGGAACCGATCCGACGCGTTCCCGGAAACTGTACCGGATCGTCAAGCGCCGCGTGCTGTATCTGAACGCGGCAAACCTCGCGAAACGCATGGAAGCCGTGCGCCTGCTCCGGCGCATGATGAACGCCTCCTGCGTAACGTTCCTGCCGCTTTCCGAGCGCGGAACCGAGGCGGAAATCCATGCGGAACGCCTGAAGACACCGGACGTAACGGTATACCGGCATCCGGGCTGGGGGCTGCTGAACGTCTTCGTGCGCATCCATCCCGGGCTCGGCGAGGCGGACCTGTGGATTCAGTATCACCACGTCCCGGTGGACGGCCTGGCGATGCAGGAAGTCCTGTCTGAACTGAAAACGGAATGGGGCGAGGCGGGAAAGATGAGTTTCCCCGCGCCGGGAAGCCCGGCCGCCGAGGTCGAAATCCAGGAAACGCCGCACAAAGGGCTGTTCCGGGCACGGGCGTTCTTCCGCTTCGACGGTCTGCTGGAGCTGAGGCGGCGGATCAATCTGGCCTATACGGCGGAAATGCGCGGCCCTGCGACGATCGCCGGCATGATCCTGTGGGGGCTTGCAAAGTCGCCGCAACTGAACGATGCGAAGATGCTGTTCCCGGTCGATGTGGAGCCGGGCCAGGCAACGGCGGGAAAACCGCCGCAGCGGTTCGAACGCGAACTGAGCCTGGTGTTCATCCGTCCGTCCGATTACATGACACCCCTCGAAAAGATGGGCGGATTCGTATTGTTCCAGCGAGAATTCAACCGGCGGCTGAAGAAGACGCGCTACCGCTGCAGCGAGACCTATGAGATGCTCGAACTGCTTTCCATGATCCATCCGCTTTTCTACTACTACGCCAAATATCTCATGCCGAAGGAATTCCATGACGTCGTCGGCACGTTCGGACTGTCCGTGCTGCGCCATGCGGAAGTCTTCATCGCACCCGTCACCGATTTGCAGATACGCGGATTTCTGGCGTTCGGGCGGATGGATATGCCGTGCGAAGGAGGCGGGACGGCGGGCTGCGTGAGCATCTGCGGCACGCGGGAACAGATCGAGGCGTACTTGACCGCGCTGGAGCGGATTTCAGGCGATTATCAGAGCTTGCTCGGCAAACAAAAACAAATAACGGAAGGTGAAATACCATGAAACGGACACGTTTATTCGGAATGATCCTGACCACGGCGGGATTGTTGGTTATGCTTTTCCTGAACGCCTGCCAACCTGACGCGGTCGGATCGTACCAGTCGGCGCTGACGCCGACGGAAACGATCTTCAGCCAGGCAACGAAACGCTCCCTCGCGTATGAGGGCATCCGCCGGAATCCCGTGATCCTGATCCACGGTCTGCTCGGTGCGCGGCTGGAGGATCCGACGATCGGAAAAGAATTCTGGGGGACCTTTTCGCCGACGCTGCCGGGACATGACAATTTGAAACTGCTGTCCGTGCCGATGAAATGGGGGAAGCCTCTGAATGAACTCTCCAACAACACGCGGGCGTCGTTCCTGCTGGACTCCGTTTCGGTCAACCTGATCGGACTTCAGTTCTCCTTGTCCGCCTACGGACCGCTGGTCGACACGATCAAACAGGCGGGCTACGTGCAGGAAGGTTCGAAGGAGCATCTGGAAGAAGGCCGATGCCCAACGTTCTTCGTGTTTTACTACGACTGGCGGCGGAGCATTGCGGAAAATGCTATTGCGCTCGGAAAATTCATCCGTACCAAACAATCCATGCTGAACGACGAATACCGGGTGCGCTACGGCGCATCGCCGGATCCCGTCCTGTTCGACCTTATGGGACACAGCATGGGCGGGCTGATCGCACGGTATTACATGCGGTACGGGGAAACGCCCCTGCCCGATGAAGGCGCGCCTGATCCGGCGATTACCTGGGCTGGCGCGAAAAACGTCGGTAAGCTCATCCAGATCGGGACGCCGAACAGCGGATACCTCGACACCGTAGTCGAGCTGGTAAACGGCCTGCGGCTTCAGCCGGGCGCGCCGCTCTACCCCGCCGCCGTGATCGGGACCTTCCCGTCCTACTACGAGATGATGCCGTTCCCGCAGTTCGCCGCCGTGCGGAAAACCATCCCGGGCAAAACGGAGGAGGAATCCATCGCCCGCGGGGAGGCACTCAATCTGTACGATCTGAATACATGGATCAAATACAAATGGGGGCTCGCGAACCCCGGCTGCGACGCCGATCTGCAATGGCTGCTGCCGGACGTGAAGACGGCGACGGAACGGCGTTACGTCGCGCTGGAACATCTTCAGAAATGCCTGTATTCGGCAAAGCGCATTGCGTCCATGCTCTCAACGCCGGATCCAAAGGATTCCAACGTTTTCCAGATGATCTTCATCGGAGACTCCGTGCCGACCTCCTCGCTCGCGCTGGTCGATGAAGACGGCGATTTACGCGTGGTGCGGTATGACTCCGGCGATGGAAAAGTATCCGCCGTGAGCGCACGCGCCGATCTTCGGAATCCCGACAGCCCGGGCGCCTGGGGGCCGAGGATGGAATCTCCTGTGCGCTGGAAGGGCGTCATACACGTGAGCGGAGCGCACATGGGGATCACAGTCGCGCCGGACTTTCTGCATAACATGAGGTTCTATTTGGTGCAGTTCCCCGATCCGGACAAGGAATAACCCGGTTTTAAAAACGCTTGCTCTGACGGAAGAAGCACATCTCATGACAACGGGGACAGCGGACGATATGTTCGCGGTCGTCGCGTGCGAGGAACGTGAGGTTGCATTTGCCGCAGAGATAAAGGCGGTCTTTTACAACGGAATCGCTTGTGTTCTTGCGTTTGCGGAGTTCGTCACAAATCCACAGCAGGGCGATCACGAAGAACCATGTGGCGAAGTACCACACGAAAATACGGTCGAGCGGGATCGGGATCATCGGACGGACGCCTCCTTCCGCAGGGATTCGGCGGACCAGACGACCCGGCAGAAACCGCCGTTTTTCAGTCCGGCTGGACACTCTGACGAATTCAGCAGCGTATCAAGCCAGGCACGCGCCGAAAGATCAAGTTCGGCAATGCCGCAGGACTTCTCCAGCACAGCCTCAAAGGGAAGATCGGGCAGGACCGGAGTCTTGACCAGAAAAACGGACTGTTCCGAGGGGCGCTGCCGCTGCAGGCTGCGTTCTTCCGATGCGCCGAGCCGAAACGCCGGAAAAACTACGCCGGAAGCGGTGTCCGCCGCCCAGTACGGATAGACAGGAGCCGCGACGGCCGCGGCTTCGGAATCGTAGTCCGGGACCTCCGGGAGAAGCGGACGGCTGACCGCCGTCAGTGAAATCTGAGGCGCAGTCGGTACTGAGGAAAGCTTCTCGGGAAGCGGAAGCTCGAACGGAGCCTCGGGCCCGGTTTCAGCCTGAGACGTGCGGAAAAATGAAAAACCGAATTCCTCAGGCGGATGCAGGAACGAAGCCGGGTCAAACGTGTCGAGCATTTTCAGGAAAAGCGGTTCCGAATCCATGACGCGTGAAGAGACATACAGCGTGGTCCGGTCGGCACGCGGGACAGCGCCCGCCGCCGGGTCCGGTTTCAATGGCGTAAAGACTGTAACCAGAAGCAGGTGGATCAGGACAACCGCCGCCCCCACGAGCAGGAGCATGGACCGGCGAAGACGCTCTTTCGGAAGCGATTCGTCGATGGGCAACAGGATTTGTCCGGGGGCGTCCGTCATAATTCAGGCTCTGTGAAACTGGTCGTCCGACCGCGTGCGGGTCCGGCGGACATGAAGAGGGCATTGACGTTCAGCTCCTCCGCGACGGCGAGGACCTCGGCAACGACGGTGAGCGGCGCATGGACGTCGCAGCGGATGATGACGCGTTCCTTGTCCGGCTGGAAACCGCGCGCGTTCAGCGACTCGGAAAGCTGGCGTTTGAGTTCGGCCGCACCGGAGACCGCGGCATCGTTGAAATAGATGCGGCTGTCCCTGTCGATGGTCACGACGTAGTTGCGGGAGGTGTAGAGAAACCTGCCGCCGCTCCTGGGGAGTTCGACCTCGACACCGCGGAGCGGGACGAAGTTCGAACTGAGCATGAAGAAGACCAGCAGGATGAAAAAGACGCAGAAATACAGGACCAGACTGGGCAGGCCGCTGAATATCTTGAGCTTGGTCTTGACCTGGATCGGGGCTTCACTCGGCATGGTCGGCGCCGTTCTCTTTTTTGTGGTGGCGGAAGAAATACATGATCTCGGCGGAGGCCTTCTCCATGTCCGTGCAGAAATCCTGCACGCGGGAGACCAGGTAGTTGTAGGCTATGTGGCACGGGATGGCGACGGAGAGACCGGCCGCCGTGCAGAGGAGCGCCTTGTAGACGCCTTTGGAAAGTTCGGGCAGGGTCGTCACGGCGGCGTCAGGATTGGCGGTGATGGTCTGGAAGGAATCCACGAGGCCGAGCACGGTGCCGAGGAGGCCGAGCAGCGGCATCACATAGGCGAGCGTAGCGAGGATGTTGAGGCGGGATTCCAGGCGCGGCACCTCGATCAATGTCTGCGTGGCAAGGGCGTCGCGGATGTCATCGCCTTCCTTGTAGGCGCGGATGGCGCTGGCGAGGACGCGGGGCACCGGACCGGGCGAATTGTCGCACAGCGTGATAGCCTCGATCATGCCGTCGCGCCGGAGCACGTTGGTGAGGCCGGTGACGATCTCGTTGACGTCCATCTGGGCGCGATAGAACTCGAACCATTTCCAGATGAAAATGAACGCGGCGATCAGGGCGCAGATGGCGATTAGCGCGAGGACGGGGCCGCCCTGCTGAAGCATGGACAGATATTTCATGATTTGGTTGACTCCGGACTGGTGGTTGTATTGGGGACCGCCGGAACCGGCGGCTGATATTGTTTCTTGCGGAGGGCGCGGACCCGCTGACGGACCGAAGACTGGTCGACCGTGCCGGTCTGCTCCAGCCAGCGGAGCGCGCCGACGGCGGATTCCACGTTGGAGACGGACGGATCCTTGTGGGCGAGGGTTTCGAGGGCATCGACCGCGCGGAAGATCCAGAAAGCCTCGACGGGCCTGGACGCGGCATCCTGCGCCGGGATCAGGTAGACCGTCTTGTTGAAGAAGCCGAACGCCTCCTTTTCGTCGCCCGCCTTCCAAAGGGACTGGCCGGCTTTGTAGTACGCCATGGCCTCGTATTCGGGACGCAGATTCTTGAGATTCAGGAGCGTCTGATACTGTTCGGCGGCCAGACGGCACGCATCGGCGGACGGGAAGACGACCTCCGGCGCGGCGGTCTTCGGCGCATCTCCGGATTTGACGGTATCGCCGGTTTTAGGCATTCCGGCGGGCTGTGCGGCTGGGGAAGACTTCGTGTCGGTCTGCGATGCGGGCGCGGGCTTCGCCGCCGTCTGGGATGCCGCGGATATCGTTTCCTTCGGCTTCGTCGCGACGGCCGAACCCGTGGCAAGCGCATAGATGCAATCCGCCGCCGAACCAAGCGCGGCCTGTTCCAGCTGCGTCCCCGGAACGGCTTCCGCGGCGGCCTCGTATTCCGCGCGTGCTTTCGTGAAATCGTTGAAAGCGCGGGCGATGTCGCCGCGGAGATAATGGACGTCGCCCTTCAACGCGGCATCGGGAGAAAGCGCGTCGACGGCGTCCAGTGCGGAAATCGCGGACGTGAGGTCGTCGCGCTGATAGGCGATCAAAGCCTTTTCGTAGGAGGCACGGGCACGGATCTTCGGGTATTTCTCCTGGTTCAGGAGCTGGTCGACCGTGCTTTCCGCGTGCTGGACGGATCCGGTGCCGCGGTAGTGTTCCGCGAGGCGCAACAGGGCCGCGCCGGCATATTCGGATTCGGGATCGTCCTCGATGAAGCGCCAAGATTCGCGTTCCGCGCCAACCTCGTCGCCGGATGAATACAGGGCATGAATCAGCCAGTAACGGCCCGGTTCCGCGACAGGAAGCGAACTGTAGTCCTGACGAAGCCTACGAAGGGATTCCACGGCTTTGCCGGGCTCCCCGAGGCGGATTTGAAGACGTCCGGCTGCATAAAGAGCAGCCGCGCGGCGTTCCTGTGTTGCCGCCGTTTTCGGAGCGGCCTTTTCATAGTCCAGATAACTCTGAGCGGCGGCCGCGGCATCGCCGGTCCTGTCCTGCGCGACAGCTGAAAGATAAATTGCCTCCGGTTCGAGGTGCTCGGGATCGGACTTGTGGAGCGCGGCGGCGGCATCCAGCAGATCAGCGTAGAGCCCGGCCTCCAACGAACAGCGCATGGCGTTCAGCATGGCCTCGGAACGGAGTTCGGCGGAAGAATCGCCGATGGCGCGGTAGAGCTTCGCGGCTTCGGCGGGCTTGCCTTCGCGCCACGTGATCTCCGCCAGGTCCATCGCCCGGGCGGATTTCTTCGCCGGGGCAGTGTCGAACGCCGCGACGAACTTGCGGGCGGACGGGAACGCCTTTTCCGCCAGCATCATTTCAAGGAGCTTGTGGTAGACGCTTTCACGTTCGGCGGTAGGAACAGACGTATCGGAAATGCAGGTGAGGCAGATGTCCAGCGCATCGTCGGGACGTCCCGCCTGGAACAGGACCGACGCGATCTGAAGCTTGAAATCGGGGGAAAGTTTGGAATCCTTGAAGAGCGAGAGCATACGCGAGGCCAGGTCGGCGGCGGTCTTTTTGTCCTTCAGACGCTGGAACGCCCCGATCAGGCGCGTCATGGCGTCGAATGCGTCCTCTCGGACGGAGGCGAAGGAATACGCGAGATGGAACGCCTCGGCGGCACGCACGTAGTCTTCGCGCTTGGCGAACTCCTCGCCGATGCGGCATGTCGCAAGGAAGAAAAAATTGTCCTTGCGCGGAGTGGAGACGGATTTGATCTCGCTCCAGTCGTCCGCGACGGCCTCGTCGCCCTTCTCCGAAAGCTTCAGATAAAACGACAGCAATTTGAGCGCATCGACATCGCGCTTGTTTTCAGCTTCGGGCAGGGATTTAAGGATGACATAGGCGTCCTCGTACTTGCCGAGCGCGGCAAGCGACAACGCCTGACGCTCCGCGGCCCTGCGACCGAACGACGTCTTGTTGCCCGCAATCTCGCCGTAATATTTCGCGGCTGCTTCATGGCCGCCCTTGAGTTCGGCAACGAACGCCGCGCAGGAGAGCGCCCGGAGGTAGCTCGGGTCAAGTTTTTCGAGACCGGGAATCAGTTTTTGCAATATCTTGTCCGCCTCGTCCGCGCGGCGCTGGAGCAGACAGATTTCCGCCTGCCACAAACTGACGGAATTCGCGTTCAGCTGCGGAAACGCGGCACGGTACTCGTCCAGGAGCTTGTTCGCGGAGTCGGCGAGGTTCGCGAGGATCAAGGCGTCCAGTTCACGTGCATACGCATCCTTGCGCGCCTCCTGGTCGCCGTTCTGTTCCGCCTTGGCGCGGTACTGCCGATAAAAGCTCGCCGCCGTGCCGTATTCGCCTGCGGCACGGGCACGTTCGCCGGACTCCCTGTCCGGATACGAAGGCTTCTGTTCCCCGGCGGCGACCTCGGCAGGCACATCCTGTGCGACCGCCTGCATCATGCCAGAACACAGCAGCATTCCAGTGACCGTGCAGACAAAAAACGTCCTCCCGGCACGAACGCCGGGAAGAGAACCCGCCGGATGCATGGTCCGGCAGGTATATAGGAAACGATTAAGCATTCGCCTCGCCGGTTTCTGCTGTGGCTTCGGCGGCGTCCTCGTCCGCGACGCCTGCCTTCTGCGCGGCAAGTTTTTCCTTGATCTTCTGGTAGATCGCATCGGCGAGCTCGGGCTTCTCGGTGAGGAGCGCCTTCACGGCGTCGCGTCCCTGCGCGAGCTGTTCGCTGCCGAAGGAGAACCAGGAGCCGCGTTTCTCGATGATGCCCATGTCGAGCGCGACGTCGAGGATGGAGCCGATGCGGGAAATGCCTTCGTTCCAGTTGATGTCAAACTCGGCGACGCGGAACGGGGCGGCGAGCTTGTTCTTCACGACCTTGACCTTCGTGCGGGCGCCGACGGATTCGCCGTTGGCGTTCTTGATCGCCTGGATGCGACGGATGTCGAGGCGGATGGAGCAGTAGAACTTCATGGCGTTGCCGCCGGTGGTGGTCTCGGGGTTGCCGAACATCACGCCGATCTTTTCGCGGATCTGGTTGGTGAAGATGCAGCAGGTGCGGCTGCGGCTGATCGCGGGCGTGAGCTTGCGGAGCGCCTGGGACATCAGCCTCGCCTGAAGGCCCATGAAGGAGTCGCCGATGTTGCCTTCGAGTTCGCTCTTCGGCACGAGGGCGGCGACGGAGTCGATGACCAGCACGTCGACGGCGTTGCTGCGCACGAGCATCTCGGCGATGTTCA
>Ga0310786_10008955_pt1 | contig 12779 bp, 11 predicted proteins | sample AusTroGonzalo_MG_FD_203881 | JGI IMG/M metagenome (GOLD analysis project Ga0310786, IMG submission 203881) | Bovine rumen microbial communities from tropical cattle in Woodstock, Queensland, Australia - Gonzalo_03 (v2) (version 2) | ecosystem: Host-associated > Mammals > Digestive system >...
GATTTTGTATCTTGTGTTCCTTCGGCGCTGGGTTCAGAAGGTGTTCACCGGCAAAGTCGTCGCGGAGGGTGCAGACTTCGAGAACGAGAACGTCGGTCGCATCGGTAAGGTGACCGAGGCGATTAACCCTCCGCTCACAGGTCGTGTGATGCTTGGCGATGCGGAGTGGACAGCCGAAGCGGATGTTGCGATTCCGACTGGATCGGATGTTCGCGTGGTGTCGCAAAACAATTTGACCGTAAAGGTCGTAGTGCTGGCGTAAACAACAACAAACAAAACCAAGGAGGTTAACTATGGTAAGTGGTGGCTTGATATTTTTCGCGATAGTGGCTCTTATAGTGCTCGTCGCCATAATGAAGACGGCGGTGATCGTACCCCAGAAGACCGCATACATCGTTGAGCGGCTCGGGCGCTACCGTTGCACGCTTGACGCCGGATTCCACATACTGATTCCGTTCTTCGACCGCGTCGCCTACAAGCACTCGCTCAAGGAGCAGGCGATCGACGTTCCGCCGCAGGAATGCATCACTAAGGACAACATAGCGGTGTCTGTCGATGGTATTCTCTACATGCAGGTCATGGACCCCGCAAAGGCCAGCTACGGCATAGGCAACTATCTGTTCGCCACTACCCAGCTCGCCCAGACAACAATGCGTTCTGAGATGGGCAAGCTTGATCTCGACCGCAGCTTCGAGGAGCGTACCTCGATCAATGCCGCTATCGTCGCCGCCGTGGACAAGGCAAGCGATCCGTGGGGAATCAAGGTGACGCGCTACGAGATCAAGAACATCACTCCGCCTCAGTCTATCAGAGACGCAATGGAGAAGCAGATGCGTGCAGAGCGCGAGAAGCGTGCCATGATTGCGGAGTCCGAGGGTGAAAGGCAGTCTAAGATCAACCGCGCCGAGGGCGAGAGGCAGCAGGCCATTGCGCTTTCCGAGGGCGAGAGGGCCCGCCGCATCAACGAGGCTGAAGGTCGCGCGAAGGAAATCCTTCTCGTCGCCGAGGCACAGGCAGCCGGTATCCAGAAGGTCGCTGAGGCTATCAACGGCAAGGGAGGCATAGAGTCCGTAAACATGCAGCTCGCCCAGCAGTATCTTTCGCAGTTCGGTAACCTCGCCAAGGCGAACAACACAATGATCATTCCGTCCAATCTGGCGGATGTCGCAGGCGTTCTCAAGGCCTGCACGACCGTGATCAAGAAAGTTGAGGTCTGAACGACGTGCAAGACGCGCCAGCCAAGGTCTTGGAGCACAGCGAGATAGGTGCGGGCTACCGACTTCTCGTTTTTGAGGCGCCGGAAATGGCGGCGTCTCTAGCACCAGGACAATTCGTCCATATAAAGGTTCCCACGCTGGAGGCGAGCGCTCTTAGGCGTCCCTTCAGCGTGTTCAATGCCGCTGACGGAAGGGTATTCGTCCTCTACAAGACAGTAGGACGCGGGACTGCCGCACTCAACTCCGTAAAGGCTGGCGACGTTGTCAGCGTTCTAGGCCCGCTTGGCCGTGGATTCCCGCTGACATGCGAGGGTGCGGCTCTTCTTGTGGGCGGAGGATATGGCGTAGCACCGCTTTATTTTCTGGCGAAGACGCTGAAGGCTTCAGGTCACGAGAACATCGAGGTGTTTGTAGGCGGCCGCACAAAGGCCGATCTCCTTGCCGTGGACAAGTTCAGAGAACTGGGCGTCAAGACTTTCCTCGCGACGAACGACGGCAGCGATGGCGTGAAGGGGCTTGTCACGGATCCGTTGGACGACGAACTTGTGCGTCTGCGCGAAGCCGGCGGCAGGTTTGAGCTTTTTGCTTGTGGGCCAGATCCCATGCTAAAGGCTGTCGCGCTCAGGGCGACAGGCACTGGTTCTCGTGGCTGGATTTCGATGGATCGCCACATGATCTGCGGCGTCGGCGCATGCTACGCGTGCATCCAGAAGACGGTAAGAGGCAATTCGCGCTGCTGCGTCGAGGGGCCTGTCTTCAGGGCCGAGGACATAATCTGGGAGTGATCACGATGGTTGACACAAGCATAGATCTCGGCGGCCTTAAGATGGCTACGCCAGTCGCCACCGCGAGCGGTACGTTCGGGTACGGCTTTGAATATCTCGGCGCACTCGACTATTCGAAGCTTGGCGCTGTGACGGCAAAGGGCATCCGCCTTGAGCCGTGGCCAGGCAACGCGATGCCGAGGCACAGCGAGGTTCCTGGCGGACTCGTCAACGCCATCGGGCTGCAAGGCACGGGCATCGATCACTTCCTCGACATAACGGTTCCCCACTACGTTGCGCAGGTCAAGAACGCGCCGCCGATGATCGTGAATATCTGGGGCGGCAGCGTAGAGGAATACGCCGAGGTCGCGAGACGCCTCACCGAGGCAGCGGTGACTGAAGAGGGCAAGGCCATCCGCGCGATAGAGTGCAATGTAAGCTGTCCCAACGTAAAGGAGGGTGGTCACACGTTCGGACAAGACCCCGAGGTCCTGCGCCGCCTTGTTACGGCTGTGCGCGAAAAGACGACTCTGCCTTTGATCGTGAAGCTTGCGCCAAACGTCCCCGACATAAGGCTGTACGTGAAGGCGTGCGAGTATGGTGGCGCTGATGCGCTTTCTATGATAAACACCATCCCGGCCATGGTGATAGACATCGAGCGCAGACGGCCCGTGCTCGCGAACAGGACAGGTGGACTCTCCGGGCGCGGAATACACCCTGCCGCCGTTAAGCTCGTATACGATGCGCACAAGGCGACTAGCCTGCCGATACTGGCGATGGGCGGCGTTTATGAGGCCAAGGACGCGATAGAGTTTCTTCTCGCCGGCGCGACTGCTGTCGCCGTCGGAACCGCTACGTTCACCGATCCTTCCGTCGCCGAGAAGGTGTATGACGGTATCGTCTCCTACTGCGAGCGCCAGGGCTTTTCGTCCGTCTCCGAAATTACCGGTGCGTTGCAGGAGTGATTTTGGTATAATATACCCGAATGGAACATCTTGCGATAATAATGGATGGCAACGGCAGGTGGGCGAAGGCTCGCCACAAGCCTAGACTTTCCGGACATCGCGCCGGAGCTGAGGCTCTGGACCGGGTTATGCACTATTGCCGGGATGTTGGAATAAGGTATCTCACGGTATACGCCTTTTCGACCGAGAACTGGAAGCGTTCGAAGGCGGAGGTCTCTGGGCTCATGAAGCTGCTTTCGTCCTACATAAGGTCGAAGGAGAGGGAACTTGTTGCGAATGGCGTGCGTTTTCGCGTTGTCGGGCGCAAGACAGATCTTTCGCCGAAGATACAGAAGGAGATCGCATCGCTTGAGGAGAGCACAAAGGGGGGCGATTTCACCCTCGCTGTCGCCTTGAGCTACGGCGGCCGCGCGGAGATAATCGATGCCGCCAACGAATGGCGAAAGACCAATCCCGACAAGCCACTTACCGAAGAGAGCTTCAGGGCCTTCCTGTATGCGCCGGATATCCCCGACCCAGATTTGATCGTTAGGACGAGCGGCGAACTGAGGACAAGCAATTTCCTTCTTTGGGAATCAGCATATAGCGAATACTATTTCACTGACGTGCTTTGGCCGGACTTCGACCGAGCCGAATTTGACAAGGCAATGGCGGCGTATTCCAAACGCGAACGCAGAATGGGGGGTAGACTGAAATGATGAATCCGGTAGCCAAGCGAACCTTCACGGGCCTTTTGGTGGGCGCAATAGTCATCTGCGCCGTCCTCTTTGCGCCGAAGGTTGCGATAAGGCCAGTTGTCGCCTGTCTAATAGCGCTCGCGGTTGTTGAGTATGCGTTGCTTCTGAAGAAGAAAGTATCCACGCTCGGCATAATGACTCCAATGAGAAGCCTGGGTTTTGCCATTCTCGCGACGCTTGGTTTTACCCTCATCGCCGGGGGACTTTGGATGTTGGCCGAGACGGCGATGGCCTACGGCAACGTCATGCTGCTATACATCATAGCAATCGTCAAGTTTTCGGATGTCGGAGGTTTTGCCTTTGGTCTAAGTTCAGCCAAGCTGATGAAGGACGGCAACCACAAGATGTGCCCGACGATCTCGCCCAACAAGAGCTGGGAGGGAATGGCGGGATCCATCTTCGCATCATGTCTGGTCTCGTGCTGCTTCATGCCCGCGACCGGCTTTGCATTCCCCAAGGCGCTTGCATTCGGAGTCGCGGCTGCGATAGTGGGAACGGTCGGAGATCTTGTCGAATCCAAGTTCAAGCGCTGGGTGGGCGTCAAGGATTCCTCTACCATGAAGATAACCAATGGTATGGGCGGCTTTCTGGACATGTTCGATTCCCTGCTCATAGCGCCTGCAGTTCTGTACTTCTTCATCTGATGAGTAGGAGCCGCGAAGCCTGGATTGCCTTTCTCTCCACACGAATCTTCGGAGTGGCGACTGATGCGGCGGTCATAGGTGCGGCATATCTTGCCGCATTCATACTCAGGTTTGATTTTGAAGAGCCTTCGTGGGGATGGCGCAAGGTTGCCATGTCGTATGTGACCGTTTGTGCCGTTCATATAGTCTCGCTCATGGTTTGCGGATGCTATCGGCTAGCATGGCGCAGGATACGAGTCTCTGAGCTTCCTCGATACATCGGGGCGACGACGCTAGCTGCCATGTTGCTGACGGCCATGCGCTTTCTACTGCCGGAGCTTGGTTTTGCGCATATCAGGCCACCGTATTCCATAACGGTGATATGCTTCTTTTTCGCGACTGCCGGACTTGTCGGCGTTCGCTATCTCTGGCGCATATATTGGTTGTCGCGCCAGAAGGAGTCGGCGCTCCTGGAGAGGAGGGAAAAGACTTTCGACAATTCCGTCGCCGCGCGATTCGTAGCGGGGCGCACGGTAATGGTGACCGGGGCCGGAGGCTCGATAGGTTCCGAAATTGTCCGGCAGGTCGCCGCAGCCGGCGCGGCCAAGATACTTTTGGTGGAGCGAGGGGAGAACGCCCTATACGAAATAAACCGCGAGATGGCCAAGGCGAAGTGTACATCCCAGCTCAAGCCTCTTATGGTGGATTGCGGCGATAGGGAACGCATGGCTCGGGTGTTTGCAGCTGAAAAGCCGTCGATCATCCTGCACGCCGCCGCCTACAAGCATGTTCCGATGGTTGAGATGAATCCTGACGAGGGCTGGCGCAACAATACGGAGACCACTATCCGTCTGGCGGAACTTGCGTCCGAGAACGGGGTTGACCGGTTTGTGATGATTTCGACAGACAAGGCTGTTAATCCCGTATCTGTCATGGGCAAGACAAAGTTGGCCGCCGAACAGGCCATAATGAAGATGAATGAGAAGTCCTCGACATCCTTCTGCGCGGTTCGCTTCGGCAATGTCTTCGGGTCTTCAGGCTCTGTTGTGCCGCTCTTTAGGGAGCAGATCGCGGCTGGTGGCCCAGTGACGGTGACACATCCCGACATGAAGCGCTATTTCATGACTATACAGGAGGCCGTCAGCCTTGTGCTTCAGGCGGCATCCCGCAAGGAGAGGGCAATATACACGCTAGACATGGGAGAACCAGTCAAAGTGCTTGATCTTGCAGAAAACATGATTTCCCAGGCCGGATATCGCCCATATGTCGATATCCCGATAGTTTTTACAGGAATTCGTCCCGGCGAAAAGCTCTTCGAGGAGATTGACGTTTCTGAGCGATCTGCCTTCAAGACGGACATGGCCAAGATATACGTTACCAAGTCTGAGTTGCCCACGGGCTGATTTATTTGGTATAATACACGCATGAGAACAATGCTTATATTGCTTGCCGCGTTGCTCGCGGTCGAGGCGCATTCGGCGCAATCAATAGACATCGAGGCTACTCGCGCCGGTAAGGGGGCGCTTGTTCTGCAATGCGGAAGCGACTGGTGCGTGAGTGGCGAAAGCGTACGTAAGGCTTTTGAATCAAATGACTTCCAGCGCTTTATGCGTGCAAAGGGCTTGGAGTCGCAATATGTTTTGGGCGTATATGATGATATGGATAATATCACCGATGCCGTCCGTGCCGCCAATGAGCGCGTTTCACCGATACTGATACGCACCAAGCGCTTTCCTGCGATCACATGCTACGCCATTAACGGCAAAGACCTCTGCGTCTTTGCACAGGTTGAGAATGTCCCGATGAGTGCAACCGGAGAAAAGCTTGGCAAGGCGATTGCAAATTTGACAAAAAAGAAGGATGAAGCCGTTGCGCTTTTCAGGAAAGCTGAGAAGACGTCCGCTCCAGAAGAGGCAGCAGACCTTTACGGACGCGGGTTTGATATTCTTGCGAAGCTGATGGGGCCTTTTCATTTTCAGGAGCTTACGTCAGGCAAGTGCGGTTGGCGCAAGGAGTGGGATGCCCTTGTGAAGCTTGACGCTGGAGATCGCTTCGGATGGTTGGCGCACTTCGAACTCGACGAGTACAAGACTGTCGCCGAGGTTGAGCAGGTGACGATGCTCAAAGCCGACGGAAATCTCGCAAAGGCCAAGCAGAAGGTCGCAAGGGCCAAGTCGCTTCCTCAAAAGCACATGACTGCCAACCAGAAGCAGTGGGTGAAGATCATGGAATACGCCCTCACACAGGAAGGCACCGACAAGCCGCTGACATCTGCGCAGAAGGTCTTGATGAAGGAAGTGTTTGCCCTTGGACGTGACACGCTTTGGGGGCAGTTCGCAATGGGCCGTCTGATGCTTGACGGCGACGCAATAGAATCCAAGGGCCTCAAGCACGCTCCAGTAAGGCCGCGTCCCGCTGGTTCGTCGGGCATTCCTGAGGATTTCCGCCTCGATTCCGTAAAGAGCCAGATTGCGTCTATCAAGCCAGGCGCAAAGCTTTCAGAGAGCCAGAAGCTTGCCATCGCGCAATATGCGGTGCTGCGTCTGATCGGGCAGAAGGGCTGGAAGGATCTTACAAGCCGTCCAGGTAGCGAAAAGTTCGTCAAGGCGTTCATGAGCGATCGTACATGGCTTGAGGATTTCGCATGGAGCGGAACCTTCCCCGAAAACAGCACCGATGGCTGGGCGAACGCCGGCTCTGGCCCCGGTGATGGCGCTAGATCAATATTGGCTCTTGAGTCGCTTATATTCCAGGACAACGGCAGATGGGTTGAGCTCGATGGCGGAAAGTTTGAGGACAACGAAGGCCGCCGCTTCATGACGGCCCTTGCGCAGGTATACCCAGACAAGGACGAGGCGTGGCTTGCGGATGTTCTTGACGCATATCGCACCAGTGCCTTGACGGGGCGGCTCCACAAGTCTGCCTACGATCAGCCCGTCTGGCTGTGGCGATTCGCTGTTCACCAGGGCCATGCCACCGGAAGCTGCGACGATATGGCTGCGCAGCATCGCCATCTGGAGAAGTTTGTAAACCTCCCGATGCGCGAATACGGCGGAACGCCATGGATGATAGTCTACCGCCTCAAAAACTGCTTTGGCGACTCGGTGCATGGGCCTTGGTACTACAAGCCTTGGTCTACGGCCGGCGAATGGCCAAAGCGCAAGATGTCGCAGATGGTCGGCGGCGTGTGCGGCGAGCTTTCGAAGTTCGGCAGCGCAATCGCAAACTCCCACGGAATGCCATCGACGACCGTCGGACAGCCTGGCCACTGCGCCTACTCCCGCCGACTGCCGAATGGACGCTGGGAGATCAACTACAATGTCACAGGCCACTCGCAGATGCACATGTGCTTCTGGAACAAGCACGAGTGGCAGTACACTCCTGCGCTTGAAGGCACATTCTCCGGTGACCGGGAGACGCGTCTCGCCGCAGACCGCATGATCGCACTTGCGCATCTCGCCGAAGAGTCGAAGCGCGACAGGAAGCTTATCGAGACCTTCTACCAGCACGCTTGCGCCGCGAAGCCTGACCACTACGGCGCATGGCACGAATACGGCGAATGGCTCATGCGCTCCAATACGCCGCTTGATCTACTTCGTGTATGGGTTCGTGGTTGCGCTCGCGGAATGAAGTCCGGCCGCCAGCCTCTCTGGAACATACTTACGCCCTACTTCCAGCGTGTGGCCAAGGAGAAGGGCAAGCCGGCTCTCAAGGACGAGCTCATTGCGTTCGCGCCTTTGCTAAAGCAGGGCTCTGCCAGAATTGAGGAGGAGGCCGACTTCAGCACCGTCCTGACCACTTGGGGCGAGTCGCTTGGCGAAGACAAGCAGATGCGCTACGATGTCCTGAAGGCGATGCTTGAGGCGCAGTACGGCACTTCGGACTACTTCTCCCAGACGATGGGTTGGGGCAGCGACTTCTTCACGAAGTCCGCAGAAGGCTCCAAGCTTTTCACGCAGTGCATAAACGAGGCTGTTGCGGCCAAATCCAAGGGCGGGAAGGGCGACGAAGGCAGCGGAATGAACTTTGGCCCCATGCTTCTCGCAGCCAGCAAGAACGGCAACATTGAAGCGTTCCGCAACATCGTAAAGCTTCAAGAGAAGCTTCAGCCGCTTCCTAAGGGAGGCGCCAACTATCCGCCCAAGGATTTCGGCGGCGATCTTGTCAGCAAGGATGGGTTGCTGCAGACGTCGTCCACTTGCGGACACGACAAACCGGTTCGCTATCCTCTTGCTATTGACGAGTCGGCATGCGGCGAGGGCGCATTCCACACCGAAAGCGAAGAGAATCCATGGGCTACGGTGTTCCTGGCCGGTCCTACTGACGTCAAGGGCATAATAGTTGAAAACCGTTTTGGCGGCGTGAATGCGAATCGCCAGGTGCCGATTGTGGTAGAGATATCCGAAGACGGCAACGAGTGGCGCCAGGTGTTCGCGTCCGACAAGGTGCAGGATACATACAGGATTGATCTTCGCGGAACGGACAACCGCACCCGTCAGGTTCGCGTCAGCCGAAAGGCCGGCGCACGAAAGGATTTCTTCCATCTCAACAAGATACTTGTATATGGTACAAAGCTCTACTGATTTCAAGGCGGTCATACTGGCTGGTGGTTCGGGTGAACGCTTCTGGCCGCTTTCCACCCCGGAAAGACCGAAGCAGTTCCTCAAGGTGTTCGGCGGCGAAAGCCTGATACGTCAGGCCGTCTCTCGTTTGGAGGGACTCGTAAGCCCCGAAAACGTGTATGTGGTTACGGCTCGAAGCCTTGTCAATGCGACCAAGCGCGAACTGCCCGAGATTCCGGCGGCAAACATAGTGGGCGAGCCAATGCGCCGCGACACTGGAGCGGCGATAGCCCTCGCTGTTGGCCTTTGCGGAGAAGGTACGATGGGCGTGTTTTCGTCCGATCAGCTGGTCGGCGATGTTAAAGGTTTCCAGTCGGTCGTCAAGAAGGCTGTCGCTGTGGCAAACAAGGAGCCTAAGATTGTAACCATAGGCATCATGCCAACAGAGCCTTCAACGGCCTTCGGCTATGTCAATCCCCAATGCGGACGCTTCGTCGAGAAACCTGGCCTTCAGAAGGCCAAGGGATACTTAACGCGCGGCTTTCTCTGGAACGCTGGGATGTTCATCGGTCGCATAGATGTCTTTAAGGAGGCATTCGCCGCCTATGCGCCGGATCTCGTGAAGCTTTGCGGCGGCGGCATAAGAAGAACCTGTCAGCTTCGCAAGGCATACGAGCCGCTTCCCCGCATATCCTTCGACTTTGCCGTCATGGAGCGTCTGTCAGATGCCGGTGGTGTGGCTGTCGTGCCTGGCGATTTCGGTTGGGATGACGTTGGCGGATATGCCGCATTCGACCGCTACTATCCGCACGACGATGCCGGCAACGTTGCGGACGGAGATTGCGCCCTTGTAGAAAGCTCAGGAAACATCTGCGTTTCGAAAGGTCCGAAGATCCGCGTGCTGGGCATAAGCGACCTTGTTGTCGTTGCCACCAAAGACTCCGTGCTTGTAGTGCCAAAGTCTCGCGCAGGAGAGCTGAAGAAGATCAAGGCGTGAAGTACAAGGTTGTAATCGCGTACGACGGCACGGGCTTTTCCGGCTGGCAGTATCAGGATAACGCGGTCGGCGTGCAACAGGTCGTCGAGGAGGTTCTTGCGTACCTTGAGGGCGCTCCGGTCAGGATATTCGGTTCGTCACGGACAGATGCAGGCGTACATGCAAAGGGATTCGTCGGACATTTCCGCATGACCAAGCCCATCCCTCCAAAGAATCTCGTCCGAGCGATGAATTCGCGTCTTCCGGAGAGCGTGAGGGTTCTCAAGGCGGCGTATGCGAAGGAAGACTTCGATGCCAGGCTGTCGGCCAAAGGCAAGGAATACCGTTACCAGCTTTATCAGGCCGACATACTTCCGCCGCATCTAGCCCCTTACTGGACTTTCTGCCACCGGCCGCTTAACCTCAAGGCGATGCAGAAGGCGGCCGCATATTTCGTCGGCAGGCACGATTTTGTTTCCTTTGCCGCCAATCCCAACCGCGAACTTGAGACGACGGTAAGGACGATATTCTCTTTCAATGTCCGAAGGTCAGGCCACAAATATGTATTCGTCGTTCGCGGTGACGGGTTTCTCTACAAGCAAGTTCGCTCAATGGTCGGATTCCTCATTTCGGTCGGCAAGGGCAATGAAAGCCCAGATGCCGTGCGCGAAATGCTTGAGTCCGCTACGCCACGCACTGCCCGAGTAGAGACTGCACCCGCTCGTGGTCTTTTTCTCTGGAAGGTATTTTACAAGGAAAACCAATGCTATACCACATCTCGCAATATCTGACGCCGTTTTGGGGTCCGTTTCGTCTGTTGCAATCCCACGCCCTGCTTTTGGCGGGCGGTACGTTCACCGCCGCGATTCTCGCATGGGTGCTTCTGCCCAAGCTTTGGAACCGTCTGCCGCGAGACCGCGGCAAGGTGCTGTGCAAGGATCTTGGCGGCATGGCGTCCGCCGGCAAGCCTACCGGCGCCGGTTTCCTTGTCTCTACGATAGTCCTGCCAGTCGTACTGGTTTTCGTTCCGCTTGCGATATGGGACTTTCTTGCGGTTGTTGCGATATACGCAGCCATGCTTTTCGGCTATCTTGACGACCGAGCCGAGGTGCCGTGGGGTGAGCTGAAGAAGGGCTTGCTGGATGCGATCTGCGCCGTGGCGATCGCCTACTTCATCGCGAAGGGACATTCGACCCTTGTATGGTTGCCGTTCTGGAAGGGCATGTGGGTCGTGCCGATGTGGATATACGTGCCAATAGCCGCATTTGTTCTCTGGTTTACTATGAATGCAACGAACTGCTCCGACGGAGTAGACGGGCTCGCTGGAACGCTGACGACAATTGAACTTGTGATTCTTGCGGTGATGTTGTATGTCGTCATTGGCTACAAGCCGGTTGCTCACTACTTCCTGCTGCCCTGCAATCCCGATGCCGCCCGCTGGGCCATTCTCGTTATGACAGTTGCAGGTGGCTTCGGCGGCTATCTCTGGTTCAACGCCGAGCCGTCGAAGATTCTGATGGGCGATGCCGGAAGCCGATTCCTCGGCATACTTGTCGGTGCGGGATCTCTTGTCACCGGAAATCCTTTCCTGGTGCTCGCGTTCGCGCCGGTCATACTCGTAAACGGTGGCGGCGGACTGGCAAAGCTCGTCTTGCTGCGCCTCGCGAAGAAGCTGGGCCGCGACATAAGCGAGGACAATGTGATCCGCCGCATCCGCTTCCCGCTGCACGACCACTGCAAAAAGAACCTTGGTTGGTCGAACGCTCAGGTTCTCATGCGTTTCACGCTGCTTCAGCTGATAGTCATGCCGATACTGCTGATACTCCTCATTAAGATACGCTGATGACCGCATTCGCCGCAATTCTGCTTTTTGCCCTGACGCGAGCCGAGATGATTGAGCGTCTGCGCACGCCACCTACGACGCAGGTGGACGGACTCGTGCAAGTCTATGCGAACTGCCCAGCTGACATGCGCCGCGAATATCAAGGCCCTGTCGCGTCGTTCGTCGCCAACATCTGTACGACCCTCTACACGGCGCAGGCGATGAAGCCCATACATTTCAAGGAGCCTGGCATAGTTGTGCATGTGGGATCCATCAGGACGAATGTAGCGGATGTGGTTACAACCGTCGGCAAGCGTGACGGTGGAGGTGACTTCACGCGAATTCGCCTGCCCGCGCCAGGATACTCCGACCAGGAGGCGCTCCGCATCGCCGTAACGAAGGCGTTCTTCCTAGCGGTCAAGGGCGAAACCATAGACGATGTCACGGCGGTAAAGCGTTTGCGCGAGATAGATCCCGTCCTGCGGGTCGTCGACAGGCGCGCCGAATTGAAGCGGTGGCGCGAACAGGGTGTGTTCGAGGCGGAGCACGATGATGAATACTATCTCAAGCTGCAAAGGTCCGTTCTTGAGCCGGGGACTGCCTCTGTCGAAGATGTTGCGAACTTCGCTTCGCGCCTGAGGCTGTATCCGGAGTATTACGGAACGCCTTTCTGCGGACGCTACGAGACGCTTTCTTTCGAGGATGCGATAGGCGCGGCGAAGCATGACGACGAGGTGCGCTATACGGCGCTCAACAAGGCCAAGGAGCTTATGCTTTACGGCGGCGGCCACGGCGACAAGATGACGGCGTCAGTTCTGATGTACGGGATCTTCCTCGCCGAGCTGGCGAGGGGAGAGAAGTCCGACGATGATTTGCGCAAGATTCTCGGCGCCGCCGAGGAGCTGCTCAAGGGAGTGACCAATGAAGACGAAGAAAACGATAACGGACAACAGCGTTGATCCTGATGTGCTGAAATACACGGTCGGTGACGACCCGGTGCTCGATCTGGATCTGGTTGTTTGGGACTGCATGGGCACCGCCGCCCACGTCACGATGCTTTCTGAGATGAAGCTAAAGACTCCTATAGTGACAAAAAAGGAGGCGTCTACCGTC
>Ga0310786_10008957_pt1 | contig 12777 bp, 13 predicted proteins | sample AusTroGonzalo_MG_FD_203881 | JGI IMG/M metagenome (GOLD analysis project Ga0310786, IMG submission 203881) | Bovine rumen microbial communities from tropical cattle in Woodstock, Queensland, Australia - Gonzalo_03 (v2) (version 2) | ecosystem: Host-associated > Mammals > Digestive system >...
GTGGCCAGCACTTTTGCTTTCCCGCTGGTTATCAGGGCGTTTAGTGTTGCCGTGTAGCAGAAACTGGCCTGAGAGCGATTCAACAGACGGAGATGACCCTGATGGGAGGTGCTTGCCGTATTTTTAGTATCCTCGCTAGCATCGCTGTTTTTCCGATCACTTATGTATTGGGGAAGTGTGTCCCATTTCCACTGAAGGCCTAAGTTTTTTTCTTCCGATTTTTCGATGGCAAAGATTTTTGCTTCCAAGGTGACCTGCTGCGTGGCGACATCTAAAATTTGCAGGGCTTCTTTTATTTTGCGTGCTTCTGCCGGGCTGCCGTTGAAAAGGAGGCTGTTGCTGCCGGGATCTGCTGCCAGTTTTCCGCTGATCAGGATGGTGGACAGGGATTTTTGTATATCTGTTGCTTTGACATAATTCAGGGTAAAGGTGTAGAATCCGGCTGCCTGTCTTTTTAACACGTCTTCCCGGGTGACTATGATTGCATCATCTTTTTCCACATAGGTGAGTCCCTGGGCTGTGGTCAGGATGTCCAATGCGGCGGGGAGGGTAACCTTTTCCAGATGCAGTGTGACAGGCTCCGTTATTTTTGAATCGGCGATGATGTTCCTGCCGGACATTCTGGCTAATGCTGCAGCGGTTTCCTGCAACGTGGCGTTTTTGAGGGACAAGGAAAGAAGGGCTGGGGAACCAGCGCTGCAGATTTGTGTAAATGTAACTGCAATTAAATAAGTGATGCAGCAGGCTGCTGTTTTTTTTGAAAAATAATGTAATAACTTCAATGAAATAAATCCTCCTTGTTATGAGTGCCTTTTATCAATACCGGTTAAACGAATCGCTTCGTCCGGCAGGCTTACGGACAAATTTACCGGTGTCCTTTAGTGTAATGTCAGCGTGACCGAATCAGTACCAGGACGGTTTTGTTCCGGATAAAGGAGAACGGAGTTGGCAGTAATTTCTTTAACGAAATACCCGTTCCCCAAGCGTTCACCACAGCGGAAAACACCCTGTACCTGCTGCCAGCGAACCAATGCGAATCTTTCTTTCCCGTTGTCAAAAATGCCGGCCACACAAGGGGCCAGCGTAGAAGGAGAAACGGCTTGAGCCGACGCTTTATTATTATCAATGGGAATACTTTTAACAGTGGGAATGCTCTTCGGTTTCTGTATTTCTACAGGCAGGACAAAAGGATCCCGATCTGCCGTAGTGTAATTGTTTGTTTTTTCCCGATTGGGAGAAGGAACGGGCCTGTTTTGTTTTCTTTTTAAATCGTTTTCTGAAAGCGGTTTTCTTTTGGCTTCTGTGGTGCCGTACTGGTCAGTTTTTTCTTTTTTTGTTGCGATCTGTGTAACAGTTGTGGATTCATTTCCAATATGACATCCCGATACAAAAAAGGAAAAAGCCAGAAGCACAGTAATCTTTCCAGGATATTTTTTATGGAACTGAAAAACGCGGCGCATGTGTTTCCTCCTGAAGTACTTCCTCAAAGTCTGTATTGCGGGGACTTTTTTTAATAACAATGGCATTATAGCGCTGTTGGAGGGGAAAGAAAAGCTTTTGTAAAAGAGTTCATAAATAGTTTTCCGGTTTGCAAGATTTTTGGCAAAAACGAGGAAAAATAAGATAATAGCGCAACAAAATTCATATTGTTTTCACAATCTCCTTCGGTTGAATCTTGTATGATTGGTAACCTTGTACTAAAATTTATAGGCTTTTAAACAGTTTCAGTAAAAAGGAGATGGTTATTTGTTACAATACCAACTGAAAATGGAAGATGCGCCGATTTTGCGTCTGCTGGATGCTGTCATCGTTCAAGGGCTGGAGGCCGGGAGCAGCGATATCCATCTGGAACCGGGAAGTGAATTCGACCGGGTACGGTATCGTATCGACGGTGTGCTGCAGCAAGCGCAAAGGATACCCATGGAGCGCCATACGGCACTGGTTTCCTGTGTGAAACTGATGGCGGGCATGGATATTGCGGAAAAGCGGAAGCCCCAGGATGGCAGGGCACAAGTAATTCATGGCGGACAGAAAATCGACCTGCGTGTTTCTTCCCTGCCTACAGTTTTAGGTGAAAAAATAGTGATCCGTGTACTGGATTCGGAAGCGAATCTCCTGCGATTGGAGGATATGGGTTTCACCGAAACCAATTTGTCACTTTACCGGACGATGTTCCGGTCGTCCTATGGGCTGATTCTGATTACAGGGCCTACTGGAAGCGGTAAAACTACTACGTTATATGCGACACTGCAGGAGCTGAATCGGCCTGAACGGAACATTATTACGATTGAAGACCCGGTAGAATACCGGATGGAAGGCGTAAACCAGGTGGCAGTTAACACGAAGATAGGAATGACCTTTGCCAGCGGGCTGCGTTCCATTTTACGGCAGGACAATGGTAGCTCAATTCCGATACAATATATGGGGAAATTGTCAAATATAACCACTAAATGTTGCATAGATTAAACCACAAAAGTTTAATTAAGAAAAACTGAACTCAAAGAGTATATAGCTACCGTTGGGAGTAGTGGCAGGGGATTGGCCTCCCTGCTGTAAACCGGATTTTATGTCATATAAGCCTTTCATGGCAGCCCCTGCATTGGAAGCAGAGCTGCCGAGCTGTGAAAGGCTTTTATATTTTTGCAGCTAAAAAAACTTTAGTGCTGGCCTTTAATCTTCTAAAACCCAGACAGGAAGCGCATCGAAAAAAGTGAAAACGCTGAAACGCAGACGCCATGCAGGGTTTAGCGGGGGAGATTTTAGGACGCATAACATGATATAATGTAAGTAGAAGAAACGGAAGACGGAAGCGGAAGAACACAAGCGGAAGAACAGTACCGAAACGTCGCCATGCAGACGACCAAAACGATACCTACAAATAGTATATTATTTATGGGTCAAAAAAGTACGAAAACACAATTTATATGGAGGAATTATGACAGAAAAGCATGTGTGGCCAAAAAGATTTTTTACGGCAATGGATTCAATCTATATTCCGTGTAATTACTGTAAGCATAGGATCGGCAACACTATAACTTGCACGGCGTACCCGCAAGGGATTCCAAAGGAACTGATGTTACGGGAAGAACATGATACTCCGTTCCCCGGTGACAACGGCATTCGGTTTGAGCCAAAGGAATAATGGTATACGATACGGCGAAAATGGGGTATCGTTCAACTATCAAAAAGATTTACGGATTGAGAGGTTCGCCGATGAAATTGATATCAATTACATGCCCGCATTGCGGCGCAAGGCTGCAGGCCACTCCAAATGCAAAAATGCTTACCTGCGATTACTGCAATGGTGATTTTATGCTCGATGATGAAGTGAAGCGTATTCGTTTGCAGGATGCTGAACAAGCTGGCTATGAGTTCGAAATGGGAAGGCAGCGGGCACTCAAAGAACTGCACGAAGATGAAGAGATAATAAAGAATATAGGGCCGTTGACGTAGCCCAACAAGGATAACAGAATGTCAAGATATATAGTTTTTGATGTGGAAACACCAAACCGGTACAATAACCGGATGAGCGCAATCGGAATCTGCGTGGTGGAAGGCAGGCAAATCGTGAAGCAGTTTTTTTCGCTGGTTGATCCGGAGCAGCCCTTTGACTGGTTTAACACTCAGCTGACCGGCATCAGCGAAGAATCTGTCGCCGGTGCGCCGACCTTTCCGCAGTTGTGGAGAAAGATTGAGCCGGTAATGAGCAGCGGTATCCTGGTGGCCCATAATGCAAGTTTCGATATGCGGGTGTTACGGAAGTGCCTGAATGATTATGGTATCGCCTGGAAGCCCCGGGTGCAGGGATTGTGTACGGTTATTATGGGGCGCAGCCTCAAACCGGGAATCAGTCACAGACTGAACGATATGTGTGAATATTACGGCATCTGTCTGGATCATCACCGGGCGGACAGCGACAGCCGGGCCTGCGCCGAGATATTGCTGCGATATATGCAAGCGGGGGCACAGCCGGAACAGTTTGTGCGAATGTATACGATGGAGTGAGACTTCTCAAAAATGAAAAACTTATTTGGTTATTCCCGTGTGCTCGCCGTAGGCGATATCCACGGCATGTATGAAAAGTTAATAACACTCATGGATAAAATCCGGTTTGACCCAGAGGAAGATTTGCTAATCTTTCTTGGTGATTATATTGACCGGGGGCCGGCTTCAGTCAAATGCCTGCAGTATGTTTATGATTTCCAGCATGCTCACCCGGATTCTGTAATCTGCCTGTTGGGTAACCATGAGGTGATGATGTCTTCCTATCTCATGCAGAAGCGCGTTAACTATAATACCTTGATTGCTGATTATGCGGATTCCTGGCTGGAGAATGGGGGTTTTGAAACTCTGCGGCAGTTGGATGAACTGGATAAGGGAAAACGTGAAGCGTTACTGCAATGGGTAGAGAATCTGCTGGTGAAGTACCAATATCAGGAATTCTTTTTCTGCCATGCCGGGGTAGACCCCGATGTGCCGTTGCCGGCGCAGACGGAGTTTGATATGCTCTGGCGGCGGCAGCAATGGTGGGAACAGTACAAAGGTGAGGAAACCATCGTGGTCGGCCATACCCCGGTACAGAAGGTGAAGAAACGGGCAAGGTTTGCGAAACCACTGTTCCTGCCGAACAATATTATCATGTGCGATACCGGTTCCTATATGCCCGGCGGGAAACTGACATGCGTGGATGTGTTAAACAGAAAGGTTTGGCAGGCATAGAAAGGGCGTTTGTAATTTTGGAATCGGAGTGTTGGATAAAGGTGCCGATTTGCAGGCTGTTTTTGCCTGTAAAGTTTAAGACCATTAATGAAAAGATGGTTGTTCAACGACCGTTCATTTTTTGTTATAATTGTAGTAGAAATAATGAAATTTGAATATAAGGAAGGATGGTTCCTGATGAATAACATAAGCATTACTAAACAATTTGAATGGGTAGATTTCTATAAAGAATTTGCTGATATACTGAGGTCATATAAAAACAAGAGGCCAGAGTTAATTGGAAAAGTACGTCAGATTTATGAGATGACAGGTATTAATCTTCCTACACTCGAAAAGGACAATCAAATCGTGGATATTGATCCGTTCACGGTGTTTGGTCTTTTCAACAAAAAACTAACGGACGCAAACCGTTTATCTATCTTATCGGCCATAGCTGGTTTATTTGGTGTGAAGACGACTGTTCCGACTGCATTTGCTAGTATTCCTGTATTGAACCCCCAGAATGCAACCTTCTACTATTTTGTAGGCGAACGTGCAGATGGTGATATTGATGAGCTTTGGGAACTGTTTGAATCCGCACTTGATTATGCTGCAAAACCTACTTCTGAACACCTAGCTCCTCTTTTGAAATACTTTGATCTTGCTATTAACAAGAAAGGAAACGGTAACAGCAAAATTACAATGGGGCTTTACTGGATTGCGCCGGACTCATTCCTAAATTTGGATCAGAGAAATACATGGTACATCTACGAATCAGGTAAAATCCCTGCAGAATTGGTGCAGACACTTCCAGCTATACAAGCAAAAATCCCGTCATCAAAATACTTTGATATTGTAGAAAAACTCCGCGATTATCTTCATAGCGATGCGAGTACATTAAAGGATTTCAAGGAATTAAGCTTTGAGGCGTGGCGTTATTCTGAACAGCTGAATCAGGAAAAGAAACTGGAAAAAGTGCAGGAAGACCGTATATCGAAAGGCGCTGCAGTTGCAGATGAGAATGTAGAAACTACTCATTATTGGATTTATTCTCCCGGTGACGGTGCCGCTATTTGGAACGAATGTTATGAAGGTGGCATTATGGCGATTGGATGGGACTCCATTGGTGATCTCAGCGTATTTGCTACTAAAGACGATATGAAGCAGGCGATGAAGGACAAGATTGATCCTTCGAAACCATATAAAAATGCTGCACATGCGACTTGGCAATTCGTTCATGATATGAAGCCCGGCGACATTGTGTTTGCCAAAAAGGGTATGCATCTTGTTATAGGCCGTGGTGTGGTGGAATCGGGTTATGAATTCGATTCCAGTAGAAATCGTTATAAAAACGTCCGGAAGGTAAGGTGGACTCATAAAGGAGAATGGCAGCATCCCGGACAGGCAGTCATGAAGACGCTGACTGATATCACGGCATATACAGATTACGTCGAAAAGCTTAATGCTTTGTTTGCAAGCGACACAATTGATGATGATGAAGAATCGACCATCGAATACCCCTCCTATGGCGCAGAAGAATTTCTTGAAGAAGTATTCATGGATGAGAAGAGTTACGAAACGCTGGTTGCTCTCGTTAAGAATAAGAAAAACGTTATCCTGCAGGGCGCACCTGGTGTTGGCAAGACCTTCGTAGCAAAACGCTTGGCGTATTCCATGATGGGTATGAAAGATCCGAACCGTGTCATGATGGTACAGTTTCACCAGAGCTATTCCTACGAAGATTTTATCATGGGTTTTCGCCCGTCGGAGAGCGGTTTTGAGCTGAAACGTGGAGCGTTCTATAATTTCTGCAAAGACGCGGAAATCGACAGCGAGAATGAATATTTCTTCATAATTGATGAAATTAACCGTGGTAACCTAAGCAAAATTTTTGGTGAGCTCTTTATGCTAATCGAGAGCGACAAACGCGGTGTTGAACTGCAACTTTTGTATTCGGATGAAAAGTTCTCTGTTCCCGGCAATGTCTATATCATCGGTATGATGAACACAGCAGACCGCAGTTTGGCGATGCTGGATTACGCGCTACGCAGGCGTTTTGCATTCTTTGAAATGAAGCCTGGTTTTGATACGGATGGCTTTAAAGAATACAGGATGGGGCTTGCTAGTGAGAAGTTCGATCGCCTTATAAACTGCGTCGACAGTCTGAATGCTTCAATTACAGCGGACGAATCACTTGGAGAAGGTTTCTGCATCGGTCACAGCTACTTCTGCAACCTCAAGAAAGCCACCGATCAGGCTTTGTCCGGCATTGTGGAATTTGAGCTGATTCCTCTTTTGAGAGAATACTGGTTTGACGAGCCCATAAAAGTTAAAGACTGGACCCACAATTTAAGGAGTGCCATAAAGTGATACCAATCCGAAATATCTATTATATGCTCTCTTATGCCTTTCAAGTTTTAAATGAGCAGGGCTACAAGTATATCGAAACAGAACAATTTGATAACGTGGCAGAGTTGTGTGCAGCCATTCTGTCAAAAGGCGTCTCGTTACAGTTAAAGCGTGGTCTTGGGCGAGAGTACATAGAGAATACGGAGTCGTTATCGTCACTGCGCGGACGTATTGAGATTTCTGAATCAATTAAAACTCGTAGTATATTAAAACGGCAACTTGTGTGCGTGTACAATAATTTTTCAGAAAACTCTTATATGAATCGGATTATCAAAACGACAATGGAACTTCTGTTGCGTGCGGATATTGCCAAAACAAGGAAGAAGGAACTTCGAAAATTGCTGGTGTATTTCGCTAATATCGATTTGCTGGATGTTCACACCATCAACTGGACAATTCAATACAACCGAAACAATCAAACGTATCGGATGCTGATATCCATCTGTTATTTGGTCATCAAGGGACTACTCCAAACTAATACTGATGGCTCGACTCGACTTATGGATTTCATGGACGAACAACGCATGTGTCGCTTGTATGAGAAATTCATTCTTGAATACTACCGCAAAGAGTTTCCACAACTTTCTGCCAGTGCTTCACAGATTTCATGGGTATTGGATGACGGAATTGGAGAAAAGCTGCCGGTCATGAAGAGCGATATCATGCTTGCCAAAGGTAGTAAGGTTCTCATCATTGATGCCAAATACTACACACATACCATGCAGACTCAGTACGGCGTTCACACGTTCCACTCCGGTAATCTGTACCAAATCTTCACTTACGTCAAGAACAAAGATTCGGAATTTGGAGACCAGCCTCACACAGTCTCTGGTATGCTTCTTTATGCGGCAACGGATGAAATCATTCGTCCGGATAACAGTTACCAGATGAGCGGAAACAAAATAAGCGTGAAGACACTTGATTTGAATCAGGATTTTTCGGAGATTGCTGCACAGCTGAATGCAATAGTAGATGAGCACTTTATGTAATTAATGGAGGTGTCTTTAATATGGCAGTCTTATGTTTAGGCATAGAATCGGTTTTTAATAGTTTTGAAAAACGTTTTTGAAAAATATTAGTGTTTGCTCAAACATATAGGGTGAAAAGGGAGGAAAAATGCATTTAAAAATGACATCACCAGAACCAAAGGTGGAAAAAATGGATCTAGAAATAATTACATCAGAACCGGAAGTGAAAACAATAGATTTGGAAATAACATCACCAGAATCAAAGGTGGAAAAAATGGATTTAGAAATAATTACATCAGAACCGGAAGTGAAAACAATAGATTTGGAAATAGCATCACCAGAACCAAAAGTGGAAAAAAAGGATATTATAATAACACCGGTCAATGAGTAAAAGAAAAGACAAAAGTTATTGTTAAAGGGAAAGCCCCGGAATCACGATGAACTCCGGGGCTTTTATGTTCGGTGGAACAATTATATTTTGCTTGCGAGGTCAAGAAATTCGTTTAAAAATTCCTGCAGTCTTTTAATTTGGCTATGGACTGTGCTTGTTGGCCTGCTCAACTCCTGCGACGCTTCCGTGAGGGAGTATTCCTTCACCAGTTTCTCTGCTAGCGGGGCCAGCCGCGGCTTACGTGCAGTGATAAAGGACACGAATTCATCGGCCAACTCTTCATAGCGGTCGGCATCGTAGTACCTTTCCGGTGTGGGAACCTCGTAAGAGGTTACCTCGCCGTCATCGCCTTCGTGGTCTAGGCAGGACATTTCGATTACGGTGTGGGCCTGCTTGAAACGCTCATAGGGGCAACTTTCGCATTTGACTGAGATGGTTTTGGACTGGTCGCCACCAGGGACATAATCAGGGTTCGCTATGCGGCAAGGACAACGCTTCACGCCGCCGCGACCATCGGGAATCGGGCAACGGCCATCCTGCTTGATCTTCTCCTGTGCATCCATCTCGTCCTTGATGAGGGAGAGATACTTGCGGCGCTGGACATCGGACGGGGTGTCAAGGAAAATCACCCTGCCGTGGGAATCAGTTGCCTGTTCTTTGCAGGGTACAAAGACGGCGCGAAAATTTCGGAAGCCGAGCCTTGCCTTGCCCACTTCCAGACAATTTTGTCTGGCGTATTCCAGGACGGAATCATCGGTGATCTCCAACGGAAAGAAATAGTCAGGCTCGCCGGTGATAGGGTTGATGCGGATATTTTTAAGATACTTCTTTGCCATGTGTTTTCTCCTTTTGGCTTAAGAGGAACGGAGAAAACCTCATGGCTATTAAATTGTTGCTTTTCATTTGGCCACCTTCACGGGTTGCCCCGTTCCTACATGGTGGCCAGCCCGCGCAAGATTGCTGGCTTTAAGGTTGGTATCACCCACAGCGGCCTTGCGCGCTTCGGCTCCGGAACCTCGGCGCCGCCGTGGGTAATGTTACGACAGAAGCGTATCGCCCGACTCGTCGACTGATCGGGGTCTGCACTGGGTGGTTTTGCGTCACGCTCGGGACGCGTTTTTTGCCTCCTGCTGGAAACCAGATGCTGGTTTTGTGGTTAGTTCTTTAGTTACCATTGCCTATTAATTCCAAATCGCTAAAGACATAGGCGTAGTTACCAGAACTTAAATCATCAAAGTTTGTAGCGCTGTATCTGTAAAATACGGACTTTACTACATCTGCTCCGTATATCCTGCATACTGCGTCAACTGCATTTTCAATATTGATACGCCACATTTCCTTTTCAGTGTTAGACATCATTGTCACTCCTTTAATTGTGCATTTAAGTCTGTTTATGATTGTTTATAAACTTTTGAGATTGTTTACCGTTGAATCGGACTAAATAAAGTTGTATAATTACTCTGAACATTTCTTTTGTCCTTTCCGCTTGGCTGATATTATTATCGGTTGAACAATAGGTACTGCGAAATAGACAAAACAAGGCTAATCAGGTACGGCAGGTACAAAATCAGGTACTGGGAGGCGATTGGTATTAAGAGCAACGAATTTTTAGGAAAGTTGTACAACTTTCTTATTAAGCAAAAAAATCAGGGGGTTTTTGTAATAAAGTTTTTTAACGCTGCGGGTAGCCGCTACTTTACTTTGTCTGCGAACCGAGCTCATTGGACGAATATATATCTTGAAAATGAAAGACATTATGCGAAAGACCGCGTATTGACTGATGAGATAAAGTCAAGTTTTACGAGCCCTATAAACATTGATGGTTTGGCATGCTTTATCTCCGAAAACTTAGATTCAAACAAGCTGTTATCATGCATGGCTGAGTTTGGGATTCCAGCAGGAACTGAGGAAAATAAAGATAAATTTGCAAGGGCCCTTTCTGTACAGTTCAGTCACTTCGTGATTAGACCAGAGGCAGATATCAGCAATGACGTGTGGCAGATATATCAGTCTCTGTTGAATGGTGAAGAGATAAATCCCAAGGACATAAGTAGGCCGATGTATGCGGGAGATTCTGTAGCTGTTTATTCAAAAAATCTTATCAAGTTAAATTGTTACGAGCATTTTCATCATGAGTGGAAAATACAGAACCGTGGGAAACAGGAATGGCAAGAGCGTAAACTGGTATTAGTGAATCAGGATGAGATTCGCCCGGAAATATTGAGGGCGGTTATTTCGATACCTTATACCAGACCTAACGAAACGATAAAAATAACCACCGACATTAATGCCGGTGGCTTTGAGGGAAAGTTTGATTGTAAGTGGGAAATGCAGGATGCTGATGGAAATAACTGTTTTCCAAATTATATACGGGATTTCAATATACAGATTTGCGTTACATTTACGGAGGTAAATAACTAATGAACGAAAGAGAAAACTGGTCGACACTTAAAGACGTGCAGGAATATCTCGGAGTCGGACGCGAAAGTATCCTGCAATGGATAAGCAAAAGAAACATGCCTGCCTATAAGGTAGGACGTCTTTGGAAATTCAAATTATCTGAGGTGGACGAGTGGATTCGCTCTGGCGGTGCCGCAGATGATAGAATTGGCGAGAGAACTGAAGAAGAAAGCGAATAAAATTATTTTTGGGGACAAATGATTTAACACGATAAGAATGACTTATTTGCGCTTCAGTCTTTGTGAAAGGAAACGAAAACCATGGATAATCAAGTACATAATTCGATAGTTAGTTTTATTTGGGGGATTGCAGACGATTGCCTGCGAGATGTCTATGTGCGCGGCAAGTACCGTGATGTCATCCTTCCGATGACCGTTATCCGACGTTTGGATGCCTTGCTGGAGGACAGCAAGGATGCTGTACTTGAAATGAAAAAGAAACTGGATGCTGCAATGGTTGATAATCAGTGGCCGGCACTGTGCAACACAGCGGGGCAGGCGTTCTGTAATGCATCGCCATTCCGGTTACGTGATTTAACCAGCCGCTCCAAAAATCAAACGTTGAAGACTGACTTCGAGGCGTACTTGGACGGTTTTTCGCCAAATGTGCAGGAAATTTTGGAAAAATTTAAATTCCGTAACCAAATTGACACCATGATTGATGCCGATATTCTGGGTGCTGTTATCGAAAAATTCATTTCCCCGGATATCAATCTTTCTCCAAATCCGGTTTATAAGGATGAGGCAAAAACAATCGTAAAGCATCCCGGGTTGGATAATCACGGTATGGGTACGATTTTTGAAGAACTGATTCGCCGCTTCAACGAAGAGAATAACGAGGAAGCCGGTGAACACTGGACTCCCCGCGATGTTGTGGAATTGATGGCAGATTTGGTGTTTATACCTGTTGCAGATCAAATTAAAGACGCGACTTATTCCTGCTATGACGGAGCCTGTGGCACAGGCGGCATGCTCACCGTTGCCCAGGAGCGTCTTCAGACTTTGGCGAAGGAACGTGGGAAGAATGTATCTATCCACCTTTTTGGGCAGGAGATTAACCCGGAAACATATGCTATTGCGAAAGCTGACATGCTTCTCAAGGGAGATGGTGAACAGGCAGAACATATCAGTTACGGGTCTACTTTGTCAATGGATGGAAATTCTACAAGGCAATTTGATTTCATGCTCTCCAATCCGCCTTATGGAAAGAGTTGGAAGACCGATGCTGAAAAGATGGGCGGCAAGAAAGAAATTATGGATACCCGTTTCAATACCTATCTTGAAGGCGGAGAACAGCTTGTTATGCTTCCGAAAACAAGTGATGGACAGCTTCTCTTTTTGCTAAACAATGTGGCGAAGATGAAGAAGGATACAGCCCTTGGTAGTCGGATTGCCGAAGTACATAACGGGTCGTCCATCTTTACCGGAGACGCAGGCGAAGGTGAAAGCAATGTGCGGCGTTATTTGATTGAGAATGACTTGGTGGAAGCTATCATTGCTGTACCGGAGAATATGTTTTATAACACGGGCATTGGCACTTTTATCTGGATTCTTTCCAATAAAAAGGAAGCACGTCGCAAAGGCAAAATCCAACTGATTGACGCTACTGCCATGAAATCTCCGCTCCGAAGGAACATGGGTAAAAAGAATTGCGAGTTTACAGATGAAAGCCGAAGGGAAATTGTACGTATCTTCACACAGATGGAACAAAGTGAAGTCAGTATGATTTTTGATAATGACGAGTTTGCCTATTGGACAATTACCGTGGAACGCCCTCTGCGGTTGCGTGTATACCCGGAACGGACGATATCCGCCCGGATATTTAAAAAAGAAACTGAATTGAAAGATGTAA
>Ga0310786_10008960_pt1 | contig 12773 bp, 8 predicted proteins | sample AusTroGonzalo_MG_FD_203881 | JGI IMG/M metagenome (GOLD analysis project Ga0310786, IMG submission 203881) | Bovine rumen microbial communities from tropical cattle in Woodstock, Queensland, Australia - Gonzalo_03 (v2) (version 2) | ecosystem: Host-associated > Mammals > Digestive system >...
TGGTCAATGGCCGTATAGCTGATGACGTAGTCGAATATGACGTGCATACCACGTTTATGTGCCTCTTCGAAAAGAAGTTTGGCATCGTCGTTGGTGCCATAGCGTGGGGCAATCTTGTAGTAGTCGCGAATGTCGTAGCCCGCATCATTGAAAGGCGAGTCGAAGAATGGGTTAAACCAGATGGCATCTACGCCCAGGCTCTTTACATAGTCCAGTTTACTGATGATGCCCTTCAAGTCGCCAATGCCGTCTCCGTCAGAATCGCAGAAGGTCTGCGGATAGATTTGATAGAACACAGCATTCTTGGCCCACTCGGGCACTTTAGGAATGTCATACTTTCCTGTGATGGTCTGAGCGTGAAGCGTCATAACGCCCATCATTGCCAAAAGGCAGATAACTATTCTTTTCATATAAGTTTTATGTATTGGTAGCGGTTTTTACATTATAATGATAGGATTTGAATGTGTCGTCCTTCAACAAGGATGGCCCCTTCCTGTTTTAGTTCATTCAGACAACGAAGCAACGAATATTTCTGAATACCGAAATGGTCGGCCAGTTCTTGCCGCGACATAGGCAGGAGGATATTATTGGTCTCTTGCAGTCTACTTTGCTCCTTTAGATACAGACTTACCTTTTCACGTACACTCATGGAGAGCATGCGTACTTTCTTGGTCAGATGAGAGACAATATTTGAAAGCATCTTAATATAGTTCATCATCAGCCTCGGGTCGATATTAAGCATCTTTTCAAGATCGGTAGGCATCAAGCGTAAGATAGTGGTTTCAGTTGAAGCCTCAATTGTTACGGGGTATTGGTTGTCTGAACCAAAGAAAAAGGCCGGTGCCAGGAGCTTTCCTGTCTGATGGGTGGCCACTCGGATAATACGCCCGGAGTTTCCCATGAGATTTGTCACCAGCTCCCCATTAATGATGATGTCTGCATATTGACAAACAGATCCTTCAAAGGCAAGAACCTCACCTTTACGACAACGTATGACCCTGTAACGAACCATATGCATCAGATTGATAATCTCTGACTCGGCCAGACCTGTAAATAGTGGGCATCTTTTCAGCCCTTGTAATGTGTCAATATCCATAATGCAGGACAAAGGTAAGGAAAAAGTGTGAATAAATCCAAAATTTAACAACAATTATATGGTTAAGGGCACAATTGTTATCAGTGCATATCCCCATAAATGATTATATTTGCCGCAAAAAAGAATAATCCACGTATGAGTTGGAAAAAGTTATTAACACTTAAAGATCTGTTCTCATACAGGCAGAAAGTAGGTTTGCTTATCCTGGCAGGTGTGGTCTGCGGACTCGGTGGACTATTCATGTATCTGCTTAGGGCACATACCTATTTTGTGGGCGACAACCCGTCAGCCTGCGTCAATTGTCACATCATGACGCCTTATTATGCCACGTGGAGCCACTCCAGCCATGGACGCGACGCCACGTGTAATGACTGTCATGTGCCCCACCAGAACATCGGTTTCTACTACGGATTCAAGGCAATGGACGGACTGAAGCACACAGCCTACTTCGTGACACACTCAGAACGACAGGCCCCGATGGCCGAAGCATTAACAGGTCAGGTGGTTATGGACAACTGCATCCGTTGTCATACACAGTTGAATCAGGAATTTGTAAAGACGGGACGCATGGGATACATGCAACAACAGGCTCAGGGCGGAAAGGTGTGCTGGGACTGTCATCGGAACGTGCCTCACGGTGGTATGAACTCGCTAATGGCTACGCCGAATGCTGAGGGGGTAACACCACTACCGCCATCACCCGTACCTGATTGGCTGCAGGGACTTTTGAGCGAAAAATAAAAAGGTAAAAAAGTAAAAAGGTAAAGATATGGCAAAGCAATTAAAGAGTTGGCAGGGTTGGATCCTTTTCTTTGGATCGATGGCAGTTGTCTTTGTACTTGGACTGCTCGTTTCGTCGTTGATGGAGCGCCGTGCCGAGGTTGTAAGTGTGTTCAACAACAAACGCACTGTGTTTGAAGACAGTATCGTGGCCCAAAACGAGAAGTTCAAGGCCGACTATCCGCGTGAATACGAAACGTGGGCAATGACCGAGGACACCACGTTCAAGTCGAAGTACAACTCGTCGCAGGAAGTCGATGTGCTCGAACAGCGTCCGGAGATGGTGGTGCTGTGGGCAGGCTATGCCTTCTCGCGTCATTACAATACCCCTCGCGGCCATAAGCATGCCTTGGAGGATATGCGTAAGATCCTACGCACAGGTAATCCTGGTATCGATGGCGACGGCGATATGCAGCCTGCTACTTGTTGGACGTGTAAGGGTCCCGATGTGCCTCGCATGATGCGTGAGTTGAGCGACAAGAAGTCGGTGATGGATCCCGCGAACTTCTATGCGAAGAAGTGGAGTGAACTGGGAGACGAAGAGGTGAACCCCATTGGTTGTAGCGACTGTCACGATGCCACGACGATGGACCTTCGTCCTGCCCGTCCTGCGCTCTATGAAGCCTTTGCCCGCAGAGGTCTCGATGTCAAGAAACAGAGTCATCAGGAGATGCGTTCGCTGGTATGTGCCCAGTGCCATGTGGAGTACTACTTTGTCAAGCCCGATGACCCCAACAATCCCGGCAAGGCGAATTATCTGGTATTCCCACACGACAAGGGCTTGACCTGCGAGGCTGCTGAGGAATATTATGACGAGATCGGCTTCTACGACTATATCCATCCGCTGTCGAAGACTCCAATCCTGAAGGCTCAGCATCCGGGTTACGAAATTTCACAGCATGGCATCCATGCCCAGCGCGGTGTGAGCTGTGCCGACTGCCACATGCCGTATAAGCAGGAGGGCGGTGTGAAGTTCAGCGACCACCAGATCATGTCGCCATTGGCCAAGATTGACCGTACCTGTCAGACCTGTCACCGTCAGGATGCCGAGGTGCTACGCCAGAACGTCTATGACCGTCAGGAGAAGTGTACCGAGGTGCGTAACCGTGCCGAGCAGGAGTTGGCCCGTGCTCACTTTGAGGCGAAATACATCATCGACAAGGGAGCCACTGAGGCAGAGATGAAACCTATTCAGGCTCTGCTTCGTAAGAGCCAGTGGCGTTGGGATTATGCCATCGCCTCGCATGGAGCTACGTTCCATGCACCACAGGAGGTAATCCGTCTCCTCTCCCACTCTGTCGATTATGCCCAGCAGGCCCGTTTGTTGATTGCCCGTGTAGCCGCCAAGCAGGGACTCATTGGTGACATCCCCGTACCCGACTACTCGACAAAGGCAAAGGCTCAGCAGGCCATTGGTCTCGACATGCAGAAGTTGAATGACAAGAAACAACGTTTCCTCCAGGAAATCGTTCCAAGATGGATTGAAGAAGCCAAAAAGAACGGCAAAATCATTGAAATCTAAAATACCTACTTCTTATTAATCGCGTTTCATTAGAAATCCTGCATACCCCGACGGTAAAACACTCAGTTTTGAGTATTGTACCGTCGGGATTTTCGTCGTACCTTTGCACCCAGAAATTTTAGCCATTTAGAATAGTTAGAAATGAATGCAACAATTGTAGTTTATGGTTCCTCGACAGGAACATGCGAGGCTATCGCAGAGAAGATAGCCCAGAAGTTAGGTTGTGAGGCCATCAATGTACAGGATCTCACAGCCGACATAGTGAACAACAACCAAAACCTGATCCTCGGCACCTCAACTTGGGGCGCTGGAGAATTGCAGGACGACTGGTACGACGGGCTGAAGGTACTGCAAGGTGCCGACCTATCAGGAAAGACCATCGCCCTCTTCGGCTGTGGTGACTGTGAGTCGTATAGCGACACCTTCGTAGGTGGCATCGGTGAGTTGTATAATGGTATTAAGGACAGTGGTGCACATTTTGTTGGGGCTGTAGATACCGACGGCTATACGTTCGATGATTCTGAGGCTGTCATTGACGGAAAGTTCGTGGGTTTACCCCTCGACGATGTGAACGAGGATGATAAGACGGATACACGCATTGAAGCGTGGATTGCTGAGATTTCACCTAATTTATAATATATAGGACTATGAGACAAACGGAGATTACACCAATTGAGATGAAAGTATTGATGAACCATATCTACGAACTCCAAAAGGGAGTGCGCCAGATGGTACTCTTTACCTGTCCGAAGCAATATGAAGCCTATGCCACCAAACGGCTCTGCAGTCAAAACATGGACTTCGTGCTACAACCGGCTGGCAAAAACAATCTGAATTTCTACATTGGTCGCAAGGAATGTCTCAATGCCATTCGCCTCATTGTCACCCGTCCGCTCAACGAACTGACGCCTGAGGAGGACTTTATTCTCGGTACGATGCTGGGCTATGACCTCTGTGCACAATGTGAGCGCTATTGTGAAAGAAAGACTGCGTGTAAAGGTAGATGCGATAAATGCCAGCATGCGCAATAACACATTATGAGTCATAAAGTATTTGTTTAGTTTAGTTAGAAAGGGGGACTTGCCGGGAGGCAAGTCTCGCCTTATAATATCTTTTAATCATTAGGGTGTGAAAGCATGATTAAGCAACCAAGTTGCGAATCATAGCTATGCCTTATGGTTATAGTACCTGATGAGCAAGCCAACGCCGATGAAGGCGAGCAGGAATTCAAGGGCTACGATGAATATGTAGATCATAATGGTATGGTTTTAAGAGTTACATGTTCGGTGATATGGCGCACACCCAATTGTCGAGGTTCCATCCAGACGTACCAGCATAAAGCCGGTCACCTACGATGTGCGCTCCGTTTTGTCTGAGCTCGCTATTAAAAGCTTCGGCATAGATGCCGTTGTCCAGACTGTTGCCCATAGCCACCATGACAGCGACGTTCTTGCCACTAAGGCTGGCATCACGGAACATTTGGCTGGCATATTGCCAATGGGGTGACAATGGCCCGTCGGCCAGAAACTCTACGGCAAGTACAAGACTCTGGGAGTTCTCAATCTGCCTAATGTTCATACTCTGGACGCTGACGGTCTCAGCACCCAACTTGTCGGCTATTTCCTCAGCAATAGCCTGACAACTGTCGTACACGACGACGATTGATTCATGTTTCATACCCACAAAAATTAAGTTGCGCCTCACGCCCTTACATCGAGGGTCATTTGGCATATTACCGACGAAGGCTGGTCTTCAGACTTTCCTCCACTCCCAAGCGCCTTCTCACCCAAACGGGCAATGGCGTTTATGCTTAGGAGCCATAACGGAGTTCACTGCTGCGGGACAGTCGGAGATTCTCACTCACATTCCCAATTAAGTGCAGTTAAGCACACCTTTACGGGTGACTCTTTTCAGAACCACGATGCAAAGATAGTGTAAAATCCCAGATTATCAATATCTTTGCCATTAGTTTTAAGTAAAATTAGATATTAATGGGGTGCGGTGTATCAAAAAAAGTTTAAAAGATTGAAACTTTTTTCCTCTGAATGACGTCTAATAAATAAAACCATTTAAAGAGAGCGATTATGATACTATCAACAACCCCACAGATTGAAGGTCATCCCATCCGTGAGTACAAAGGAGTGGTGACAGGTGAAACCATTATCGGCGCAAACATGTTCAAGGACATATTTGCAGGCATCCGAGATATCGTAGGTGGACGCGCCGGAAGTTACGAGAAGGTTCTGATTGAGGCCAAAGACACTTCCCTTCAAGAGATGATGCAACGTGCACAGGCTCTTGGTGCCAATGCCATCGTAGGCATAGACATTGACTACGAGACCATTGGAGCCAATGGTTCCATGCTGATGGTTGCCACCAGCGGAACGGCTGTAGTTATCTGATATGACTATCTACAATCTTTAAGTTCAAACTTGGCATGCATCACATGATGTAGCACTAAGATGGCTATTATCTCAATGATGTAGGCTATCAAGTAGCTGTACCACAAGAGGCCAGGTGCAAACTTCGACACCAGCCAGAGTACGGGGATAACCGTCAGCGACAGGGCAAAGGAAATAAACAGAGCCATGCGATGATGGGCGTAGAGCTTGTAGACTATCATGATAGCATAGATATAGCAGAAGGGGATGAAACTCAAAGAGAAGATGCGTAAGGCATGGTTACTCTCGGCAAGAATAGCAGGATCGTTGGCTCCGAAGAGACGTGAGATAACATTCGGATCGACCCATACAACGATGCAGATGAGAATCATGGCCACAGTGATGAAAGAGAACGACTTGCGCAGAACAAGATGGAATGCCTCGTTGTCTCCCCTACCCACCTGAATGGCACCCAGCGACTGGATGGTGCGACAGACGCCAGCCAGGAAGAGGTTGTATATCTGCAAAAGGTTCATGCAGACAGCAAAAGCAAAAATACCCGTACGCCCCAACGTTCCCAACACAATGCTGTTGGCATTGTAAAGTAACAGTGTCAGACAGACAGAAGCTATGGCCAGCGGTGCGCCTTGAGAGACAATCTGTGATGATGCTTTCTTTAATTTCAGTTCCACATTCCAGAATAGCATCCGGAGATGGTTGTCCTTATAATGGAAATGCCAGCACATGATGGCAATACCCACCACATGACCTACGATGGTAGCCGTTGAAGAGCCCGCGATGCCCCAGCCCAGCAACTGGATAAAAACGATATCGAGTGACAGGTTGACGGCGTTATCTATCAGTATGGCAATAGAGACAAGTCGCGGACTGCCATCCACACCCACCATCGTTGAGAGGGCCCACATGATCATATATGCAGGTGAACCAATCAGCATAATACTCAAATACTCGAATGTTGGTTGGAAGAGGTGTTCGTTGCTACACAACCAACCAGTGACAGTACCTGGACAGAACAGCCCTGCAGCGGAAATCAGCAGTCCCACCAGCAGGCATGCCGCCATTGACAGGGTATAGAAATAGGCCGCACGGGTCATGTCCTTCTTGCCTATTTCCACTCCCACCAATATTCCTGCTCCTGTAGCAAGAAGCATATTCAGCGTGTACATAAACTGTACGACAGGTCGCGTCAGGTTGATGGCACTGACAGCATCCTCGCCAATCAGATTGCCAACGATAATCGCATCGACTACATTACCCAGACAGCCGGAAAGGGCTATCAGGATTGCCGACCATAGGAATCGCCAGAATTGGCTATTAAACGCTTTTCTTTCTGCTTGATTCATATTCTTGATATTGCATATCGTTTACTCAAAGAAGCCAAAGCCGCCGATAGCGGTGAGCATACGCTCTACATAGTCCCAAGAGGTGGGCGACCAGGCAAAGCCCAAGCGATACAACACCTGCGTGGTGTAGTCGTTGTCACGCTTCACGTCGGCAGTCTTTTGTCCATGGGCCATGTCTTGATAGGCCAACATGGCTGCCATCTGCTTGGCTTTCTGCGGGTCCTGTCCGGCCTCGTCCATCACCCGCTGGAACTCTTCCTGCTCCACAAAGCGGATACCGCCCGTTACCTTTGTCAAACCTGAGAGTACATCACCGAGGAACTGACCGTGGATATTGTATGGATGGAAGACGGTACAATCCTTCGGCGTAGTGGCCAACAGACAGATAGCATGTGCAACCTCGTTGATGGGCGAGAACTCCACCTGCTTATTACGCAAGGCATAAGGACAGCAGCCCAGCATGTTGTAGATACGGATACGTCCCATAAACGAGTTGGTACTGAAGTTGGCCTGGAACTCACCATCAGTGCTTCGGGCTGCGAGGTTACCCACGCGCATAATCTTCGCACTTAGTCCGTGCAGGGCGACGGCATCGAGGATCAGTCGCTCAGCCATGAACTTTGAGAAGATGTACTTATTGCCGAGATACTGTCCCATATAGAGACGTTGCTCTGTATAGACATCCCCCTTGATTTCACCGGCCCACAAGCCACGGGTACTGGCCGTAGAGACGTGGATGAGCTTTGCCCCGGTCTTGATACAGAAATCTACGCAACGCTGAGCACCGCCGATGTTCACGTCTTCTATCTCCGTGCCTTCAGAGAAGTGCTTCACGATGGCAGCACAGTTGAAGATGGTGTCTACCTTCAGGTTCTCGTCGAAGTCCTGTGTCACGTCACCGAGGACGATATGCAGGCGGGTACCAAAGAGTTCCTTGAAAGAATGTGCGAAGTAATAGAACAGCAGGGTGCGCAGGCGGCTCTCGGCTTTTTCTACCGTCTTACCACGAACCAGGCAGTAGATATTCTTGGCATCGCTGTCGATCAACTCTCTCAGGATATGGATTCCCAGATAGCCTGTAGCACCTGTGATCAGCACATTGCCCAATTGCTGGCGCTCACCAGAACGGAAGAAGCCCAGCGTATTACGCTGCAAGAGGTTGTTGATGGCGGTATAGTCAAAGTTGGCAACAGGCGCACTGGCACCAGCCGTGTCATCTACTGCTTCGCCAGTAATCAACTGAGCCAGTTTTCGCGGTGTCGGGTTGGCAAATACGTCACCATAGGCCACATGCAGTCCAGCCTTATCGGCCTCGATGATGACACGGGTAACGACAAGCGACGTACCACCGAGTTCGAAGAAATTATCCGTAGCGCCAACCTTGTCCATCTGCAGGATACCTGCAAAGATATCGCAGAAGGTGCGCTCAGTATCGTTGGCAGGGGCGGTGTAAGCAGAGCTGACGGCCAACTGTGGCTCAGGCAATGCCTTCACATCCGTCTTACCATTTGGCGTCATCGGCATCTTATCTAATTGCAGATAGGCCGTAGGCACCATATACTGCGTCAGCCGCTTTGAGATCTCTGCTTTCAAGGCATCGGGCGCAATCTCATGATTGGCCGTATAGTAGGCACAGAGGTGTTCCTTATCGTTCAACTTACGAATCATGATAACCACTTTTTCCATACCTTCTACGGAGAGCATCACATTCTCAATCTCACCGAGTTCGATACGCAAGCCACGCAGCTTGATCTGATGGTCGGTACGTCCGAGGATAACCACATTGCCATCTGGCAGCCACTTGGCATAGTCGCCCGACTTATAGATGCGTTCGCCGTGATAGTCCACGAAACGTTCGCGGGTCATCTCATCGAGGTTATTATAACCACGTGCCACACCTCGGCCTCCAATATACAGTTCTCCAACAACACCTACAGGCAATTCATTACCATCGGCATCGACGATAAACTCTTTGACATTCAACTGTGGCTTACCAACAGTGACCATCTGGGCAGTTGTCAGTTCCGCGTTGTTCGAGGCGACGGTAATCTCCGTAGGACCATAACAATTAAAGATACGGGCCTTGGTGACGCTGCGCATCTGCTGCAGGAGCGCATCACTGAACTTCTCACCACCAGCACGACAAATCTTCACCTGCGAGATGGCCTTGCAGAAATCATCGCTCGTCAACCAGGTCTGCCAACGGGATGGTGTGCCTGACACCATATTGATATGCTGCTCCTGAATGAGCTGGGCGAGGTCGAGCGGGTTATTGGCCTGCTCCTCAGTAGCCACAATCAGCGTCTTACCGTTATAATAAGCCATACCGATATCCTGCAGGGCAGCATCGAACGAGATGGTCGTCACACTGAGTACCCGGTCTGCATCCGTCAGTACACCATTGGCAAAGACATTGGCTGGATGGCCGTAGAGGTAATTACAGATACCCGCGTGGCGCAGCATCACGCCCTTAGGACGACCAGTCGAGCCAGAGGTATAAATAAGGTAAGCCAGGTCATCGCCCGTAATGTTGGTCGTGACAGCCGTACTGGAACCTGAAAGCAGATCCTCCACATTGATCGCCTTATCGGCAGGTACGCTGTCCATGCGGTCGGCGGTCGTGATGATATAGCGGGCTTCACTGTCCTCGAGAATCAACTTGATACGGTCAGCGGGATAATCCGGATCGCAAGGGATATAGGCGGCTCCAGCTTTCAGTACACCGAAGAGTGAGAGAATCAGCCTACTGGTACGTGGCAACAGCAAGGCCACGCGATCGCGCTCCTTGACACCACGCTGATGCAAGGCGGCAGCAATAGCATTGGTGGCCTCATCCATCTCCTTGTAAGTGTACTTCGCATCGATGGCCACCAAAGCCTCATGGTCGGGCTGGGTCTGTGCAAAATGACTGATACACTCATGGAACAGTTTGAAAGGTGCATCGTCTGTTGCCGTCTGACGCAAATGCGACAGTTCTTCTTCCTGACTCTGGCTGATGATGGAGAGTTGACGAACCTTCATCTGTGGCTGGGCCATGATCCGTTCGGCAACAGCCACGATACTCTCTGCTATCGCATGGCCTAAACCGGCTGAGTAAAGGGCATCGTCATACTGCACCACGACGCCACGCGACTCAATCTTGATATTGATCTTGAACTTCGGCACGTTCAGTTCCAACAACTCCTGCTGGATGGGCTGGCCGTTGACCGTATATTGCGACAGGACGCCCACCTGATAAGCGTAGGCAATGGCAGGCATGAAACCAAAGTCGGTAGCAATACGGGCGAAGGGATAGTCTTCGTGGCGCAACGTCTCGTCGAAGGTCTCGCTCACCTGTTTCAAGTATTCGCTCACCGTCACGTCGTCGATCTTCAATCCGAGGGCAAGGGTATTAACAAACATACCCACCGTATCGGCAATCCTCAGATTAGAGCGTCCGCTGCTGATGGTGCTGAGATACACCTCGCGGTTGTTGGTGTAACGCGAGATGACATAACTCGTAGCAGCCAGGAAGAGATGAGCAGGTGTGATCTCCTGCTGACGACAGAAAACGGCCACCTTGTCGTGATCCGTCGGACAGACAGCCTCACCGATGAAGCCCTGCTGATCGGTCTTGGGCAGGTCGGCAGGAATCTCACTCGCCCCTTCGCAAGTCTGCAACTTCTCGGCGAAGAACTGCTGGGCAGCCTTGAAGGTATCACTCTCCTCTGCCTTCTGCTGGTCGCTGACGAAGTCGAGGTAGGTATAAGTTTCTTTCTCGACAGCCGACCCTTCCAGTGCGGCGCCTATCTGACGAATCAACAGGTCGGCAGAACCACCGTCGAACACCAGATGATGGACATCCATAAGCAGATGGGCCCCACTTCCGGTCTTCACCACCTCAAAGCGGTAGAGCGGTGCTTTCTGCAGGTTGAACGGGCGCACAAACTCATTCTTATAGGCTGCCAATGCCTCATCGCTCATCTCCGTGACGGGCACCTCCACAGGCAGACTGTCGGCTAAGGTCTGAACGATGGCATCGCCCTCGGTGGTGAAGTGAATGCTCAGTTCCGGATGAGCCTCCACAACCTGCTTCACGATGTCGGCCAGTTTGCCAGCCTCGATGCCAGCAGGATAACTGAGCAGATAAGGAATATTGTAAACCGTCGAAGTTGGATTCTTCAGACATTCGAAATAGACACCAGTCTGGGCGTATGAAAGCGCGACGCTTTCAGGGTGAGAGTTGAGAGTTGAGGGTTGAGAGTTGACGGCATTACCAGCCATCATCGCCTTCAGGATCTCGTTCTCAATGCTCTGCAGGGTGCCAGTCTTCACGAGTGTCTTCGAGTCGAGGATGACACCAAAGCGCTTGTTCATCTGGACAGCGAGTTTGATGGCCGAGATGGAGGTCAGTCCGGCATAGCCGAGAATGGTGGTAATACCGAAATCCGTATTGTTCACAATGCCTGCAATCATCTCATGCAGTTCCTCTTCGAGAACGTTCATGGGCACATTACACTCTTCCACAACCGCTGCTTTCTTCTCTGGCTTGGGAAGGGCGCGCTTGTTCACCTTCTGGTTCTGGTTCAGAGGGATGGCCTCTATCTGCATCGTCACGGCAGGCACCATATAAGGCGGCTTCTGATCCATAATGAAGTTGTTCAGGGCCTCAATGTCAATCTGCTGATCGCTCACGATGTAGGCAGCGATGAACTTTCCTCCGCTACCGCCTTCTTCATCGAAAGCCTGTACGGTGGCATCCTTGATGCCCGGGAACCCGCGGATCACAGCCTCCACCTCTTTCAGTTCGATGCGGAAACCACGAATCTTCACCTGTCCGTCCTTTCGTCCGACGAACTGGATATTTCCGTCAGGCAGGTAGCGCACGATGTCGCCAGAACGATAGACACGGGCATATTTTTCATTATCTGTAAAGGGATTACCGATATATACCTCTGCCGTCTTCTCAGGACGGTTCAGATAACCACGGCTTACCTGCGGACCACTGATCCACAGTTCGCCAGCAGCACCCACGGGCAGACGATGGCCTTGTGGGTCGACGATATACAGACGCATATTGTCGATGGCTCGTCCGATGGGTATATCCTGCTGCTTCCGCTCTACAGGATAGTCAGTTACAAGTACCGTGGTCTCTGTAGGACCATAGACATTGACGAGCTTGAAACCCTTTGGCGGGGTAAGACCAGCCAACTTCTCACCTCCGGTAGAAAGATAGTTCAGTGAGTGATTTTCGATATTGGTAGCAAACTGATAAGCCACCTGTGTCGTCATAAACGAGTTGGTGATATGCTCGCTCTCAAAGTAGTCGTTCAGGGCCATCAGGTCAAGACGCAACTCCTCTGGCACGATGTAAAGCGTAGCACCACAAGTCAGCGCGGGATACATATCCATCATACAGGCATCAAAACCATAACTGGCGTAAGCAGCCACCTTATGCTCCGGCTTCAGGTCGTAGAAACGCTGGTACCAATGACAGAAGCAGACCAGATTACTGTGCATCAGCTGACAGCCCTTGGGCACACCCGTAGAACCTGAGGTATAGAGCAGGATAAAGAGGCTGGAGGGCTTTGGCTCAGCAGGCAACGCAGTGACAGCAGGCAATGCCAACAGGTCTTTTGTCAGCAACACGT
>Ga0310786_10008961_pt1 | contig 12771 bp, 25 predicted proteins | sample AusTroGonzalo_MG_FD_203881 | JGI IMG/M metagenome (GOLD analysis project Ga0310786, IMG submission 203881) | Bovine rumen microbial communities from tropical cattle in Woodstock, Queensland, Australia - Gonzalo_03 (v2) (version 2) | ecosystem: Host-associated > Mammals > Digestive system >...
AACAGGGACTACCACGGGACCGTAGAGAAGGAGCTCGACTCCGTCATCCTGGTCCGCATGGACAACGGCAAGCAAATGATAATCGATAAAAGCACCACAGGTTATGAAAGACAACACAAACGCCAATGAGGCCTCCTCCATCTCCCAGGAGAACAAGATCCTCGACTACATGCTGAGAGGGAACCGCATCACCGGCATCGACGCCCTCAATTTCTTCGGCTGTTTCCGGCTTCCCGCCCGCATCGCTGACATCCGCAAGCGCGGGTTCAACGTCCAGTCCGAGATGGTCCTCACCGGAACCGGAAAACGTGTAAAAGCGTACTGGATTTAAAGTAACACTTTAAGTAATATACCCCAACTTTTTATTTTTCTTTCATTATGGCAAACGAAATTGTGCAGAAGCAGATGACCCCGATGCAGAAGTTCAACGCTTCCATCAGGGGCACGAACTCCCAGGCGTACCTCACCGACGTCCTCGGAGAGAAGAAGGATGCGTTCGTCACCTCCCTCGTGTCCGTCGTAGCCAACGACACGAACCTCCAGAAATGCAACCCCATGTCCATCATCTACGCGGCGATGAAGAGCGTCCCGCTCGGACTCCCCATCGAGAGTAATCTCGGATTTGCGGCCGTCATCCCCTACGGCGACAACGCCTCTTTCCAGATCATGCGTAACGGCTGGATGGACCTCCTCATGCGTACCGGCCAGGTCAAGTTCATCGCCAACGAGATCGTCTACGACGGACAGCTCGTCAAGAAGAACAAGTTCACCGGCGAGTACGTCTTCGACGAGGACGCCAAGAAGTCCGACGAGATCATCGGATATATGGCGTACGTGAAGTTGGTCAACGGCTTCGAGAAGACCGTCTACTGGACCGTCGAGGAAGTCAAGGCCCACGCCCTGCGCTATTCCCAAACCTATCGTAAGGGGTTCGGTGTGTGGAAGGATTCATTTGATAGCATGGCCCTCAAGACCGTCCTCAAGAACCTCATCGTGAAGTACTGCCCCAAGTCCGCGGAACTGCAGTCCGCCATCAGCGCCGACCAGTCCGTCACGAACAAGGACAACGTCAGCACGTACGCCGACAACGACCCGGACGAGCAGGTACAGCCGGAGGCGCAGACCGCGTCCGCCAGGGCGAAGGCCGACGAGGTGAAGGCGCAGATGGAGGCGATGAAGTCCCGCCGTTCGAGAACGCCGAAGGAAGAACAGCCCGCAACTCCTGGAGAAGCCGTCGAGGACCTTCCCGCCGACACTGAGACCGGTGAAATCTTCAGCAAGGAGCAGTGATGAAGCCGAGAGTCATCAGACCCGCCAGTCACGAGGAGTGGCTCGCCGAGCGCAACAAGGGCATCGGCGCCAGCGAGGTCGGCGCCATCCTTGGGATCAGTCCCTTCGAAACGCCGTTCTCCCTGTGGCTGAAGAAGACCGGACAGGTCCCCCCGGAGCCGGAGAACATGGCGATGAAGCTCGGACATCTGCTCGAGCCCGCCGTGTGCCAGCTCTGGGAGGAGGCCACCGGCGAGAAGGTCATCAAGGCCTCCGCCGCCGACATCATCTACGTGCACCCGGAGTACGACTACATGCGGGCCACCCCGGACCGGATCGTCCGCGGACGGAAGAAGCTCGTCGAGATCAAGACCACAGTGACCCAGGTCGACCCCGAGGACATTTACCCCCACTGGATCGCCCAGTGCCAGATGCAGATGTACGTCACCGGCATCCACGACTGCGACCTCGCCTACCTGGTCCAGGGACGTTACTTCGGATACGTCCATGTCCCCTACGACCCGGAGTTCGCCGAGTTCATCGCCGAGAGGGTGAAGGAGTTCTGGAACGAGAGCGTCATCGGAGGCAAGGAGCCGGACCTCATCTCAGTGGCCGACTTCACGATGAAGGGAAGCGAGCCCGGCACCACGATAGACGCCGACGAAGAGACCCTGTCCCACCTGCTCTCCACCGTGGAGCTGAACGCCGAGATCGCCGTGGCAGAGGCCGCACGTGACGCGCACAAAGATGCAGTGAAACTTTATATGGGAGAGGCCGAGACGCTGACTGTCAACGGGAAAGCCATCGCCACCTGGAAGACCGGAGCCCGCGGGCGCATCTTCCTCCTCAAGAAAAACAACATAGAAGAAATCCAAAACAACAACAGCGAAAATGTACTTAAATAGATTCACAGGCATGGGAAACTGTGCCGCCGACCCCGAAATCAGAGACGTCCAGGGCAAGAAGAACGCATCCTTCCGCATCGGCATCAACGAGCGGTTCAAGAACTCCAGCGGTCAGATGCAGGAGCACACCGAATGGATCAACATCGTTGCCTGGGGCAAGACCGCCGAGGCCGTCGAGAAGCACGTCAAGAAAGGGACGGTCGTCTTCGTCGAGGGCAAGCTCCAGACCCGCCAGTGGGAGGACCGCAACGGCGGAAAGAGATACACCACCGAGATCAACGCGAACATCATCCAGTTCGACAAGACCCGCTCCGCACGGAACAGCGAGGAACAGCAGGAAAGCGACGACTACGAATTCTGACCGTGATACCGATCTCCAACACCGACTTCAAATCCGTTCTCCGTCTCCTGGACGCGCTCTCTCGCACGAAGGGTGACTCGATCCGGGAGAGGGAGAACGCCAGGAAGGCGAAGTTGCTCCACAAGAAACTACGGAAGAAAGACGACAATGGAACAAGGATTCATTAGCATATCCAGGTCGATTACAGACTGGCGCTGGGCAGACAATCCTGTCATGATGTACTTCTGGGTTCACATCCTTTTGATGGCGAACTACAGGGATAAGGAGTGGCACGACAAGGTCGTAAACAGAGGGTCCTTCATCACCAGTGTCGCCAAACTTTCCGGAAAACTGAACCTGTCGACACAGCAAGTACGGACCTGTCTTGAGAGGTTGAAGGAAGGCGGAGAGATAACAACGTCGTCAACAAACTCATACACCATCATAACTGTCTGTAAATACGACGATTACCAGTCTCCGGCAACAGACGAGCAACAAACCAATAACAAACCAATAACAAACGAACAACAATCGGATAACAAACGAACAACAACAACTGAACAAAGAAATAAAGAAACAAAGGAACAAGAAAAGAAAGTAGTAGATACTAACGTATCTCCTAAGAAAGAAAATGTCGATTACCACGTCATCTTGAACCTTTGGAACTCATACGCGAAACGGAACGTACCGAAGATCAAGGCGATCACCCAGCCTCGGAAAGACAAGATAAAACTCCGGATCGCCGAGATGGGAGGATGGGAGCAAGCCCGGGAGACACTGGAGACCTGCTTCCGGAAAATCAGCGAATCAGATTTCGCGACCGGGGCGACTGGAAGCTGGGCGGCGACGTTCGACTGGTTCTTCGAGAACGAAAAGAATTGGCTAAAAGTCCTGGAAGGGAATTACGATAACCGAAAAGAAAAATCACAGCTGGAAGTCCTGGCTGAAAACGTAGCAAAAGCAGACGCATATTATGGACAACGATATGGATACAGGGGCGCAAGTCCCTATGGAGATCAAACGGGAAGCGGGCCTTATGGTCCGGACGAGCAGTAGGATCGGTACGCCGGCCCTCCTGGCTGAACACCTCCTCTCCCCCAACGCGAGGAGATACCGCCAGGGAGAGGAAGACCGGAGGAAGCAGTGGCTCTTCCGTCAGATCGGAGCCTGCTACTTCATCGCGCACCAGAAACAGCCGGCATGGGACGCAATGACCATCGACACTGACATGCTCGACGCCTCCATGATGGAGGACCCGGTGATATCCAACCTCACCTCCGTCGAGATCCAGGAGGCCTTCAGAGCCGGAGTAACCGGGGCGTACGGCGAGTTCTACGGGATCAGCCCCAAGTCCCTGCTCGGGTTCCTCAAGTCCTACATCGCCTCCGAGAAGAAGGTCGAGGCACACCGGATGATATCGATGCGCCAGGAGAAGGAGGACAAGGAGGCCAACGAGAGGCTGTGGCGCGAGATCCAGGCCCAGAAGGAGAAGGGCATGTTCGTCCCTACCTGGGGGCCGAAGTTCAACTTCAAGGACGACAAGAAATAACAACTAAAAACCAATAGCTATGTGTAACGAAAAGAGCACCGGGACCTGGCTCCCGGTCGTCAAGAAAACTGTTGACGCGATTTATGACTACCTCGTCCAGCACCCGGACGGAATCACGATGTCCGCCGCCGAGTACGGTAAGAGAGGCGCCAGGGTCTGCACCAGACTCGTCAGCCGCGGGATCGTCGAGAAGCGTTTCCTCGGCAGAGGGAACGGATGGAGGTACAAGTGGGCCGCCACGATGGCTCCGACGAAGGTCCTCTACGGGAGCATCGCCCAGGAACTCTACGACGAGGACAGGGCTTTCTACATGAGGAAGTCCGATAAGAAGAAGAGGGAGAAGGCCACCGTCGAGATCACCCCTCTGGAAGAGGAGAAGCCCGTCACTCCTATCACGGTCATCCAGGCGATCGACGCCTTCACGGACCAGGAGCTGTGGGACGAACTGAAGAGCCGCGGATACAGCATCGAGGACAACCGGCTCGTTGTAACCAGGAAGGTATACCTTGACTAACCGCGCCATGAGATACGTGAATCATAACCTCGGCAAGTCCCCGTTCGACCCGGACTACCGGCACGGCTACGACGCCGAAGACGACCTCGCCCTGTACGAGCAGGCGTGCGAGGAAAGGGAACAGCAAAAAATGGAGGAGAGATGAAAAAGATAATGTTCAACGACAGGTACGGTCTCACAGATGCCGTCATCGCCGGCACGAAGACCATGACGAGGCGTCTGTTGAATCCGCAACCCCACTGGTGGCGCGTCGGCGGGATTCCGCATTCCTCTGAGATGCAACCGATTCTGCCCGCTTATGAGGTCGGTGAGATCGTTGCCGTGGCCCAGGCTTACAAGGACATACTCTCTCCTGATTTCTGGTCTAACGACGCCGGTTTCAAGAACAAGATGTTCGTGAAGGCGGACCTTATGCCACACCAGATCCGGATAACCGGTATCGACACCCAGCTGTTACATGACATCAGCGACGAGGAGTGCCTGCGGGAAGGGATAATGCGGGAATGGATTGAGGCCGGATCGCTGTATCACTACTACCTTCCTGGTGTTCCCGTGAAAAGCAAACACGACATATACTCCACGCCGGTTGACGCCTTCGCCGCACTCATCGACAAGATCTCCGGCAAGGGCACCTGGCACAGGAACCCATGGGTTTTCGTTTATGAATTTGAACTTGTGAAATAGTTATGGAAAATATCGACTACGAGAAAGCATACAAGGCGGTCCTGCAAACCGCGACGCAGTGGATAAAGGACGGATGCACGGACAAGGAGAAAATCTGTCTTAAATCTGTATTCCCCGAACTCCGTGAGAGCGAGGACGAGAGGATAAGGAATGTTATCCTAAAACTTATTCTTGGTATGCGGGATGAAATCTTCACCGCACAAGATGAATTAGTCACCAAGCCGAAGGTTCTCGCCTACCTCGAAAAGCAGAAGAACCTCGAGGGCGATTTCGCACGGGGATATGATTCCGGCTATGCGAATTGCCTTCAATCACACGGGGCAGAGTGGTTTGAGAAACAGAAGGAGCAGAAATATACTCACGAAGGGCCCTTGACCGCAGTACCATTCCATAAGCCGGAGGAAGGAGTAGAATACGATATGTATTTCGAGGACGCACAGGAATACATCGAAAAGAGAGGTTTCAATATCCCGTGGAACGACGGCAATGTATTCATCGACGAGGATTACATGACACAGACGGTTGCCAATGTACTAAAATGGGCGGACGAACACCCTATCAAGCAGAAGCTCGCAGGGTGGAATGAGGAAGATTTAGCCACAATAAAGGACTTGAAGGAGACAATTACATCGAGTGGCACCTGGCATGTCATAACCCCAGCACAGGCGTCCGCATACTTGAAGTGGCTGATTGGCTTAGAGAGGTCAGGGAATCCCAAACAAGCCGCATGGAAACCGAGCGAGGACCAGCTGAAATGTCTGTTTAATGCGGAAAACGTGCTTCGAAAGCATAATTACATCGCCATCGCCTATAAGATTGAAGAACTCCATTACTGCCTTGAACAATTAAAGCAGTCGTAGCCATGAAAGAAGCAGTGAACTTCCTCACCAAGGTATTCGATAGGTCTGTTGAAGACCTGGCTGTCATACTGACCGCCCAGGCGCAGAAGAACAACGTCTGCATCCTCGAATACCTCATGGGCGTCAAGGGTTACGTAGAAGACCTGATCGAGCAAGTGAAGAGCGAATGACCACTACGGGTGCGGAAAAGCCAGCCGTGAGGTCTGCAGGGATATTTAGTTTTTTCATACTGCATAGCATACTTCTTCTTCATTTGACCAATGGTAATACACGCTCCCACCGCACCCCTTCCATAGGGCGTGACAACCTTTTTTCAATGAACACACTTTCCTTCTGACCAACCATGAATAAAGACCACGCCCTTTTATAAAGAACCTATAAATTTCAATAACCATTTATAAATCATGGACAAGCTCCCTTATGTAAAAAGATTATCCAGGGTCGCCGCGCACTGGAAATCAAAAACCACCTGCGGAGACCCGGAGAAAGTATGGGTCCAAGAGCTAATCCTCTCGCCGAAGCAGAAGGATAAACTCAAGCGGGCGTTCCTCGTGACGACGCTCATCCTCACCTCCCTACCGGAGAAGTACACACCAAACGCAAAGGTCGTCCGCCTGTTCAAGGGCCGTGCGCTTCTTGAGGTCAGAGAGGTCCACACCGCAGAGACCTGGATTCTCGCAAGCGGCGCCGTGCAGAAACTGCTGTACATGAAAGAGAAGTGAGCCATGAAACAGAAGTACCAACTCTGCAATGCCGGAGGTATATTCCACTACGTAAAGCTCACCAAGAAGCACTGGTGGTCGAAGTGGGAGATTGAATGGGACGGACATGCACCAAAAATCTACACGCTTCACGGAGTGCCGTCGATCTCCCTCGCCAAGGACGTGCTGGTGATCGGAGTGCTGACATGGTTCGACATCCGCGACATCGTGTCGATCGCCAGCGACCTCCTTCCGGAAGGAAGCCTCGAGTTCATCCTATCCGAGTTCCAGTCCGAGGAATCGTTCTACCAAGAGATACTGAAACGCTTTAACGACAAAAGAAATGGAAATGACTGAATACCACAAGTTCATCCAGGAGGCCTACAACTGGGCCAGGTACAAGGGCATCTGCCGCACCAAGATAGAGTTCGCGGGCATCATCGGCGTGAACCCGTCCACGATCTCCGCGACCAACCAGAGGAGATACTCCGGCAAGAGCACGGCGAAGAAGGTCAAGGCCTGGCTCGAGCAGTACAAGAACATGTTCGACGATATCCCGCAGGAAGTTCCGCATATCATCACCGCGAAGGAGATGATGATTCCAAAGTTCGACTGGGACGTGTTCCGCGCCGAGGCGTCAGTCCGCATCCTCTCCGGACTCGTGATGAACGAAGTAACAAACGCATTCAACCGCAACGGATTCCACCCGGAGCCCCTGGTGAAAAACGCAATCGACATCGCCGACGAACTCATCAAGCAACTGAAGGACCATGAATGAGAAAGCGCTGAAGCAGGCCAGCATGGAGACGAACGCAATCTACCTCTTGTCTATGGCTATGGACCTTATCCTCCGTAACAACGAATGGCTGATGGCGAAGAACAGAGAGGTGTTCAGAAAGGAGAAGAAGCAGGTGTTCACCAGGTACACCAAGGCCATACGTGACGCCTGCTACCTCCAGGACCTGCTGATGCAAGACATCTTCGAGGTGGACTCTGCCCACAATTACAAGAACGTACAGATATGGCAGGAGGAAGCCAACGAACTCGCACGGCTCATCCTTCTCTTCGCGGACAGGTCCGTCGACGAGGACGTCGTGGACAGGATATTCAAGTTCATCCGTGAACAGCCGGCCGACGGGATCGTGGACGAGCAATTACTTTCGAACTTCTATTTAAGGAAATAGCCATGATAATCATTTACGCAATGCTGGCAGTGATAGCAATAATAGTCATCCTCGGAATCGCATGGGTGTTCTATCGCTCCGAACAGCTCGACGAGTGGGAGGAGGAACTGGACAAGATGACCATCCACCTTGACGGTCGGGCCAACCGCATCGCCGCCGAGGAGGAGACGCTCAAGGCCGAATGGGCCGCGCTCCGCCAGGCCAAGAAGGCCATCGAGAAGGAACAGGAGGGCAAGTTATGAAACTGAGCGTGCTGACACTCCTCACCTGGGACGAGGTGCAGGAGATTTTCACCGAGGTCCTCCTGGTCAACGAGGAGCATTCCCGTCCGTTCGCGGAATCCGCATCGGAAGAGAACTGCAAGGACTCGCTCCGGCGTCTGCGCGAGAGGTACGAATGTTTGGCTCCGATCGCGGAGAGATACGCCGAGGTGCTCGCCGCCGCGGAGGAGGCCGTCGGAGTCAAGATGAATCCCGGGCGCAACGCCACAACCACCACCGTCCGGTCCTTCGTGGCGTACAAGCTACACAAGGAAGGGTACTCCTACACGGACATCGGCCGGATGATGGGACGCGACCACTCGTCCGTCATACACCTGGTGGAGAGGAAGGAGAACGCCCTGTCCGTCCCCGGGGCGTACAAGGCCGAGGCCGCCATGTTCGTACGGTTCATCAAACTCCTGGAGCCATGAGCGTCAAGATCCACGAACTGGACAAGGAGTCCCTCTGGAAGCTACGCAAGGAGATCGTGCTGAACTCCCTGTTCATCCACGACTACGACAACTCCTTCGGCTTCGATCCGCGGGACGTGTGCACCTTCTTCGACGGATTCATTGAACACGTCGACTCGCTGGAAAGGGAGGAGAACCAGGTCGCCATTCCGATCCTGGACCTCTTCAAGAAATACGACAACCCGGACGCCCTCTTCGACTGGTACTCATCGATCGAGGACTGGGACTGGTTCCGGTACACCGACAACAAGAAACAAAAACACGATATGGAAAAGCAAGAGAAGAGACGCTGCATCAGATGCGACGCAGAACTGGAGGAGGTCCCGAAGGACCAGTGGCACTACCCGTCGTTCGAGGACGAGGGATGCCACGGGAGCGTGATGGAGCTGAGATGTCCCCAGTGCGGGGCATACCATTCCGTCAGCGACGTGGAAGAGGAGGACCGGGAGAACTACCCGGCGTACAACCCGGAACTGGCCGAGACGTTCATCGACTCCGACCACGGATACGCCGGCCACTGCCCCAAGTGCGGGAACCACGTCGTCTGGAGCGGAGACTTCATGCGCTCGGAGGTATGGTGCGATACGGAGGTCCTGGACGAGAACGGAAAGCCCATACACGACGAGTATGGATGCGACCCGGACGACGCGCTCGTGACGTACGTGATGTGCCCATACTGCGGTGCGAGCATCGAGATCGTCGACGCGAAGCAGTCAGAGCTGGACGAGATGAGAAAGGCGGGGAAATAAATTACCCCGCCTTCGTCTCGATCATACTTCCGACATAATCACGAGAGTCCGGCGGGGCCACCACACACATGACAAGAAAGACAAAACACTAAAAACTGAACCCGTATGTAACGCCAATCCCGGCGTATGGCTGTATTCCAGAAGGTGTATATCCGACCCCTGCCTGGGGGCCGACCGTCAACGACCACCGCTTCCTGTATGGGACCGTGATGGTCGTCTCTCTTTGTTTAACCCATATGTCCACCAGCTCCGGCTGGAAGCCCCGGACGGTGGCCTTGTAGTTCTCGCCCTCGTAGGTCTTCTCGTAGATCGGGACCTCGACGAGGATAGAATCATGGACAGCGGTCGTGTCATGGACGGCGTAGGTGGTCGTGTCGTGGACCTGGAGATAGACCAGCTTCGTCACCACCTTCACGGAGTCCGGCTTCGGCGGGATCGAGTCGCGTATCCACTTCTCGACGTAGACCGTGTCGGCCTTCCCGAGCTCGCGGCGAACGGCGTACCTGCTGCCCAGCCAGAACGAAGCCAGCAGGGCCAGGACGACGGCTACCGCAAGTATGATGGAGGACGTCTTCATAGGTCAGGCGGTCGTTGTCGTCCAACCGTCGAAGGTGCGGTCCGACGTGGCGAAGAACCGGTCGTCCGCTTCGGTTGATGTAGTTACCCAGTACATGACAGATAGTCCTTTATGCCGGCTACCGCAACCTCCGCGCACGTAGCCTTCGCCTTGTCCGTCTTCAGGTAGGCGCAGTCGTCGTTGTTGTCCATGAAGAAATTCTCGATGAGAACCGCCGGGCAGTACGAATGCAGGAGGATGTAGAAGTTCTCCTCGTAGTCGTGACCCATCTTGGCGCTGGAATACGACCGGACCGTGAGCGGCCATCCGAACTCCCGCTTCGCGCGGAACCAGATGCACTCGGCCAGCTCGTCGGCCTTCGTGATTCCCTTCGTCGTGAAGATGGACCAGCCCCTGGCCTTCATCCACCTGCTCCCGTCACCGGAGGCGTTGATGTGGATGGACACCAGGATCGTGTCACGCTTGTCGTACTGGTTAGCACGACGGCACCTCTCAGCCAGGGAGATGTCCTCCTGTTCGGGAACGAGCAGCTTCGCGTCGTACCCCTCGGCCTGGAGAAGGTCGCATATCATGCACGACACTTCCCTGGCCCAGGCGTACTCACGCAGGGAACCATCCGGGGAGCGCTTCCCCGGAGTGTTCCAACCATGCCCGTTGTCGATCAGGATCTTCATGCGTTCTCTTCCTCTTTCCCGGACGTGAACTGGCCCTTGTTGTTGCGGACCTGGCGTGCGGCCTTGATGCCGAGGGCGCGGGTGATCTCCGTGATCTGCTTCTGCAGGGCGGCGATCTGTGCGTTCTGGGCCTCGATCTGCTTCTGATGCTCGGTCCGTTCGTAGGCCAGCTGGTCGCGGAGTGTCTTGACCTCGCCCTCGAGCTCCGCGATGCGCGTGTTCTGCTTCTTCAGGAGCGGGTCGTAGAAATCCTCCATGGCCTTCTTCATGGTCTCGATCTCGTCGGCTTTGACGGAGGCGGCCTCTTTGCGCCGGCCCCACTTCCAGTTGACGAGCCAGCCGGCACCGCCGCCACCCAGGGCGGTGACCACATAGGTAATGATCTCACCGATTTCCATGTTTTTTATTCTTTGTGGGGGACCGGAGTCCCCCGATTAAGTCAGTCAATTAGGGCCGAGGGCGAGTGATGATAAATTAGCCAAAAACCTTGCTCGCCCCCATACGGCCCATTATTTAGTCCTTTATTTCTTCATGTCTGTCTGGTATTGGTAGCATCCCAACACTTATTACTCCGTTAAGGTATTCAACAACTTCGTTGATTTTTTGCATCAACTCGAACGGGTGTGGCGGATACTCTCTTGCAACTCCATCAGAACATTTCTCAAAATGCGTTTCAAGTTTCTTAATGTACTCTTTCATATCTCAATCAATTAGGGCCGTTTTAATCCGGGTCTCCGCCATCATTGGTAATACCATTTATGACTGCTACGACCGCATCTTCAAAGTGGCCTGTATTATCTGCCGATAACTTTGCAACAACGAGATCGCCAGACCAAGAAAAAAGGATAAGGTCATCACCATCTTTGTCCCACTTTCTTGCAAGCCGTTTCAATGAATCTATTATCTTGCACTCTTTTTCGGAGCATTCAATACCTGTTCTTGTTTCGTACTTTGCCATACTCAATCATTTAGGGCCGTGAGTTAATGGGAATCCATATAAACACTTATCTTTTCTATTGCGGACTCAATCTCCCTTTTTGCCGTATCATCTATACGGGTTCCGAAGATGCGGAACTTGAACAGTGATTTCCTCCCGTATCTTCTGAAGACCTTGATGATTATATCGATGCCGCTCTGATAAGTCGTGTATCTGTATGTCTTATATGTTGCCATTGCGCATACTGAAATTAAATCAAACAATCAATTAGGGCCGTTATCTTTGACTTTCTACCCATTTGTTAAACGCATCAAACACGGGTTTCCACCTTTCAATATATTCAAAGAAGGTTTCCGTGCTTCCGTAATAATTGCACCAAGCAGAGCCAACCGGATAACTTGTCAATCCCAAAGCACTATTGGCCCATAAGGAAAGGAACGCACATTTCACCTCTGCCTCGTCCGTGTCCTCGAATCCTTTTACCTTTTTCCATAACTTCTTCGTGAAGAAGGAATAGTGGTTGAAATAGCCAATGCACCCGAAGAAGAACTCGCATCCTATCCTGTCGATGTGTTTGTTTTCTCTTAAAGCACCCATAACTAAACCTCCTTGAATTGTTGCGTAAAAGTGACACCCTCGTTCCCCTGTTCAAAGTCCATTTCATCTTTCCAATACAGGAAAGTTTCTCCACGATAGCGGAAAGAAGAAATCGGCTCACCCTGTACGATGATGTGTTCAAGATTTTCTTTGTCCTTGACTTCTTCAAGCGGAAAGCCGAAGTGTTTTTGGAAAGCATTTCGGATGATGGTGTCTTGTCCCTTGTGCATTTCTGCGATGGCATCCTTAATGATGTTATCCGGGCCAAAGTGTCCGTCCTTGACCATACCGTCCAACAATAGACCGAGCCGGGTTTCTTTCTTCCGGCAGTATTCCTTGATGGAATCCCGTGTCAATGGTTGGACGGTTGCGGTCATTTGTACTCGTTTCTTTTCTCCTTTGCTCTTTCTCCCACTTCCGGGCCTTGCCCCTCCGTGTTTCGGTTTCGTGTTGTCCATAAGCGAAAATGTTAGTTTTCACAAATATAAACACTTTATCTTG
>Ga0310786_10008962_pt1 | contig 12771 bp, 10 predicted proteins | sample AusTroGonzalo_MG_FD_203881 | JGI IMG/M metagenome (GOLD analysis project Ga0310786, IMG submission 203881) | Bovine rumen microbial communities from tropical cattle in Woodstock, Queensland, Australia - Gonzalo_03 (v2) (version 2) | ecosystem: Host-associated > Mammals > Digestive system >...
GAAACAATTTTGAGATATGAATTCAAAAATTCATAGCTGTCTTTCAAAGATATTTCATCCTTCGCTATGCCAATATTTTTCAATTCACACAGCAAGAGTGTGGCCTCTTTTTTTACTGGATTGCCACACTCTAAATCCAAAGTTTCCTTTTTACCCAAAAATTTATAAAAATTTTTGTTTAACGATTTTTGCTTTGAGAAATCCACTTGTTTCAACTTATTTTCTCTTTGTTTGATATTGTAATTGATCCTGTTTAAAGAGTGTTCAATTTCTCTAAATTGCCTTCCACCGCCAATCTTGTAATTTTCTTGCTTCACTCTGCCATCACCAAGTTGACGAGAAACTTTTTCCACTCTTGAAAGTGGCCCACACAAAAAGAACAGCACAAGCAAAAAGGCAAACAAATATCCAAGTGTTGCCAAAACAATCCAAAGATAATTGTTGTAATCTCCTCCTTGACCAATGTTGAGAGTGGCTCTAACTGCTTCTGCCGTGACTCCGTTCATGTTTTTCACATCTGTCAACAGAAGGACCAAAGCACCATACACAAGTGTCAAAGGTGCCATACTGAAAAAGATTGCCCCAACAAGTTTTTGGCTTTTGAGAAAGTGAACATACAAAATGGTTGAAAACAATGAAAAGAGTGCAGATGCAATGATGCCCAAGATTCCCAACATGGAAAAAGAGAAGTAAAACCTTCCATCATTTGGAACAATTCCTTGCAAAACATATTTGCCAAGAAAAATTGTTGGCACCAGAAAGATTATTGACAGCACTATTAAAATTTTAGTTGATTTTTTCATACAAGTAGTTTGAGAATAAAAATTTTTTATATACCAACATTTTTTCTGCATAAAAAAACAAAAGAGAGACACAAATAAAGCAAGGAGTTTTTATGGAGAAGAAAATGACAGATTATCTCAATGCAGTTTACCAAAACACAAAGACGGCAATGCAGTCGATTGAAAATATCATTATGAAGGTGAAAGACGAGGAACTCATCAGTGAACTTTCACGAGAGCAAGAAGAATATTCCAAACTTGCACAAGCCTGCGAAACATTTGCAAAAAAACACGGAATCAAAAACATCAAAGACAACAATTGGTTTGAAAAAGCAAAACTTTGGACAAGCATCACAATGGGAACGTTGTTTGACAAGTCAACACGCAACATTGCAGAGATGATGTTGTTTGGAACTTTCATGGGAACCATCACAATTATCAAAGACAAATATGATCATCAAAATTTGTCAAAAGAATTGGACGAAATCATTGACAAATTATACAATTTTGAAAAAGAAAATATTGACAAACTTATTCCTTTTTTAACAAAAAATAAATAATTCTAAAAAAATCAACAAAAATACGACAAATACTGACAAAAAATAATTTTAAATAAATTATAAAATCAGTATTTTTTTATTTTTCAAAAATATTTTTTAATTGTTCTTTAATTCCATAATTTATTGATAATTTTATCAACATTTTTTCAGTGAGAAAAACCACCTTCCCAGATGATAAACTGACAACAAAAATCGTTGTTTTGGAGGACTGAATTTTTGTCATCAGTTCGCCAATTGTTGTGTCCAAATTAACACACAAAAAATCTGGTTTCACAAAGTTTTTCATCTCTTTTGCAAACCAATTTATTTTGTCAAAAGTTGTTTTCCCCTTCAATTGCAAAAGACCAGAAAAAAGGAAAATTGAAAATGCCAACAATGTTGGATTGAATTTATAAAACAGACAAACGACAAATCCAAACAAAAACAAAATTGAAAAAAAGACATTCATCATCATGGTGATCTTTGTCGCTTTCTTTTCATCAACAAAGTGGTTGCAACAACAAACAAAAATTCTGCCACCATCAAGAGGATATGCTGGAAGCAAATTAACAAGAGCCAAAATGCAAGAAATCACAACAAAGCTTTCCGTCAAAAAATATGTCGTTGGCAACACCCACCAAAGCCCACAAATCAAAAAGGAAGAAACCAAATTAATTGCCGGCCCCGCCAATGCAATTTTTATTTCATCTTTATATTGCAACTTTTGATCAAAATAAGAAAGCTCCACACCGAATGGTGAAATGGCAAACCTTGTCAGCCTGTAACCCAGCCTTTTTGCGACAAAATAGTGTCCCATTTCATGTAAAATAATGGCAAAGGCATAATTTATTGCAACGACAACACCTGAAAATAACAAAAGCCAACACCAAATAAGAAGTCCAATTGGATGAACGGCAAATTTTTTCACATCCACACCACACTTGCATAAATAAAAAAGGCAACAACCGACAATGTTGTCAATGTTGTCACCAAAAATCTAACTATGTGTTTTTTCTTTTTTCTGATGTTGTGATAGTTGTTTCCATAAGACTTTTGACTTTCCATAAAAAATCTTATGCAAGTTCTTCCCCACTTATGTTTTCAATGTCCTCAACATCTTTCAAAAAGTCTGGGATTTCTTCTGTTTCTGGCAATTTAAACTCATCGTAAAGGCTGTCACTCTTTTCTGTGCCATCCTCAATCACTTGAATTCTTTCAAGGAGCCCTTCATAGTCAGGAAGTTCTCCCAAATCTTGCAAATTAAATCTCTTCAAAAATGCCTCTGTTGTTCCAAACAAAAGTGGTTTTCCAACAGCATCTTTTCGGCCAACAACCTCAATCACTCCTTGATCAACCAAGATTTGAATTGCATAATCGCAGTTGTTTACACCCCTTATCTCTTCAATTTCAAGCTTTGTTATTGGTTGTTTGTATGCAATAATAGCCAAAGTTTCAAGTGCAGCACGTGTGAGAGATTTCTCTCTTATTGGAGTTAAAACTTCGCTGATATAATCAACATAAGATGGGTTTGATGCAAGTTGCACCTTGTCTTTGTATGTGATGACACACACCCCTTTTTCATCTTTATACTCATTTTTCAGTTCTTCAATTGCCTTGTCAACATCTTTTTCTTTGATGTTCAATTTTTCAGCAATAAAAGACTTTTCAACACCCTCGCCTGCCACGAAAAGCACTGAAAAAATGATATCTTTCAAATGTTTCTTGTCCAATTCCATCTCTACACCTCATTTGCCGTTATGACAATATTTCCAAAAGTGCCTTTTTGAAGCACCTTGATTGTTTGCAATTTCAAAAGTTCCAAAAGTGCCAAGAAAGTGTTGATCAATTCACTTCTTGTCATATCTTCATCGAAAAGTTCCTCAAATTCAAAACGTTTTTTCTGCTTTGCAAAGTTTCTGATTGAAATGATTTTCTCTGCAACCGTGAATCTATCCTTCACGATTTTCTTTGGTCCCTCATTTTGAACAACTTTTTTCAGTTCTTCTCTCGTCAAGAGCTTTGCAAAAGCATCAAGCAGTTGATCAAGCACCATATCTTTGATGACAACTTTGACTTTTTCTGTCTCCTTGCCTGGTGCTCTATACAACTTGTTGACATCTTCAATGTCTTTGAGTTTTTTGCTTGTTTCTTTGAAGAGTTCATATTCTTTCAAACGTTTGAGAAGCATTGCCTCATCGCTGTCTTCATCAGGTTCTGCTTCTTGCTCAACAGGTAAAACACTCTTGGATTTGATTTCAATCAGTGTTGCGGCAACCGTGATAAATTCACTTGCCTTGTCCATGTCAACACTTTTGATATCTTGCATATATTCAAGATATTGCTCTGTGATGTCTGCCAGCTTGACGGTCGCAATGTCAAGTTTTGCATCTTTAATAAGGTGCAACAAAAGATCAAGAGGCCCTTCAAAGTTGTCAAGTTTAAAGCGATATTCAGCAGAAGACAAAAGCATATCAGCACTTTCTGCATTTTCAGTTGTTTCAATTTCTTCTGCCATACAATCTCCTTATTTTACTCTCTAAAATTATACCAAATAAGCGTGTTTTAGGCAAGTAAAACAAGAAAAAAGCAGACCAAAAGTCCGCTTTTGAGTTGTTTACCATTTCTCAACAATCTTGTGTGCTGTTTCAAACCAAGAAAGTTGTTTCAGGTCGTCTTTGATTGTGATTGGAATTGTTTTCACAACATTGCCATTTTGTGTGACAACAACTTCTCCCACAACATCTCCTTTCTTTTGAGGGGCTTTGATGGCGGCAGGCAATTTCACTTGTGTTTCATAACCCATTTTATCTCCCTTTTTAACCACCGCTGCAAAATTTTCTTTTGCAAAAACATTTGTCATCTGCTGTTTTCCTTTCAAAACTGGCACTTGTGCAATTGCAACCTCGCTGTCAACCAATTTTTCACTTTGAAAATTTCCAAAACCATAATTAAACAAAAGTGCACTTTCATTAAATCTCGTTTTGCTGTTTTCTGCACCAACAACGACAGAAATAAGCCTCATATCGCCTCTTTTTGCAGAAGCACCAAGGCAACATCCAGCTTCGTTTGTAGAGCCTGTTTTTCCGCCATCACAACCCTGATAATAACGAATCAATCTGTTTGTGTTTGTCAATTCTGTTTCTCTGCCGGATGGATGTTTGAGTGTGTCCATCCAAATTGTGCTGTATTTATGATATAAATCATGTTTCAAAATTTCTTTAAGCAAAATTGCTGTGTCTTTTGCAGAAGAATATTGTTCTGGTGCTGGAAGCCCTGTGCAATTTGTGTAATGTGTGTCTTTCATACCAAGCTCTTGTGCTCTCTTGTTCATACGATTTGTAAAAGCCTTTTCATTTCCATTAAAATACTCGGCAAGTGCAACAGAAGCATCATTGGCTGATGCCATAATAACGCTTTTGAGCAAATCTTCAAAGCTGTAATCAACAAAAGGATCAATAAAAACTTGTGAGCCTCCCATTGATGAAGCGTTTTCTGTTGTTGTTATCATGGTATCAAGGCTGACATTTCCAGCATCATACTCTTCAAGAGCAATCAAAATTGGCATCATTTTCACCATACTTGCCACAGGCAATTTTTTGTTTTCATCCTTTGCGAACAAGGTTTGTCCACTTTCATATTCCATCAAATATGCACTCTTGCTTGAAATGTCAAGGTCTGTTTCAGCTTTTGCCACTTGCCCGCCAAAACCTGTGGCAATCAAACACAAAACAAGCCCAAAAAGTGAAACCGAAGTCAAAATTTTTCTCATAATCACCCCTTTTGCATTTAGTTTTTTGCAAAAGTGTGTTTTTATTCAAAATTAAATCACCAGAATCACTTTTCCATTTAGAAGCAACAACAAAAGGGTTTCCACCAAATCCAAAAGTAGTAGCAAAAGCACTACTATCACAACAAACAAAACTCTGTTGCCTCCACAATATCCATATTTTTTGTTGTCGGTGTTCATTTGAAACAAAAGCAGGTAAAACATGATCAAAACAAACATAATGACCAGCTGAACGGGTAAAATGACAACAATCGCAGAAATTGCCGATCCAAACCCATAGAAGACAAAAATGAGTGCGAAGTTGACACCAAAAAGATACCCACGATAAGCAAACAGAATTTCTGCAAGAGGAAACATATATCCAGAAAATGAAAAGACAACCAACAACAAGACGTTGAACAGCAACGAAAAAAATCTTGCAAAAAATGCCCCGGCAGAACCGACTATGCCGTTTTGAAAGTTTTTGATGCTGATGTCTTGCAACGTTTTGAGTGCATCATTTAGGTCTGTTTTGACCGCAATAACAACACCAAAAACAATGCCAGCAACAGCGAGCAAAACTGACAAAATTAGTTTCCATTTGTTTTTTTTGACAGCATCACCAAAAGAAAATTTTAGATTTTCAAAAAGTGACCTTGATTTATATGATTTTATCATACAATAACTTATTAAACGGCAATAAAAAAAAGAACACCTGTCGTGTTCTTATTTCCATTTCTCAACAAGTTTGCAAAGCTTTTCAAAAGCCTTCTCTCTGTCTTCTGTGTCAATGTAATTCACATTTTCCATCCCACGCAAGAACGTGAGTTGTCGTTTTGCATAGTTTCTGCTGTGTTGCTTCAATAGTTCAACCATTTTATCATAGTCATATTCGCCTTTCAAATAAGCATAAACCTCTTTGTAATCAATGGCTTTCATAGACTGATTTTCAAGAGTTAATCCTCTTTGCATCAACCCTTTCACTTCATCAACAAGCCCATTTTCAAGCATGATGTCAACACGTCTATTGATGTCAGCATAAAGTTTTTGTCTGTCTCTCACAAGAGCAATCACAAGGCTGTCAATGTCAACTTCACTCTTTGCTTTTTCACCATGTGAAAGAGCAATTTCAAGAGCTCTAACCAGTCTGATGGTGTTGAACTTGTCAGTCTTTTCTGCCATCTCCATATTTTTTTCTTTCAACATCTCAAAAAGATGGTCATTTCCCTTTTCTTTTGCCAAAATTTCAAGTTCGTTGCGCAATTTTTTGTCTGTTTCCACTCCACCAAAGTTGTATCCAAGTGTGAGAGCCTTCACATAAAGTGCTGTGCCTCCAACAATGATTGGCACTTTTCCTTTTTTCAAAATTTCATCAATTTTTTGTTTTGTGTATTGCACAAATTCATACACAGAAAACTCTTGTTCCGGCTCTAAAATGTCGATTGCATAATGTTTGACACCTTGCATTTCTGCTTCTGTTACCTTTGCAGAACCAATGTCAAGCCCCTTGTAAATTTGAACGGAGTCAGCAGAAATAATTTCTCCACCAATTTCTTTTGCGAGTTTGACAGAGAAATACGTTTTTCCAACAGCAGTAGGTCCAAGAATAAAAATCGCTTTTTTCATTTACAAAACCCTTTTGAACATTTTTTCAAGGTCTTTTCTTGTCATTTTTGCTATGATTGGTCTGCCATGTGGGCAAAGAGGAATCTTGTCTTGCATTTGTTCAATCAAATAGACAATTTCATCTTTTGACACAGAGTCTCCGGCTCTGATTGAATGTTTGCAGGCAGATTGACAAAGTTTGTCATTGATAAGAGAGGTCGCTGTTGCTTTTGAATATTCATCACCAGCCAAAATTTCTGACACAAACTTTTCCAGATTTATATTTGACAAAACAAAAGGAACAGCTGTGATTTCAAAAACCTCTCCATTTCTGCGAACATCAAAACCAATTTCTTGCAAATTTTTTACCTTTTCTGCAAACAACTCTCTGTCACGAGCAAGAAGTTTGACCTCATAAGGCAAAAGCAGATCTTGTTTTGAAACATTGCCTTTTTCAATTTGCTTTTTGAGCTTTTCATAGTTTTGTCTTTCATGCATTGCATGTTGGTCAATCACATACAAACTATCTTCAAATTCTGTAATGATGTATGTTTTAAACACAACACCAACAATTTTGATTTCTTCGGCCTTTGCAGTCAAAAACTTTTCTTCTTTGAATTCAACATTTGGTGCCAAGCTTTTTTCTTGCTCAATGTCCTTTTTGACACTCAATTCAACTTCATGCAACAGACTTTGTCCACTTTGGTCAAAGAAGATGTTTCCTCCCGGTCTATTTTTTCTGTTGTCATCATTTCTCACAGATGAAAATTCTGGCATATTGATAATATCAATGCCCTTCTTTTGATATTCTGTTGGAGAAACAATTTTTTCTTGTGTTTCTTTTTCGTCAACGCTAACTTTGTAGCTTGCTCCTTCTCCTTCTTTGAGCAATGTTCCTTTCACCACAGAATCAAAACTTGTTCTTTGTGGATCACGATCATTTTTTATGTCAAATTTTGACCAATCTTCTTGTTCTTTATTTGAAAATTCAAACTCCGCAATCAAATTTGTGCCAACAAGCGCCTTTTCAACTGCACGTCTAACAATTCCAAAAATCTTTGAAGAATTGTCAAATTTGACCTCTTTTTTGTTTGGATGCACATTGACATCAACTCTGTCATAAGGCAAGTCAAGTTTGATGACATAAACAGGAAAACGACCTTTCATAAGCAATGGTTCAAATGCCCCTTGCACACAAGCTGAAATGAGATAATTTTCAACATATCTTCCATTGACAAACAAAGATTGGAAAGTTCTGTTTGGTCTTGAAATTTTTGGGGAAACAACATAGCCAGACACATTAACGCCATCTTCGCTATATTCAAGTTTGACAAGTTTTTCATAGATGTCCTTGCCATAGATAAGATAAATCACTTCGTCAAGTTTTCCGGAAGCATGGTTATAAACAAGTTTGCCGTCAACAACATACTCAAATTCAACTTCTGGATGTGCCAACATAAACTTTTCAACAAGATGTGTAACGTCACCCTCTTCCGTTTTGCTTTTTCTCAAAAATTTTGCTCGTGCAGGTGTGTTGAAGAAAAGATTTTTTGCAACAAGTGTTGTTCCGTTTGTTCTTGCAACCTCACTTATGGCAGAAATCTCTCCACCATCTGCTTCAATTTTGTAACCCGTTTCAACATCTTTTGTCTTTGTTGAAAGCGAAACTTGACAAACAGAAGCAATGCTTGCAAGTGCTTCGCCACGGAAACCAAGAGTGGAAATCTCATCCAAATCATCAAGAGAAGAAATCTTGCTTGTCGCATGTGGCAAAAAAGCCAAAGGCAAATCTTCCTTTGTGATTCCACAGCCATTGTCAGCAACAGAAATCTTTTTGATTCCACCTTCTTCAATTTCAATTTTCACCTTTGTTGCACCTGCATCAAGGCTGTTTTCAACAAGTTCCTTGACAATGGAGGCTGGTTTCTCAACAACCTCCCCAGCAGCAATACGATTATAAATTCTCGGTGATAAGACATTTATAGCCATAAATTTTCTCCTTATTCTTCTTTTGATTTGTCAATCAAATCATTCAAAATTTCAAACGTTTCCATTGGTGACATTCTGTTGATATCGAGATCTCTCAAAATTGACAAAATTTGTTGCCCCTTTTTGTTGTTTTTCTCTTGTTTTGCTCTTTCAACATCCTCACCAAACAGATTTACATCAAGTTTTTGATTTACTTTTTCAAGATTTACACTGATTTCCTTTGCTCTTTCAACAACTTTTTGTGGAACACCAGCAAGTTGTGCAACTTCAACACCAAAACTTTTGTTTGCATGTCCTCTGACAATTTTTCTCAAAAAGACGATGCTGTCGTTGATTTCTTTGACCGTCACCTTATAGTTTTTCACACCAGCAATCACACCTTCAAGTTCTGAAAGCTCGTGATAATGTGTTGCAAAAAGGGTTTTACATTTCAAATTTTTGGCGATATATTCCACAACAGCCCATGCAATTGAAAGACCATCAAATGTGGAAGTTCCACGACCAATTTCATCCAAAACAACCAAACTCTTGTCAGTTGCATTTGCCAAAATGTTTGCCACTTCACTCATTTCCACCATAAATGTGCTTTGACCGAATGCAAGGTCATCACTTGCGCCCACACGAGTGAAAATTCTGTCTGTGATTGAAATTTTCGCCATTTTTGCTGGCACAAAACTTCCAATATGAGCAAGGAATGTGATGATTGCAACTTGTCTCATATATGTGCTCTTTCCTGCCATATTTGGACCGGTTATTATCATCATTTGATTGTCATCATTGTCAAGCAATGTGTCATTTGTGATAAATTCTCCATCACTTGCAAATTTCTTTACAACTGGGTGAAATCCTGCTTCAATTTCAATTTTGTTGATGTTTTTGTTGATTGTTGGCTTGCAGAAATTATATTTCACCGCAACTTGTGCCAAAGACAAAAGTGCATCAACCTCTGCAATCTGTTTTGCAGCATCAGAAAATGCTTGCAGATAGTTTGCAAGATAATCAATGAGCATTTTGTAAAGTTTTTCTTCAAGTTTTATGGCATTTTCTTCCGAACCAAAAATTCTGTCTTCAAGCTTTTGCAAATCTTCTGTTGTGTAACGTTCTGAATTTGCAATTGTCTGTTTTCTTATGTAACGAAGTGGCACAAGGTCTGTTTGCCCTTTGCTTACTTCAATATAGAATCCAAACACACTATTTGACTTGATTTTGAGGTTTTTAATGCCTGTTGCCTGTCTTTCAAGTTCTTCAAGTTTTTCACACTCACGCTTTCCAATTTCTTTTGCATGACGGAGTTCATCAAGTTCTTCATTGAAACCATCTTTCATATATCCACCATCTTTCATAAGTGCTGGTGGGTTTTCGTTGATGGCTTTTTCCAAAAGATTTACAATTTCTGTATAGTCAACAAAATCTTCACAAACTCTTTGCAATTTTGGAGATTTCGTTGAAGAGAGCAATCTCTTTATGTTTGGAATCTCTTTCAAAGATTGTTTCAGCCCAATCATGTCTTTTGGCATGATATTTCCGTATGCAATCTTTCCGCAAATTCTTTCAATATCTCTGATTCCACTCAAACTTTCTGTCAATCTGTCTCTCAAAATCAGATTTTTTGAAAGTTCATCAACAACATCCAATCTCTCATTGATTTCTATGCTGTTTTGAAGTGGTTGATCAAACATGGAGCGGAATTTTCTTGCTCCCATGCTTGTTTTTGTCATGTCCATCAGCCAAAGTAAAGAGCCATATCTTTTTCTTTCACGGATTGACTCAACAAGTTCCAAATTTCTTCTTGTGTTCATATCAATTGTCATAAACTGATTGTTTTTGACTTTCGTTATTTTGCAAATGTTTTTAAGAGAACGTTTTTGTGTTTCTTCCAAATATTGCACAAGAGCCCCAATCGCTGGAATATCTTGCTTGTTTGATTTGAGTTCAAACACACTGATTGCATTTTCTCCAAATTGCTTTTTGATGTTGTCAGTTGCTTTTGCATTTTCAAAGGCATAAGCAAAATATTCTTCAAATCTTGGATAAACACCAAATTTGAGAATTGGCAAAGCATTGTAAAATTCCTTTGCATCGGCATTTCCAATGATTTCTGCTGGACAAATTCTGGAAAGCAAATCAGAAAAATTGCTTTCAATTCCACCATCAAAGTGACACAAGTTGAGATCCCCTGTTGTGATGTCACAATAAACTGCTGAAAGTTTTTCATTTTCAAGGTAAATGCTCATGATGTAGTTGTTTTTTCTCTCTTCAAGCATAGAATCATCCACAACCGTTCCCGGAGTTATCACTCTCACAACATCACGTTCAACAATCTTCACTCCTTTCTTTGGCTCCGTCAATTGCTCACAAACTGCAACTTTATATCCCAAAGAAACAAGTTTTGCAATGTAGCCCTCTGCTGCATGATATGGCACTCCGCACATTGGTGCACGTTCATCAAGCCCACAATTTTTCCCAGTCAATGCAAGGTCCAAAACTTTGGAGATTTCCACAGCATCATCATAAAAAAGTTCATAAAAATCACCAAGACGATAAAAGAGCACAGCATCTTTATACTGCTCCTTCATTTGCAAATAATGTTGCATCATCAATGATGGTTTTTTAACTTCACTAACCATTATTTTTTCCCTTCCTGTTTTTGAATTTTCTTTTCAAGTGCCAAAAGTTCGTTCACTCTTCTCTGTTTGATTTCTTGTGGGATTTGATCAGCCATTTTGCTTGCAACCGTCCCCTCACGTGGAGAATACATGAAAGCAAAAATGCTGTTGTATTTCACTTTTTCCACCAGCGACATTGTGTCTTGGAATTCTTCATCTGTTTCTGTTGGAAAACCCACAATAAAATCACTTGTGATTCTGCAATCTGGGATTTTTTCTCTGATTTTGTCAATGATTCCAAGATATTTCTCTCGTGTGTAGCATCTGTTCATAGCTTTCAAAATGCGATTGTTTCCACTTTGTGCTGGCAAATGAATGTCTTTGAGAATTTTGTCTTCACTTGCAATCACATCAATCACTTCGTCTGTCAAATCTTTTGGATGAGACGTCATAAACCAAAGTTTGAAATCCCCCTCAATTTGACAAATATCTCTCAAAAGTTGTGCAAACGAAACCTGTGGTTTGAGATCTTTTCCATAAGAGTTGACATTTTGTCCCAAAAGTGTGATTTGTTTGTATTTCCCTTCTGCAACAATCTCTCGTATTTCGTTTAAAATATTCTCTTCTGCTCTGCTCTTTTCTCTTCCACGAACATATGGAACAATGCAATAAGTGCAAAAATTGTTGCAACCCTGCATAATGTTGACCCAAGCATTATCTCCACTGCTTCTCTTATATGGAATTGATTCGTCAATATCACCCTCTTCCCAAAGTTCAAGCTGACGGCCTTTCTTCATCTTTCTGCCTTGTTTCACAGCATTGACATAGTGTTCAAAGTTTGGCAAATTGAATGTTCCAATCACAATGTCAACAAAAGGAAAAGTGCGAAGCATATAGTTTGCTGTCTGCTCTTTTTGTGTCATACATCCACAAACTGCAACAATAAGGTCAGGCTTTTCTTTTTTCAATCTTTTCAAAGCCCCAACATTTCCAAAAACTCTGTCTTCTGCCCCTTCTCTGATTGCACAAGTGTTGAAAACAATAAGGTCAGCCTCTTCTCTTTTGTCTGCAAGAGTGTAGCCCATTTTTTCGCAAATTGCTGCAAGTTTTTCGCTTTCATGCACATTCATTTGGCAGCCATATGTAACTATATAATATTTCATGTTAGTATTATACAAGAAAAAAATCTCTTTTGCAAGCAATCGGTGTATTATTAGCGAAGAAAGAGACATAATAGAAAAATGAAAAAAATTGTCAAAAGATGTCTGATTGTTGGAGGTGTTTCGCTTTTTGTTTTGTGTTCTTTTTGCATTTCATACATCGGTGTTAAATACATAAAATACAGCAAAATTCCTCTGCAAACCGAAGCTATAACCAGTCCGTCTTTGTCTGTTGAAATTTATGCGAAAGATAACACAAAACTTGAAGATGAAAATCAATTTAATGGAGATTATTGCAAACTTGAAGACCTTTCTGACAACACA
>Ga0310786_10008964_pt1 | contig 12769 bp, 13 predicted proteins | sample AusTroGonzalo_MG_FD_203881 | JGI IMG/M metagenome (GOLD analysis project Ga0310786, IMG submission 203881) | Bovine rumen microbial communities from tropical cattle in Woodstock, Queensland, Australia - Gonzalo_03 (v2) (version 2) | ecosystem: Host-associated > Mammals > Digestive system >...
TGACCTGACCGTTGAGTGCGTCCCTCTTGGCCTTCCACTCCTTGGTCTGGTTGTTCAACTCGTCCCTGAGCTTCCTGTGCTTCTCTGCATCGTCGTTTGCGATGCTGCGCTTCTCCTCCATTGCCGCCAGGCCTTCCTCAGAAGTAATTGTCGTCTCTTCCTCGGTGATAACCTGCTGTTCCTGAGAATCCTGCTGCTGAATTTCCTCCACAAAATCTTCCATAAATGTTCAACTCACTATGTTCGCATTGACCATGAGATAAGCATGGTCCACTTTAATCGTGCATAATAAGATGTTATTTATAAAGTTATGGTCAGTTGGATGCGGGTTTTTCGTCGTTTCTACCACTGACAAACAGGATTTCCACTACGGATGCTATGGCCGTCACCATTATATGTGTTGGGATGCGAATCGGGATGCATGCGTGACGAATTCGCAGTGGATGAGTCGGGAATGACCTCTGACGGTTACCACAGACTTCTTCCGGCATGTAAGAAATCAATGTATGTCTCCAATGCCATAACTATGGCCATTTTGATCATACTCGAGGCTCTTGGATTGACCTTCCTGAAAGATTTCCTAGGTGATTGGTACGATACGACCCTTTACATCACCATCGCCCTCTTGGTCATAGTAGCCATCTACATGCTTTTCGGCCCGCAAGTATTCTACAGACGCTACCGCTACAGGATCGACGACGAGAAGGCGGAGATCAGAAGGGGCGTCATCACGATAACACACACTCTGGTCCCCATCGAGAGGATCCATCAGGTTCAGGTCGCGAAAGGACCTATAAACAGGATGTTCGGACTGGCCAATGTCAACATAACAACGGCCGGTGGAGTAGCAGTCTTGGAGTATCTCGACATAGAGACAGCTGAGAGCATAGCTTCCAAGCTGAACGAATGTGTGGTCGGTATCTTGAAAGATCGTGATTGAAATGGAAGAACAGGTCTACGACGAAAACCTGGACTCCAGGACCTATAGGAATCACTACTCCATCGTTGTACAGAGCCTTGTCTCCCTGCTGCTGATGATTGGGTTCGTAGGTTTTTTCGGAATGATCTCAGGAGGCGGGTTCAACCCGTTTAGTCCAGTGATCTTGCTGATAGTGGCAGTCGGCCTGATCTCCGTCTTTGTTTCCATCAGGATCTGGATGAAAACTACGTTCACATTCGGCCCAACAGAGATAGTTATTGTAAAGGATACGTACTTCAAGAAATCCAGTAACATCCAGTATACAAGACTTGCATCTGTGAACGTCCGCAGGAACATCATCAACCATCTATTCGGAACAACCACTCTGTTGTTCAATGTCAACTCTTCCGTTAACTCGACATCTGCAGAAGCAACCCTCACCCTTCCTATGGATGAAGCGGACCGGCTCCGCGAGATGGTCTCGGCCAGAATCTTCCAGAGGGAGATGGTCGTCGAAGAGGACAAGAAAGAAGAGACGCTGGTCGAGATAAGCAACTTCGACGTCATACTGCACGGTTTCTTCGGCCAGCCGACCAGATCTACCGTCATCGGGCTCATCTTCCTTGCGTATTCACTGATCACGATGTTCATAGGGGATGGATCCTCACTGATAGGATGGCTTGTATTCGGATTCACCTCTATCGTACCTTGGATCAGGACAATCCTAAGGTACTACAACTACAGGATTTACCGCGTTGACGATACGATTACTGTAGAGAGCGGTCTCATCAACAACTACCGCAGCTCATTCAACATTAAGAAGGTCAATTCTGTCCGTATCAGGGAACCCCTTCTGGCCCGTGCCATGAGAAAATCCCTTCTGGAAGCTGAGGTTGTCGGCCTTGCAGACAGCAACGGTCTTCCACTGCTCTGCCCTCTGAAGAACAGGAAGGTCGTGGATGCTCTGGCGCAACAGCTGGTGCCCGAATTCATATTCGAGAGCAACAATCAGACCCAGCCTAGGGAATCACTGGTCCCGACCATGTTATACAAGATCTTCTGGGCAGCTGTTTTCGCAATTATTGGTGTGGCGATATTCCTCTACGTTACAAACACCTATTCCATCAGCGAATTGGACAAATACTTCCTGTATGGGGTCGTGTCGCTTCTGTCTTTATTGATCCCTCTGTTGCTTATCATCCATGGAGCCTTGGCCCAGAAGAACAGGGAATTCGAGATGGGTCAGGAGACATTCCTGCTCATAACCGGCGCCTACGACAGACAAAGGGAGTACATCAGATACGACAAGGTACAGAAGTGCGACGTCTCATCAGGCCCCATCCAAAGGAGATTCGGCGTGGGTACTTGCATGGTGGGGCTCATGTCCGCACAGGGCTTCAGGGGGATCAGGTCAGGGATATTCCGTAGAGACGAGCTTGAACTGATCGGCAAAGAGGTCATGGACAGGATCAGGGACGGCAGATACGACTACCGTAGATACCTTTGATGCGCGCATCCGCGCAAATAGACTTATAAGTGGCACTCACAATCGCCGTATCGATTTCAATGAGCAACAGCTGTCCCCTCGACTACAGATACGGCCGCCCTGATATGAAGGCTGTTTTCTCGGAAGAGAGCCGTATCCAGAACCAGATGTACGTAGAAGCCGCCCTTGCCAGGGCCCACGCATCACTCGGCACCATTTCCGAAACCGACGCAAAGGAGATCACCCGTGTGGCGAGCCTTGATGTGGTTAGCGTACAGAGGATCAAGGAAATCGAGTCGGAGACCAGGCACGACCTCATGGCAATGGTAAAGGCTATGACCGAGAAATGCGAGGGGGATGCGGGAAGGTACGTCCACCTCGGGGCTACCTCCAACGACATAGTCGACACAGCGACAGCGCTTCAGATCAAGGCTGCCATGGAAATCATCCTCAAAGATGTCGAGGATTTCATCTACACACTTGCGGTCATAGCAAAGAGGGAAAGGGACACCCTCGAGATCGGAAGGACGCATGCTCAGTTCGCAATCCCCATCACATTCGGATTCAAGATCGCAGGATACATTGCAGAGATGATCAGGCACAGGGAAAGGATCATCGAATGCATGCCCAGGGCATGTGCAGGAAAGATGGCAGGGGCCGTCGGTACCGGAGCAGCACTAGGAAAGAACTTCTTCGAAATACAGAAAAGAGTGATGAATGACCTTGGGCTCACATACGAGCCTGCTGCAACACAAGTCGTCGGACGCGACAGATACACAGAGGTCATCTGCCTAATGGCAAACATCGCCACTTCCATAGAGAGATACGGAACAGAGGTCAGGAACCTCCAGAGATCAGAGATCGGGGAAGCCTCCGAGTTCTTCGATGTTAAGAAACAGGTCGGAAGCTCGACCATGGCCCAGAAGCGCAACCCGATGAACTCCGAGAATTGCTGTGGTCTGGCCAGAGTCATCAGGGGATTCGTCACACCCACCTTCGAAAGTCAGGTACTTTGGCACGAGAGGGATCTATCCAACTCTTCCACAGAGAGGTTCACGCTCCCGCACGTCTTCATCCTTACCGATGAGATCCTGAAGAAGATGAATTGGATCTTCGAGGGACTTGAGGTCCACTCCGATAAGATGCTGGAGAACATCGAATCCTCGAGAGGACTGGTAATGGCCGAGCCCCTTATGATGAAACTCACCGAGAAGGGCATCGGAAGGCAGGATGCACACGAGATCATCCGCGAGTGCTCAATGATCGCCGAGGACCAGAAGAGGCATCTCAGGGACGTCCTCCTGGAGAGGGAGGATCTTAAGGGCGTTCTCACCGAACAGGAGATTATCGCAACCATGGATGCTGCCAATTACGTAGGCGGCGCCAGAGAGATAGTTGACAAGATGGTCGAGGCAGCTGAGAACGTCACCGAGAGGCAGATTCCATGATGCCTCAGATGAAGCACGGACTAATAATCGGAGCAATCGTCGGTGCAGCACTCACTGTCTTCATGTACTCGTACAATCACAACCTGCTGGTCGACATCATAATGATCCCCATCGGTGCGATAATGGGTGCCGCCCCTTGGTACCTTAAACCGAAGAACGAGTGAGAAAGTAAATTTGCTCCCGGAGAACCCGGGAACTTTTTTATCAAAGTTTCTTTCCAGCGTGATCGCCGGGTGTGACGTAGAAGACTTCCTCGATCTTCATCTTTATGAGATTCTTCGCAGGGTATGTCTCCTTCTTCGAGTGGGCGATCTGAACCGCCTTCATGTAGTCATCACCGGAATTCTCGATGGCAACTGTTCCCTTTATCTGATAAGACTCCTTGAAATCCCTGTTCCAAATGTAGAATGCCGCTTTTGGGTTCTCTTTTAGGTTGGCGAGAGTCTTGTTCAGATAGTTGTCGATCAGCCAAATGTTTCCATCGTCGCCCATGAAGATCATTCCCACGGGTACGACGTTCGGTGTTCCATCCTTAGAAGCTGTTGCAAATGAGATAATGCCTGTCGCCTTCATCTCTTCCAGCATCTCTTCAGTGAATTGAGCCATGAGCTATGAATCGTAGTGATTGGTTATAAGACTCTCTTAACCCTCTGGATGATTATTATTGCACCACAACCGTCCAAACGTACAAATTGTGGCGCATAAGATATTTATTGAGGTTATCAGTACGGATGCCTGCCGGGAATTCTCTGTGGGCAAGTAGATCAGCCCGGTTAGATCGCTTCGTTCGCAACGAAGAGGCCGCGAGTTCGAATCTCGCCTTGTCCACTCATCTACTCTAGCCAGCTTGTCAAACTTCTGATTCCTTCATTTTCAGTCAATTCGGATGCGTATACTCCAACATTCGTTTATTCTGCAGGCAGCCAGAGTCAGTGTTTTATATATGAACTAAAGAATAGACGAACCGTACCGCATAGGCGGAGAGAAGAGGAATTCGTATGGCAGAAGTCAGAGCGGCCCTTGTTGGGGCATGTGGAAAGATGGGACAGATGATCGTACGCCGCATCAACGCAACCGAGGGGATGAAGGTATCAGCAGCATTCGACCTCGTTAACGTTGGAAAGGATATCGGGGAGATCTGCGGCCTCGGGAAACTAGATGTTCCCGTTTCCGATCCCAAGGATCTGGAGAAGGTCCTGAAGGAGACCAAGACCGATGTGCTCCTCGACTTCACCGTCGCACCTGCCACCGCAGTCAACGCACCTGTTGCTGCCAAGGCCGGAGTTAACCTCATCATCGGAACGACCGGACTGTCTGCCGAGCAGAAGCAGAACATAACGGATGCTGTCAAGGCTAATAACGTCGCAGCCGTGATCTCCTCTAACTACTCAATAGGAGTGGGCATATTCTTCAAGCTCTGCAGGGAAGCGGCCAAGAACCTCGGTCTTGACTATGATGTCGAGATCATCGAGGCGCATCACAACCAGAAGAAGGATGCACCCAGCGGAACCGCTATGACTGCAGCAGAGATCATCAGCGAAGAGCTCGGAGGAAAGGAGTTCGTCTACGGACGTGAAGGAGCATGCCCCCGCGGAAAGGAGATTGGAATCCACGCTGTTAGGGGAGGAGACATAGTCGGTGACCACACCGTAATGTTCATAGGAAATGCAGAGAGGATCGAGATCCGCCACCAGGCACATTCCCGTGAGGTCTTTGTAGCAGGCGCCGTCATGGCAGCAAAGTGGGTTGTTGACCAGAAGAAAGGTGTCGTTTACGCCATGACCGATGTCCTGGCCTGATTATCAATCTGGCGGCCGTTCGGCCGCCGGTTTTGCTACTGGTCATTTGTATATGTTTAGAAACCTGTCAACAGAGAGAATTGACGCCTAGTGCTGATTCAAGATTGTCTGTGGGTGCGCATGTGCTCTGCAAGATAATGGAGATTCTCCCACCCGCTAGCCTGCCCCTCATCCAACGATTCGATCTTGTACTTCTTCTTCAGGAATTCCAAGGCCTCCTGTAATTCCGCATCTTTGTCAGTCTCGCCCAGAATAGAATCTAAGGTCGTCTGTTTAGCCTTGGCATCGGTAAGATTGTAGATTCCTACACCAATGAGCCTTATCGGTCTGTTCGATACCTCTTCCAGCATCGAAACGGCCTCCTTATGGACGCTGATCGCATCATCGCAATAACCTGTAGACCTGGAACGTGTTATGCTCTTCATGTCGGAGTACGTGACCTTCAGCGATACCCCGCTGCCATGCAATCCGTAGGAGCTAGCGCGATCAATAACACTCATCGATAGCAGCAAAAGAACATCACTAAGCAACCAGAAATCGAACACATCCTCCTGGAATGTCAATTCCCTGCTAACAGATTTTGCATCCTCAGGACGGTATGGGATCACCTTGCTATCGTCATGACCATAGGCCAGATCCACAACGTATCTTCCCATCCTCCCCAGCATTTCTATGACGTCACTCTCTCTGGAACGAACATCCCTCACTGTATTGATACCAACGGAATGTAGCTTCTCAGCGGTCTTTGTCCCTACCCCGTACAAGGACCTTACATCACGATCGATCATCAGGTTGACAAAATCATCTGGGGTCTGTATCTCAAAGAACCCGTCAGGCTTTTTCTCCTCACTTGCAGTCTTTGCAGCACATTTGGAATAGGCCAACCCTACCGAGCATGTCAGTCCGACCTCCTCCAGGACCCTCCTCTTGATATCCATGGCAAAATCCCTGGCGGTATCGAAATCCCCTGCTGTGGTAGTGACATCAAGATATGCTTCGTCCAGTGCTATGGCCTCCATTGCCGAGGCATATTCGGACCATATCTCGTGGAGCTGTTCCGAGACTGCATGATATTTGTGGAAGTTGGGTACAAGGAAGATGCCCTCCGGACATAGCCTATGTGCTTCTTTCACGTTCATGGCAGAACGTACACCGTATTTCCTGGCCTCATAGCTGCATGTTGAGACGACACCTCTCATATTGGGAGGGGCACCTATAATGACGGGTTTCCCTATGAGCGATGGATCATCCCTCATCTCGACGGAGGCGTAGAATGCATCCATGTCCACGTGAATGATTATCTGGTCCAGAAGCCCGCCCCCTTCAATACAGACATATCTTGAACCGTGATAATGTTTTGGAATCCCTTGGACAACTATAAACGGGGCATCCACGTACACCCGTTCATGAAGATCTACGATGCCTACAGGATGGGCGTTGAAGCCGGCATGAAGAGGGACTTACGTCCGCAAACAGAGGTCCAGAAGATACTGTCCGATGCAAGGGACCAGTACGATTCGCTCCCTGATGACAGGAAGGAACTCTTCGATATGGAGAGACTGTGGAACCCATACGCGGATTCGAGATTCTCGGTCCTTTCGGAAGAGGCCAAGGAGATGGATGCGGTCCGCCTGATGTGGGGTATCGATATATCGCCTGCAGAGATCATCCTGGCAGATAGGCTAAGGGAGAAGGGGGAGAGGATCGATGCGGTCGTCGCCCACCACCCCAACGGTACATCCAAGACCTGCTTCCCAGAGGTCATGATGCAGATGACGGCCATGTTCGAGAACATGGGCGTCCCTAAGGACAAGGCCTACCAATTGGTCAAGGACAGGATGGATGAGGTCCTCAGAGGCATGCAGGGATACAACTACAATCAGACGGCGGATGCTGCCCGTATGCTGAACATCCCCTTCTTCAACATACATGCTCCCGCGGACAACATGGTCGAGGAGTTCATGGTGAACAAGATGAAAGAGGACCAGCCGGGAACGCTGAGGGACATCATAGATTCTCTGATGAAAGAACCTGAACAGAGACTCGCCGCAAAATGCAACAGCCCGCCCATCATTCTGAATGGGAATCCCGACGACGAATGCGGTAAGATCATGGTCAAGATGAACGGAGGCACATCATTCTCCAAAGAGACCTACACATCTCTGGCTGAAGCCGGAGTGAAGACAATAGTCGCCATGCACTACCCGGATAACCATCTGGAAGAGGCTAAGAAGGCTGGAGTCAACCTTGTCATCTCCGGGCACATGTGTTCCGACTCGATCGGTGTCAATCTGATCTGCGATCTTTGGGAGAAGGAAGGGATAGAGGTCATCCCTTGCTCCGGATTCACACGTTTCAGCAGAAACTGATATGATGTCCTGGAAGATAGGCGATATAGTGGTCGACGGCCCTGTTGTCTCGGGCCCCATGTCAGGCTATACTTCCAAGAGCTATCGCGACTTCATGAAACCTTTTGGGGTCGCAGTATCCATGACGGAGATGACTTCCGCGGTAGGCATACTCAATTCGGATGCAAAGACCGAAGATTACGTCATCTTCGATAAGAACTACCCCACAGGTCTGCAGTTATTCGGTCATTCATCGGACGATATATCTGAAGCAGCTGCAAAATCCCTCGAATACAACACCAATATCGATTTCTTCGACATCAACATGGGATGCCCGGTCCACAAGATACTTCGCAGCGGTGCAGGTTCTGTTCTGATGAAGAATCCGAAGCTATGCGGAGAAATAGTGAAAAAGGTCAAAGACAGGACAGGGAAACCGGTCACCGCCAAGATTCGTCTAGGTTCAGACCTAAACCACATGAACTACATGGAAGTGATAGAGGAACTGGAATCATCCGGCGTGGATGCCATCACAGTCCATGCGAGGACAAAGGATCAGAACTATTCAGGTTATCCTCATTACGATATCATCAAAGAGCTTCAAAAGGAAATCTCAGTCCCACTCATCGTCTCCGGTAACATCTATTCCCTCGACGATGCCATAGATGCTATGGGTACAACAGATGCCACTGCCGTCATGGTGGCAAGGGGCGGTGTAGGCAACCCATTCCTCTGTACTCAGATAGATGAGTACTTCAGAACAGGAAAGAGACTTTTGAATCCGACTATCCACCAGCAGATAGAGTGGTGCGTCCAGCTAGCTGACATGTTGATCGATGAGAAAGGCGAAGATTGTGCGATACGCAAACTTCGCAGCATAGCACCCAAATTCGTATCTGGATGCCACAGATGCAGAGAATACCGCCTGAGGCTGGCAACGGAAACAGTCGATAGGGATAGCCTCGTATCGATACTGGATGAGATTGATAGGAAGATGGGGTTAGAGCAGATCAATATGGATGGCAGAAGGACGTATTACAACATCTGATTACTGGCTGGACAATCCTGCAATAAAAACTAAAAAATGATGCTCTATTCATGAACTGATGTTCCTACTCGCAAAGAAACCATCCACAGTCCAGAAGGTCGTCGATATAAACATCCACTGGTCAGGTGACGACCCGTTCACGTTCGTCTCCCATCACCATGACAATTATCCCAAAGGAAACGAACAGATGGCTCCGCCTCTTGAAACCATAAGGGGAAGGAACCTTGGAAGGGACTATCAGGAAAGGATGGGTTTCAGGATGTATCACGGACGCGTGGTCCCCGGTTTCCCCATGCATGCACATTGGGGCTATGAGACCCTGACGATCGCCGAGAAAGGTTTCGTCGACCACTTCGACACAGAAGGGAACCACGGAAGGTTCGGCAACGGCGATACCCAATGGACGCTGGCATCCAGCAGATACGAACATTGCGAGATGTACCCATTGCTGGACCAGGAGAACAACAACCCTGTACACATTACACAGATTGTTGTGAACCTCCCCCTCGATAGGAAGAATAAAGACATCTATGTGAACAACATCTGGTCCGAATCGATACCGGTCTTCAAAGATGAGGGGTCCGAGATAACTCTGTACTGCGGAGAATATCAAGGAAAAGGCCTGTACTCCCCCAACCCCACATCATGGGCAACAGCAGAGAACTCGGTCAGGATCATGAAGATAGTACTCCAACCAGGGGCGTCATTTACCCTGGAACCGCTTGCCGATAGTATCGACAGGAACCTCTACTATGTTTCAGGAAAAACGGCCACCATGGAAGGAACAAAGATCACACCATGGCTAAGATACAAGATGAAGAGATGTACGCCGGTAAATATTGTCAACGGACCCGAGGAGTCAGAATTTTGGATACTGGAAGGGAAGCCCATTGGGGAGAAACAGGCGAGTTTCGGGCCTGTGATCCTGAAAGATTTGGATGAGGTAAGATCTTCTATGGACGAGATCAGGATAAAAGAATTCCAGGAATGGCCCTGGGGACTGATGGATGTTACCAACCCCATCGATATGGGGCGTGAATTGCACCGTAAGGACGGTAAGATCGAAAGACCTGCGTGACGGACCTAAAATATACTCCTATAATGATAGGGGAGCCATGAATGGGATGAACAAGACGATCATGACAGTCGTCTCTGCAATTGCACTCGTGTACTCCGGGTTATGCTTCTTTCTGACGCTCCAGGGGTACGTCACTTCTAACGAACATCCAGTACATATCTGGATTTTCCTTCCTCTGAGCACGGATTCACTGGGGTTCGACATTTCGAAATGGATAATCGATAACGTTTCGTTCCTCAACTTCTCTGGAAAGGCACCGTTCGAGTACATGTTCGATTCGATATTCAAGCTTCTGCCGGAATCAGTCGCGAACCTAAAGTTCGAGATCGTCCTGGTCATGCTATTGATCGGATTCATACTCTCCATTGCTGGCTTCATGACCAAACCTGCATCGGACTGTATCGGTCATGATAACCCCGAGCAATACCTTTGGACACACAGACCTAAGGCCTTCCTCAGATGTCTGGCCATGCCATGGGACATCATAGTCGCAGCCTGGCAGAAACATAAGGCGCTGGTCATCATACCCATCCTCCTGCTTTTCCTGTACGCAGTCTGGTCGGCACTGATCACCGTTGCCCTGATCATACCTTTCATCCTTGTGAGACTCATCATAGGATTGAAGATCAACGGTGCAGCCAAAAGGGAATCTTCTGAATACCAGAAGAACACCGATTTCGGAGTATGTCCCCACTGTAAGAGGAACTTCGAGAGACCCAAGGTCAAGTGCAAGTGTGGACTCATTCTTGATTACCCCGTTCCTAATGCATACGGATACAAGGTTCACTACTGCAACAAAGGCCATGAGATCCCCTGTGAGAGCGGAAAGAGGGCCAATTTGACCACGATATGCCCCCACTGTCAGAAGCAGATACAGACCAGGGAGGCTCTGCCCATCACCATATCTCTGGTCGGAGGTACAGGAACCGGAAAGACATCATTGATGCTGGCTTCGGTTCAGACACTCACTCACAACGCAAGGATCGTCGATATCACGGTTGACAGTCCCTCCTCGGGACTATCCAAGGAAGCGATAGCTGCCAAGGATTATGCTCCCAGAACAGTTCCCGGTGAGACCGAATCACAGATCCTGTTCCTAAGATCCCTGAAACTCCAGGACAGAGAGATCGTCTTCAACGACATCTCCGGAGTTGAATTCCAACCTTCTGTCGACAAGGTCCTGTTCGAGGAATACTACAACTACACCAACGGTTTCATCTTCACATTCGATCCGCTGGCGTTCAACAGAGAATACCTTAGAGAAGCTCCTCACGAGGTCCTTGAGTGCTTCCACCATATGTTCACTACGATCAAAGGAATCGGACCAGGATCTGTATCCGATATCCCCTTCGCGATTGTTGCTACCAAAAACGACCTCATGAACCCCCGGCTCAACGATAGCGATGTCAGACAGTATCTGATTGACAACGGCGAGGAGAACTTCGTCATGGTCGTAGAGTCACTGTTCTCAGAAGTAAGGTACTTTGCAGTGAATTCCAACGGAGCAAATTGTACCTCAGCACTGAAACCGGTATGGTGGATCGTTGGACACGTTGACAAGAAACTGACTGAACTCATCCCTGCGGAATAAATATAAGAAGGGAATAGGGAAAGACATGGTCAAATCAGTCAATGCTTCACATATCCTGGTCTCCAACGCCAGGGATGCAGAGGGAATCATGATCCGCCTCTCCAAGGGAGAGGACTTCGCCAACCTCGCAAAGAGATTCTCCAAGTGCCCCAGCAAATCCAAGGGCGGAAACCTCGGATGGTTCAGCAAAGGCGAGATGGTCCCCGAGTTCGAGAAGGCATGCTTCGAAGGGCAGAAAGGACAGATAGTCGGACCGGTCAAGACCGAGTTCGGTTACCATATCATCATGATAAACGATCAGAAATGATCACATTACCGCCTTAACGGCGGATCCTTTTTTATTGTTTTAATAATGAGAAATGATACCGGCTGGATGCCCAGCCGGTTGTTTTAACCTGTTTAGATTCTCATCAGAGTGACTGCGTTCACGATTCCGGCGATGACGAGCATAACACCGAAGATGATGAATGCGATGTCATTTCCGAGGAAGGTGAGGATACCTGCCAGCAAGATGAGAGCACCAACAATCACACCCATGGTCTTCGTGTTCTCGTCGCCCTTGATAGCGCTGAACAAAATGATAACTCCTAGGAGGATTGCGATTACTCCGATTAATATAATGGTGACATCTGCCAGGAAACTGGGGATCAAACAAATGATGATTCCCAGAACAATCAGAATGACACCCATAAGATCAACGTTCTTCACCATGATCATGGGGAGGATTCCAGACACGATCAGGCATACTCCGGCAACGATGAAACCCCACTTGAGGGCTAAATCCTTGTCCCAAATGAAGAGAATACCAACAATGAGCAGCAGAATTGTGTTGATGATCATCGTGGTCTTATCTTGGACGTATATAACTTCCATGAATATTACCTCTAGTGACCCCAATTTAAAAGTTAATAGATAAGGATATCGTATTTTTTAGCAATTACAGGGCCATTATAGCATCCTCAAAGGCAGATTCGCCCTTGAATTCAATTCCCCTGGCACTTAGACAATCGCCTGCATCACCAATTGCGATAAACTTCACATCGGACATGACC
>Ga0310786_10008966_pt1 | contig 12767 bp, 3 predicted proteins | sample AusTroGonzalo_MG_FD_203881 | JGI IMG/M metagenome (GOLD analysis project Ga0310786, IMG submission 203881) | Bovine rumen microbial communities from tropical cattle in Woodstock, Queensland, Australia - Gonzalo_03 (v2) (version 2) | ecosystem: Host-associated > Mammals > Digestive system >...
CGGCTACAACTTCCGGTTCCGGTACAATGTCGGGTGGTATGGCGGCGGTACCGTCATCGTCGATGGCTTGGCGCTCACGTCATCGACGGCCATCAACGGCAACGGCTTCCGCGTGGTTTCGGGCGATGCGCCGCTCTTCGTGTTCAAAAATGGGGCGAAGTTCCGTCCGGGCATCGGCAGTCTCTGCGGACTCATCAAGAACTGCGATTTCGAATCGGGGACGCAGATTTCGCCGTTGAGCGAAGGGTTGTCGCTTGCTTTTGACAACTTCGCCGGTGCGCCGACGGCATCGGCGAAAGCGGCGTCCATCTCCGTAAGCGGGCTGTTTTCGGTCCGTGCGGAAGATGTGGCGGCGGGGCGTTATGCCACCGCTTCGGGTTCGCTGTCGTTCGGGGAGAACGCGACCTGGAAGATTGACAACCCCGAAGCCCTTGCGCGTGGAGACTATCCGGTGTTCACGGCGGCGTGCGGCATTACGGGCAAGCCGAAAGCGGATCCGTCAATGGGCGATGTGGACTGGCGCGCCTATCTCTCCGATGCGAATACGCTCAGCATCGGTCCGAAGGTCGGCCTGCGCATCATTCTTCGATAGACCGATAGGAGCGAATGGGCTGCTTGAACACCTAATTGATAGCAAGAAAGGATGAGTCATGAAAAAATTGATACTGACGCTTGTTTGTGCATCTGCAATGATCGGGTATTCCGCCGAGCGGTATGAACTAACCGTAGCCGACGGCACGCAGGATCTGAAGACGGCCATGGACACCGCCTATCCTGACGCGACGCTTGCGGCGGGCGATGTAATCGTGAAGCGGGGCACCGGCATGCTGACCGATACCGCCGATGCGCTGGCGCTCGCTTCAAAGCTGACTTTCATCGTCGAGGAGGGCGAACTTCTTGAGGGGGTCGCCCGCGAGGGCTGTACGTATTCCGTCTCCAACGGTGCCTCTGTGGTTGTCGGCGTAAATCTAAAGGATCTGGGCACCAAATATGAAATAGCCGTGTTCAATCTGTCCGGCGCGGGAACGGCCTCCCATCCTGGCGCCCTGAGCATTGAAGCGGACGCAGGGGCGTCAGCCCAGTTCATCAACTACAACCTGCTCTCGGACGCCACCATCTATACAACCCAGAACGGCATGGTCCAGATTTCCGGTAACAACGCGAAGGATCACACTTACAATAAATTCACCATGAATGGGCACACCCTCACTTTCAAGGCTGCGTCGGTCAGTGCCTATATTCGCTTCCGGCTTGCCGTAAGCTTCAAAGATCCGGGGCCCATCATTCTGGACGGGATCGGGCTTACACACAACAACTACTACAGCGGGAGTTACAGTGATGTGTACGTATCGGGTTCGCCCTCGAAGATCCCATGCGTAAAGCTGATAAACGGCGCCCGGCTTTGCTGTGTGGATTACAAGATGGCGGACGCCATCGCGTGCGTGGATTGCGAATACGGGACTAAGATATGCAAGCTAAACAGCGCACCAGAGCCTTACACACTTGCGAAGATCGTCGGGTGTCCTGAGATCTCCGCAGAAGAAAACATTACTGTCGGGGACACGTATTTCGCACGCGCGTCTGATCTGCTGGCAAACCATCCCATGGACGTAAAGGGGACCTTGACGTTCGCCGAGGGGGCTGCCGTGAGTGTGGAGTCCTTCCCGAACCTTTCCGTCGGCACGGCGTACACCCTCCTCACGGCCGGCACCCTCTCGGGGACGGCTTTGAAGTCCGTTGACCTTTCAGATTCCACCGTCTCCCAGGACGCCACGTCCGTCTCTGTGACGTTCAACGGCGACTACAGCGGCTATTTCCCGGCCTACGTGCCGCAGGGTTCCACATACGATTGGGCAACCATCACGAACGGGATTGACGCCGCCGCTATCGACGGCAAGAAACTGCTTAAACTCGGCGGAGGCGTCCTGTCGCCCGATTGCAATATGGAGAATTCCGGTTTGCCGGAGCTGGTGATATCAAACGGCGTTTACGAGGTGACGGAGGTGAGGCAGCTTCCTAAAAACTCCGGCACTGGCATCCGAAAAGTCACGGTTCTGGATGGTGGCACGTTCCGGGTCAACGTCGATTTCACCGAGCTTGCGGCGACGGCGAGGGGCCCCTTGTCGTTTGATGTATCAGGCCGGGGATTCCTTCAGGAAGGTGGTTCCATCGTGTTTGCCACGGTGCCTACCATGACGCTTCAGAATGCCACCTACAACCTCTGCGGCGATACGGTGTTCGCCTTCCCTTGTGGGGGGCAGTTCAACTTCAGTTCCCAAACGACGACCGACACCGCGCGCAACATTTTCAACATGAACGGACACGACTTGACCTTCTTCGGTCCCGATGGCGTGAACAATGTTACCATCCGGTTCCGTTATGCGGTTTCCTTCAACGATCCCGGAACGCTGATCTTCGATCACGTCGGCACGACGCACCATGAAACCTCCCGGATCTACGTTGACAGAAAGGACAAGTCCAAGGCGTTACCCGTGAAGCTTGTCAACCGCGCGACATTCTCGCCTCTTGACGCTTACTATGCGGAATCGGTGTCGGTGATCGATTGCGAGGCCGGAACCAAGATCTACGCGCCGAGCGCCGGCTGCACGTTGGCTTCGGTCAAGGGCTGCCCGATCGTGACGAACACAACGACGTCCGCCGCTGTCGTGACCGTAACCGACTCGCTGATCGCGCGGGCTTCCGATATCGTCTCGGGGAACGTCCTTGACTCTTCGGTCGCGCTTGATTTCGCGAGTGGCTGTGCGTTTGCGCTTGAAGGCGAGATCGATCCGGCATCAATCCCGGAGGGCGGTTATGTGGTGGCGAAAGCGGCGGACGGTATGACGGGGAAACCCTCGTCGGCAGCGGTGAAACCGCTCGGTCTCCGTGCGTTTTTGGGTAAGAGCGATGCGGTGGATGCGCTCCTTGTCGGCAAGGCGTTAGGACTGCTGTTGAGCATCCATTAGAGCCGATTCCCAAAAAACTTGTTTAGAAGTTTGGAGGTTTGGAGGTTTGGAGGTTTAGAAGTGACCAAAACCAGCAATCCTGAAATCCTGTAAATCTTGTCGGAAAAACAATTGCGTGTTGAAAGGTTTTACTATTACGTTTGGAGGTAGAGAATGTTCGGAAAACTGCTGGTAACGGTTCTTGTTTCGGGCTTGTGCACTTTTGCCGTTCGCGCGGCAGAGGTTGAGCCATGGTTCGGGGCGCCGATCCCGGCCTCCGGCGAGAAGCCGATACCGGACTGCGGCATGACGGCCGCGCGCCTCTTCGACGCGCCCATCTCCGGACTGGAGCGAATCGGCTCGATGGCCATTCCGACGACGGCCGACCTGCCGGAGTCCGCCAACGCCTCCATCGGCTTCGAGTGTCTCGACCGCGGGCTCTTCGACCCCGACCGCTGCTATGACCCGTTGGCGGCGGTGGGCGTCAAGTGGGCGCGATGCCAGACGATGTGGAGCCGCTGCGAGAAGCAGAAGGGCGTTTACGACTTCACCGTGCTGGACGGCGTGGTGGACAACCTTACGCGGCGCGGCATCCGCCCGTGGTTCTGCGTCTCCTTCGGCAACACGCTCTACATGACGAACTGCTATACGGGCGCGGCCGTGGGATGCGTGCCAACCCTCTACGGCGACGAATGCCGTGCGGCCTGGTGCGCCTACGTGCGGGCGCTCGCCCGGCGCTACAAGGGAAAGGTCACGCACTGGGAAATCTGGAACGAACCGAACCTGAAGCACTTCTGGCAGCCGAGCAAGCCGAACGCCATTGACTATCTTGAACTCGTGAAGCTGACGGGCGGCATCATCCGCGAGGAGATCCCGGACGCGAAGATCGGCGGCACCACGTCGATGCCGGCGATCAAAGAGTGGGAGACGGAGTTTTTCGAGGCGGGCGGTGCGGCGGCGATTGATTTCTGGTGCGGACACGGCTACGCGCCCTCCCCCGAATCCATTCGCCCCAAATGGCGGATCGCCACCTGCGACTCGATCGATTACGTTACGGTTCTCAAGGAAGTGCGCGCCTTCATCGACGCGCATGGCGGGAAGCATTTGGAGATCTGGCAGGGCGAGGCCGGCTTCGCGAGCTGGTTCCCCGAAAACCACCAACTCTGGGTTCCGGGCATCTGCAAGGAAGGTTGGCAGAGTCAGGCCAACCAGGCGAAGTGGCTTCTGCGCCGCTTCATCACCGACCGCCGTGCCGGCATCACGCGCAGTTCGTTCTTCCAGATGGCGGACATCTCCCGTCACTATTCGATGGCGACCGTCACCAAAAAGCATCCCGCCGAACATGGCATCGTGAACGGCTGGACCTACAAACCGAAGATGTCCTACTGGGCCTTCGGACACTATAACGCCCTGCTTGCGACCGCGCGGCACGACGAATCTGTCGCGGTGTCTCTCACGCCCGCCGCCGATGCGGGCGCGCCCACGGTCGCCACGACGTTCCGCACGCCGGGTGACGCGCCGCTCTTTATCTACTACACGGCCTTCGATTTCTCGGGCAACTACACCGGCACCTGCTACACGGCGCGGTGCGACGCGAAGCTGACGTTGCCGGCCGCCCTCGCGCCGAAGGATCCCGTCCTTGTGGACATGTTGCGGGGCGGTGTGTACGCGGTCGCAAGCCGGATGCGCCAGTCGGAAGGGGGGCGCGTGACGTTTTCCGGACTGCCGCTCGTGGACTATCCGCTTCTCGTGGCGGATCGGTCGCAGATCAAGATGAAGGAGGGCGATGTCTCTGGAAAGCCGGCCCTGGATAGCGTCGGTCGCCTGACGGTCGAGGCGCCTTCCGGCGGCGATCGGGTGGTGGGCTTCGCGAAGAAAGAACTGCTTCGGGTGTTGAAGGGCGTGGAGGGGCGGATCGTCCTGCGCGAAGAGAAGGACCTCAAGCCGCAGCAGTGGCGGTTCAGGAGCGAGGAGGACGGCACCCTCGTCATCGCCGGGCGGGACGGCATGGGCATCGCCTACGGGGTGTTCACCTTCCTGGAGAAGCATGCGGGCGCGGCGTGGTATGCCCCCGATACGGAGGTGCTGCCCGATCTGCGGGGCTGGAAGCTGCCGCGTCTCGACGAGACGGGCGCGCCGGCCTTTCTCGACCGTGAGATGTATGTGGGGACCGACTACATGGATGGAACCTGGCGTCTGCGGAACAAGGAGACGCGTCGGGCGGCGTTCGGCGTGGGGATCCGTCCGGGGAAGCCGGGGGCCTGCCACACGTTCGCCGCCTATGCGAAGGCGCTCAAGGCCGCGCATCCGGAGCTCTTCGGCAAGCGTCTGGCCGCCAACGGCCGCGTCTGTCACACGCTTTGCCTCACCGATCCGGTCACGCGTGCGTTCGTGGCGGAGGAGATGTGCCGCTACATCGAGCAGGACGCCGCGGCGGCGCGGAAGGCCGGCGACCCGTCTTACGCGGTGCCGAGCATCTACGAAATCAGCCAGGACGACGGCGGCTCCTCCGCCGAGTGCATGTGCGAAGGGTGCAAGGCGCTCGCCGAGGCCGAGGGGAGTTATGCGGGGCCGATGATCGATTTCGCGAGCGAGGTCGCCCGGCGCGTCGGCGCGCGCCATCCCGAAGTGTTTGTGCAGACGTTCGCCTACTCCTACTCCATGAAGCCGCCAAAGACCGTGAAGGGGGCCGACAACCTGTTCGTCCGCTACTGCGACTCGCACGTCTTCGCGCCGCTCCTCCGCGGCACGCCGCCGGGCGACATGCTGGAGGAGTGGGGACGCCATGCGGCGAACATCTCGCTTTGGGGGTACTGGCGCAACTACACCGGCAAGCCGCTGCCGATGATGAAGAGCATTGCGGACATCGGCGCGGAGCTGCGGTTTGTGCGCGACTGCCACGTGAAGAACTACTTCGCGGAGGACGAAGCGCCGCTGTCCCGTTCGTTCGCCATGCTCCAGCACTGGCTTTTCCTGAAGCTCACCGAGAATCCGGATCAGGACGAGCAGGCCTTGGCCCGACGCTTCATGTCCGCCTACTACGGGGCGGCGGTGCGTCCGATGACGCAGTTCCGCGAATATCTCGAGCGGCGGCAGGAATCCACCTTCGCCTACCTCGACCGTGAATTCTTCGAGAAGGCGAATGCGTGGCTCGATGAGGCGGAGCGGCTTGTGGCGGGCGATGCGCGGTCGCTGGGCCATGTCCGCTGGGAGCGCGTGATCGTGGACCGAGGCGCGTTCCTGACGTTTGCGGACACGCGCAAGCAGGGGTACCAGATGGACGTCAAGGCGGTCGCCGCGCGGCTCAAGGCGAACCACCGGGAGCTGCTGAAGGGCTGGACCGCGCTGAAGATCGGCGGCAAGACGGCGCTTGAAACGCGGCTCAAGGCGGCCGACGACGAGGCGATGATCTATGCGAACTACCCGGTCGCGATCCCCGAACGCTTCGCCGGGAAGACCGTCGTGGACCGGCTCAGCATCGATCAGGCGCCGCGCATGGCGAAGCTGGTGAGCGACCCGGATGCGGCCGCCGGCTATGCGTTCTACATTCCGCAGACCAAGGCGGAACTGCCGTTCTCGTTCGGGTTCTACCATGCCGAAAGCAAGTCGCAGGGTGCGGTGTGGTTCAAGACGAAGGCGGATGTGCCGCAGGACGAGAAGTTCCATCTCTACCGTCTGGGGCGCAGCGCGCTCCTGAAGGGCTTCTATGTGTGGTTCGATCCCACGTGGCGCTATCGCTGCTGGGAGAAGATGATCGGCATCGTGCCGGAGGAATGGGACGTGTGGGTCTCGGCCAAGTTCACCGGTCCGGCCTTCGTGGAGGGCTCCACCGCGGCGAACCGGGTGCTTTTCGACCGCGTGCTGTTCGTGAAGCCGGATGGCGAGCCTTCCCGGGAATCCGCGGCCGGTGAGTCGCGGCACGCCGCTGCGCCCCATGACGGAGCGGTCAAACCAATGTTCGACATGGCCGCGCCGGGGGCGGTTCGCCCAGACGGGTGGCTGAAAGAGATGGCTCTGGCCCAGCGGAACGGCTACACGGGGCACATGGACGAGGTGGACGACCAGTTCCGCAGGGCCTGGCGCGCGACGAGCTGCCCGCGGGGAAAGGACATGGCGTGGAACGCGGAGCCCGGCGCGTGGAGCTGCGAGGGCGGCGCCTACTGGTTTGACGGGCTTGCGAGGCTTGCGTACCAGCTGGAAGACGAGGCGCTCATACGTCAGGCGTCCAACAGGCTGGACGTTGTCCTTTCCCGAATGTCGGATCGGGCCATTGGCTTCTGCTGGTGGCTTGACCGCGACGATCCCGTGCAGGTGCGGGAGCTTCAAGAATCCGGAAACTGGCTTATATGGGTAACCGGGATGTTTGCGCGCCCTGTCGGTGCCTGGTATGAGGCGACGCATGACGTGCGTGCGGCTTCTGCGCTTGCCCATGCGTTTGGAAACGGTATTTTTGGCTATGAGAAGTTTGCCACGACTCCGTCCGGGGCGTATGCCGCCTACAGATTGACTGGCGACAGCCGGGTGGGTGAGGCGCTTGATGCGTTCTGCGAACGGCTCTCAAAGGATCCTGCGGGCATGCCGCGCGTGTTCTCACAGTATGCCGAGCCGCCGAAGGCCAGCTTGGAGGAGACGCTGTTCATTAAGCGAAGGCACCAGTTTGCGATCGGCATGCCCACGCGTCACGGCGTAATTGCGTCGGAATCGTTGCTTTCCGTGCTGAGCTGCTATCTCTGGACGGGGAACGCGAAGTGGCTGGCGGCGGTTCGGGGCTGGTACGGATTCTTCGACCAGTACATGCGTCAGCCATACGGGGTGACGACGATGGACGAGGAATGGGGGTATCCGGGGCCCGGGCGTGGAACGGAGACGTGCGTGGTGGCGGCTGAATCGTGGACGCGGATCAATCTCATGGCCGCTCTTGGCGAGGGTGCCTGGGGCGACGATGTGGAAAGGGCGTTCTTCAACGCGGGCATGAACTGCGTTACGCCGGACTTTCGGACCCATGTTTACATGCAGCAACCGAACCGGACAGAGTCCAGCAACCTCTCGGACTGTTCCTTTTCCGGCGGTAAGGACAAGGCCTTGGGCCGTTACGATAGAAAGCACTGGCCGCTGTGCTGCACGGCTGCGCTGAACCGCATCCTGCCCGACTACGTGCAGGCCATGTGGACGACGTCGCGGGATGGTGGCGTTGTCGCCGCACTGTACGGCCCGTGCCGTTTCGGCGTTCAGGTTTCGGGGGGGATGTTTGAGGCGGAAGAGATTACGGACTATCCGTTTTCTGAGGAGATAACCATCCGCATCCAGTCCGCCCCGAAGGATCCGGTGCCGATGCGCCTGCGGTTGCCCGGCTGGTGCGCCGCACCCGAGATCTGCTTGAACGGTGCACGTGTCGGGTACAAGGCGGAAGACGGTTTCGCAAAGGTCGTGCGGCCTTGGCAGCGCGGCGATGAAATTGCCGTAAGGATTCCGATGCAGCCGGTCATCGAGACGATGCGCGACTATGTCACGCCCGCGCGGTCCTATGCGTATGTCTCGTACGGGCCGCTCTTGTTCGCGAAGGACGTCACCGGTGCGGATCCCAATACGGCGGCTACGGACGTCACCATGCCGACCTTATCCCCGGCCGCGGCGGACGGCATCAAGGTTGTGCGCGGCAGGATGCGCAAGGGATGGAACTGGACGATGGCAGGCGCCCCCATCCGGCTTTCGGTTCCTTGCGAAGCCGGTCCTATTGAGCTTGTGCCGTACGGGTGCGCGAAAATGCGCATCTCACTTTTCCCTGCGACACGAGAGAGTTAACGTTGATTTCAAGGGGAAATGAAGCGCATGCGATGGAATCTGCACCATGTATTGCCGGCGACCGCCATGCGCCTACTGCGAGTTTTCGTCCTGGAGCCTGAACTTCGAGCCCCGCTCGTTCGCGGATGTTGGGGCGATGGGCGAAGTGGTTTTCGAGTGAAACGAGGATAGCCAATGAAGGGAATGCTTTTGCTGACGATGGCGGTGCCGCTGGTCGGCCTGTCGGGTCCGGAATCTGGCGATGTGGAGCTTGTTGCGGCCCGGACGGAAGTCGCGATTGCGGTGAACGCGCCCCAGACCGTCGTGTTTGCGGCCGGCGAGATGACGAACTTCCTTTCAAGGGTGTTCGGCGTTCGCATTCCGCTTGTGCGGAAGCCGACGCCAGGCCTTTACACGCTGTTTCTCGGCGATTCGCCGGAAGTTCGGGCGGCGGGCATTAATGTTGGCCGGCTGCCGCACGACGGATTCGAGGTGTGTGTCACGGCGAACGCGGCGTACATCGCCGGCGCGGACGATCCGGAGCAGGATCTCGTTCGCATCGCGGCGAGGCATGGCCCCAATGGCGTTCACGGCGCCCATGCGACACTGTTCGGCACCTACGATTTCCTCGAACGGTTCGCCGGATGCCGGTTTTACTTTCCGGGACGTCTCGGGGAGATCGTGCCGAGGGCGGCCACGCTTCGTCTGCCGAAGGGCCGCTATCGTTCCGCCCCTTCGTTCACGCTGCGCCGTTTCAGCGTGATGGACAAAAATTTCGGCATCTGGCCGGCCCGAGACCGGATCAGCGATGCCGAGTGGCGCCGCGCCACGAACCTTGAGGTTTACAGGCTTCGCATGGAGACTGAGCATATCCCGTTCTGCCACGGGCAGAGCAAGATAAGATTGTCGGAGCGCTTTTCCGAAACGCATCCCGAATGGTTTGCGCTGCAAGGCGGCAAACGGCGCACGACATGGGACAAGAACAAGCCGTCCTCGAGTTCGCAGATGTGCATCACGTCGGGATACTGGGAGGAGATCTACCAGGATGCCCGGAGCTATTTGAGCGGAGAGCCTGCGTCCATCCGAAAGCCGGCCCGCGGAAAGGTGCGGCGCCAGGGCAAGCTTGAGGAGGACTGGGTGTGGCTGTGGCATGCGAAGTACCGGAAGTATTTCGATGTGATGCCGAACGACGGCATGGCGAAGTGCCAATGCGAGAACTGCCGGGCGGCCTATGCGAAGGCGAAGGATCCGAAGGACGGATGGGCGACGGAGGTGGTGTGGGGCCATACCGTGGATATGGCCAAGCGTCTTACCGCCGAGGGGATTGGCGGCTACCTCACGCAGATGGCCTACGGTCCCTATAGCGGAATCCCCGATTTCGCGATTCCCACGAACGTGCTGGTGATGCTCGCGCGGACGGGCGCCTGGAGTGTGCTGGACCGGGAACGGTGGGAGCGGGACAACGCCCTTGTGAAGGCGTGGAGCGCGAAGGTGAACGGCAATCTGGCGCTCTGGAACTATCCGGGCAAGTATGAGTGCGCCGGCACGTCGATACCGGAAGTGCCCAGCGGCGCGCCGCATGCGATGGGCACCTACCTCAAGAGCGTTGCGCCCTACGTGATCGGCACGTATCAGGAGTCGGAATCGGATCGGTTCTTCTTCAACTACCTCACGCTTTACGTCTTTTCGCGGATCGCATGGGACGCATCCGTCGATCCCGAGGCGATCATCGATGAGCACGACCGGTTCATGTTCGGTCCGGCGGCGGCGACGATGCACGAGTATATCCTTACGCAGGAGAACATCTGGCTCACGAACGTGGTCGGCAACGTGATGTATTCCTCGCTCGGACCCAAGATCGCGCCTCCTTCGGAATACGAGCTCTGGACGCGCATCTACGGCGAGGAGACGATGGCGCGTCTCAAGGGACTTTTGGACAAGGCCATCGCGGAGGCGGGGGCGGGGACGGTCGAGGCCGAACGGATCGAGCTTTACCGGGCGGAGACGTTCAAGCCCCTCGCGGCGGCGCGGCGGGCGTACCTCGAGGCCGTTGACATCGGGCGGGAATGCGCCTACCGGAAAGACCATCCGGAAGTGGTCGCTCGGAATCTCGTGCGGAACGGCGACTTCGAGAAGTCCTACTCCGGATGGCGGCGCAACACCACTTCGCCCTCCAACGTGTTCGAGTGGGATGCCTCCGATGGCGTGGCGGGGGTGGGCTGTCTGCATCTCAAGGCGGAAGGTCCGGTGGAACAGAGGGGATGGAAGCTTACGTGGCGCGTCAATGCGCTCCAGCTCCTTGAGGGCAAGCGTGCGCTCAAGCCCTCCACGCGGTACCGTCTCTCGTACTACGTCAAGATCGACGGGGTCGTTCCGCTGAAGGGGCGCGGCGGCGTGGCGGCGGCGGTGATCGACGGAAGCGGCACGACCCGGTTCTTCCCCGAGCGCAAGCTGCGCGGCACCTTGCCGTGGCTCCGGCAGTCGTTCACGTTCGAGACGGGGCCGGAAACCGACGGCAAGAACCGTTCGCAGCTTCGGCTTGCGATCAGCGTCGCCAGCGGTGAGGCGCGCTTCGATGGCGTGCTTCTGGAAGAGTTGGGACCGGCTGGCGGTTGAGGAGCGAGGCGGACGGCACCCTCGTCATCGCCGGCCGGGATTGCCGCCGGGTGCTCGTAAAAAAATGAAGTCTGAAATGTTGTACGATTTATGATATAATCCCCCGCAGACAAAGATAAGGTTTGCCGCCAAGTCGGGGTATACGGGGCGTGTGCTCCTCACTTCACATGAAGGTGACCTTCAAAGAAGGAGACAGACAGATGGGTCAGAAATGCTATGCGCGTGCGTGTGCGGCGACACTCGCTTCTTGTGTGATTGCGGTCTTCGCAGCCGCTTCCGCCGTTGAACCGATTGTTAGGTGGGATGGCGCGTCCAAATACTGCAACTTCAATACCTTGACGCGTACCGTGGGCGATAATACCTACACGCTGAACCTCAATGAGCAGAACACCATTGGCGGAAATGGCTCTTACATACAGATTGGGCAAAGCGATACGAAGAAGGCTGTTACGCTTACGGCGCAAAACTCTTCTCCAGCAATTACCAACGCCTTCGGTACGTCCGGACAGGTTACGGTGATCATGAAATGTTCGGCATTGAATCTCACCGATAACACGTTCCGCGGACTGATTGGATTGCTTTCAGCCGAAGGCGGATACTACAGCGGCGATAACAACGTGAAGATTGGAATCGCGACAGGCTGGAACGAGTCAAACGGTGCAGGTGTCTATACCCCCTATATTGCAAATGGCGTGCAAAATAGCTGGTCCCAAAATGCTACTGCCTATACAACGGACGAACAGACGATTTGCATGACGTACAACTCCGCCTCCGGTACGTGTGTCTATCGCGATGGCAGCCTGACTGCATCGAGCACTGGCATAAAATACGGAACCTGGATGTCGCCAGTTGGAATCGTCTTCGGCGGCATGGATCTGGATGGTTCTTCGCGTGTCAACGCCCAGACGGGTATGAAGATTGAGGCGATAGCGGTGTTCTCCTCGACATTGACGGCGGAACAGGTGGCCGCATTCAGTTTCCCCGCCCAGCGAGCCTCCACACGCGCATCCGAAGTCAATGCCGGATTTGGCGATCAGAAGGACATCACCCTTGAATTGGACGACGGCGCGGTTGTGGATGGCGATACAACCTTTTATGCGACAAACATCAATTTCATCTGCAACGGGTCGATTACGGTTATTCCTCCTCAAGATAATACCACGGCATTCGATTTCTCCGGCGTGACCGGAAATGTTACGATTGAGTACAAAAACGCGCTTCCATCCAAATCTGGCGATAAGTTCACCGCGACCTCGGTTCCGACCTGGGTGACGAACAGTAGCAAATGGACGGGGACGGTTGCTTTTTCCGACATGACCATTACCGGCCCCAACTTCAACGACTTCGGCAATGAGGCGTCCGCCATCAGGCTCTCCGGCGTTTCTGGATGGGTGAACACAGGTACGGAATACACGGTGCCGATTG
>Ga0310786_10008970_pt1 | contig 12761 bp, 7 predicted proteins | sample AusTroGonzalo_MG_FD_203881 | JGI IMG/M metagenome (GOLD analysis project Ga0310786, IMG submission 203881) | Bovine rumen microbial communities from tropical cattle in Woodstock, Queensland, Australia - Gonzalo_03 (v2) (version 2) | ecosystem: Host-associated > Mammals > Digestive system >...
CACGGAGAACAAACCCTATTTGGAACGACTCTATAAAGCAAATGGCTGGAACCATCCTTGGATCAAGATCGCCAACTCTCTTGAGGAACTTTGGCTGAACCTGCGCTACGGACAGTTCAGGCATATCGGACAGTCTTTCGCCCGTCGTGTCCGTAAATGGATAGGCACAGAACGCCACGTCTAAAGCGTGGCTTGGATGGGTGAGAACAGGAAATGCGTCAGTAGGATACCGTTATACGTCAGCAGATAGGCCGTCAGTGCCACGATGGTGAGACGGATGCTGTGACCCTTCACCTCGCGCAACAGGAAGGCTGTGGCTATCGGCTGCACAAAGAGGAAATGCGGTGCCATGATAAACACCTCGTTGATGCCGAAACCCAACACCAGGTGTATCCCCATATCCATCGCCAAGCACGACAGACAAAGCCAGAGGAAGCGATTCCGACGGCCATACCATATCCCCGCCAATGACAACAGCACTACCAGCGCCTCGACGACATAGCTGAACCACGACAGGTAGGGCACGAACACAGGACGCCTCACGAGTGTATCCTCCAGAAAGTGCTGACGATGGAACTGGATGGCTTCGCCAAAGAGGTTTTCATAGACCGTCTGCCAGCGAGAGGTCGAGATGTCCGTCCACTTCAGGAAGCCCTTGTCCTCCATCGGCTTACCCGTCTTTGCTGCCTGACGCTGTAGTACCATCTCCCGCTTGGCTTTCTTCGCCTCAAAACGGGCCCGTTCCTCAGGTGTCATCTGTGCCACTCGTGCCTTCACCTCTTCTGCCTTCCGCTGTTTCATGGCTTCACGGGCCTGTTGACGGGGTTCGACGAACGTGTGGTGTTCCCAAACGGCAACTCCCCACAACAGGGCAGCAGGCAGTACGACAGCCAACAGCAGATACTTGGGACGGAAGAAATCCTTCAGATTGACGAAGAAGCCTGCCAAAAACACCTTGACACCATTACTTAGCGTGACGCCTGCCGTGATGATGAAAAGGATAGCCGACTGCCACCATCGAAACTCCTTGCCTTTTTTGATGCACATGCCAGAGATATAGAGTGTCATCAGAATCAGGAACATCGATATCGTAAAGTGGTCAGGTACAATGACAGACAGTAGGATATATGCCATGGAGAAACTGAACATCGTCATCAGCGTCGCGTCGTCGCGTCGGAGTCTGATCACCTCGCGATAGATGCGATAGAGGAAGATATATGAATATAGTGAACTAACAATGACTGGCACCGCCACTATATACTGTACACAGTTCACGCCCGTCAACCATGTCATTCCCTGATTCAACAGCCACAGCGGCCATACAAGGAACGCCAACAACGGATGGCGATGTGTTTCGTAGACCACATCCCAATCCGTCACTGTCAGATAAGTATACGGGTCATAACCTGACAGGTGAAGTTCTCGTTCGAACACTTTCCAGTAAGGTCCGAAGCCTGGTTGTAGGAACAGTTCGTGGAGGCGGTAGACAAACAGCACGTTAAGTGCCACGATCACCGCCAAGGCCACCATTGCCTGCACCCGTTCCTCGGGTTTCACTCTGAAAAGTCCGAACACTCTCACTTACAATTAAATTCCAGCACCTTGCGCTCTTCTAGCCAACCTTCGAGATGATCGTCGATATGTACGGGGCCTACGCCAGCGGGAGTACCTGTATATAGCAGATCGCCCGTCTTCAGCGTAAAGAACTGTGAGATGTAGGCGATGATCTCGTCTACCTTGTAGAGCATGTCCGAGGTACATCCCTCCTGCACTGTCCGTCCGTTGATGTCGAGGTGGAAGTGTATGCCCTGAATATCTAAGAATTTCTCCTTTGGTACCCACTCGCCGATGGCGGCTGAGCCGTCGAAACCCTTGCAGATGGTCCAGGGCTGTCCTGCCTCTGAGGCTTTCTTCTGCAGGTCACGGGCCGTGAAGTCGATGCCTATCGTGAGGGCGTCGTAATATCTGTGGGCGAATCGTTGCGGGATGTTCTTCCCCAGGCGACAGATGCGCACCACCACCTCCGTCTCGTAGTCGATACGGCCCAAGTGGTCTGGGATGAAGAAGGGTTTCCCTTGATTCAATAGTGCTGAGTCAGCCTTGGTGAAGATCACTGGTTCGTCAGGGCGTTTCAGCGTGCCATGCAGCTCCTGGTTATGGGCTGCGTAATTCATTCCTATCGCGAAAATCTTCATAATTATTCACCTTTTCACTTTTTCAGCCTTTATACTCTGTTGGTGTGACACCGAACTGTTTCTTGAACACCACGGAGAAGTGGCTCTGCGTGCTGAAGCCCGTCATGTCGGCAATCTCCGAAACAGAATACTTTCCGCTCTTCAGCAGTTCTGCTGCACGATTCAACTTATAGGTACGGAAGAAACTGCTGGGGGTCTCTCCTGTCAGACCCTTGATCTTGTAATAGAGTTTTGTACGCGAGATATAGAGCATCTTCGTGATGCGCGTCACATCGAGTTCTGAGTTCGACAGTTCTTCCTCCATCAGCTTGTAGAGTTCCTCCATGAAGTGCTTGTCTTGTTCGGAGAGGGCCTCCTCCACACTTTCATCCTCCATCGTCGTGGCCTTTGACAACAGTTTGCGCACGCGCTCACGGTTCTTCAGTTGCGACTGGATAAGGGCAGATAGCACGGCAGGTTCGAAGGGTTTTGTCACATAGGCATCAGCACCTACGCTCAGACCCTCCACCTGGTTCTCGGCCGTGATCTTTGCCGTCACGAGGATCACGGGGATATGGCTCAACTGGATGTCCTGTTTGATCTCCTGGCACAACTCGTAGCCGTCTTTGCCTGGCATCGCCACGTCGCTCAGCACGAGATTCGGCTCCTCAGCTCGCATCTCTTCGAGGGCAGTGTCTGCGTCGAGACAGGTGATGAGGCGGTAGTCCTGTGAGAAGAGCAGTCGCATGTAGTTGATGATCTCCGTATCATCGTCCACTACAAGGATTGTCGGACGATGGTCCTCGTCCTTATCCGAAGATACGGGGAGGCTTGTAGACATGGAATCCAGAACCATACCAGAGGGTTTGGGCGTCTCCTCATATAATGGTCTCCGCTCCTGTTCTGTGTAGGCCTGCTCTGTCATGGGGTAGATCAGCGTGAACACAGCACCTGTGCCCTCCTCGCGGTTTCCTGCCGTCAGACTGCCGTGGTGCAGTTCTGCCAGACGGCGCGAGTAGTAGAGACCGATACCCGTACCCCAGTTCTTGATGGCCTTTGTCTGGTTGTCGAGCTGGTAATAGCGCTTAAAAATATTCTCCTTCTGTTCCTCAGGTATGCCTTTGCCTGTATCGGCGATGGTCACCTTGACCTTTTCGTCATTGACATCGAGCGACACATCGATATGTCCTCCTTGTGGCGTAAACTTCAGGGCGTTCGAGAGCAGGTTCGACACGATCTTCTCCAGCTTGTCGCCATCCGTCCAGGCCATCAGCGAGTCCTCCATGCCGAAACGATTAAGGGTGATACCTTTCTCCTTCATGTTAAACTCAAAGGTATCGCAGATGTTGTTCATGGCCTCCACTACGTTGATCTGTTCCACGCTCAGCCTGAGTGTGTCGTTCTCCAGTTTGTTGAAGTCCATCAGCTGGTTCACGAGTTTGAACATCCTTTGAATACTTCTTTGTGCGACACTGAGCAGGTTGCGCTCCTCTTGGTCAAGTGAGGCATTTCTGGCGAGTTGTCCCACAGGTCCTGCAATCATCGTCAGTGGCGTACGGAACTCATGGGCGATGTTCGCAAAGAAACTCATGTTCATCACGTTCACCCGCTGTTCCTGTTCTTTCTCTATCTGTGCCTGACGGGCAGCCCTACGGGCCTTCACCACGCGACGGGCGTTATGATAGAGATACATTGCCAGCAGACCTCCCAGTACGAGGTAGATCAGCCATGCCCACCACGAATAGGCAGGTGCTGTCTCCACTACGATCTTCACCGTTCGCTCGTCGCTGACAGATTCATCGTTGGCACTGTCGGTGGTGCGCACTCGGAAAGTATAGTGGCCTGAAGGCAGGTTGGCGTAGCTGGCACTATGACTGCTGCCTGCATCTATCCACTCTTTGTCGAAGCCATCCAACTTATAATAATAATGAACGCGTTCGTATTCCCCGAAGTCGAAAGCGGTATAGGAGATGCTGAAGCTGTTTTCGCTATGTTCCAGTCGGATCTCCTTACAACTGTCGAGCATCACCTCGATGGGGCCGCCTTGCGAAGGTCTTACCAGTTGGTTATGGATCTTCAGGTGACAGAAGTGCAGGGGGATGTTCCGCAGGGTGTCGATGTCGGCAGGGTCGAACATCGTGACACCGTCAGTGCCTCCGAACACCAGACTGCCATTGGGCAGCTGACACGAGGCACGGTCCATGAACTCGTCGCCAGCCAGACCGTCGGCCTTATAGAGTGAGGTGATGCGCCCTGTCTTGGGATCCAGGCGGTTCAGGCCCTTCATCGTACTGATCCATAGATTACCCTGTTGTCCTTCCTCGATGCTGGCCACATCCGAACAGGAGAGTCCTGCTATGCGTGTCATCTCGTTGGTCTTGGGATTATAGCGCAACAGACCGTTGCTCACGGTACCTATCCACACGTTGCCCTCTCTGTCCTGGTGCATGTCAGTGGGGATAAACACACTGCGACGGATACACTTCTGCATGTCTGGAATCTCCAGTTGGGTCAGCTTGCCCGTCTGGGGGTCCATCTGTGTGATGTTCTGATAGAAGGCCGAGATGAGCATCTGTCCATTATTGAGTTTCAGCAGTGATGAGATAAAGGTGTAATCGACGTTGAACGCCTGCTTGACCTCTGGTTCATTGCTATCGTGACGGAAACCGAAGATATAGGTCGTGCTTGAGGCCACCCACACCGTACCGTCGTCCGTCTGTTCAAAGTCCATCGCCATCGGCACGGGCCACTGTCCGAGGATGTTCAGCCGCTGACCATTGTAACGGCACTTCATCACGATATTACTGGTTGAGAGCCACAACAGGCCGTCACGGTCGCAGAAGATATGGTTCACCGCATTTTTCGTCTCTCCAGCAGGCAGACCCTCGATGACCACCTGCTCCGCCTTCTGGGAGTTGCAGTGATACACGAAAACACCCTTCGACATTGTTGATATCCAGAGATTCTCCTGTTGGTCCATCTCCACATCCATCACCGACGAATTCTCAATGACTCGGTTCAGGTAATTGTCGCTGCCACCGAACTTCTCCTTATAATAATAATCGGCAAAGAGACCCTTGTCGTAGGTACCCAACCAGATATTCTTCTTGGAGTCCTGGAAGATCTGCGTCACGTAGGCGTCGGGCACAGGCAATGTGAAGCCTGCATCGCCCTCACCGATCAGTTTGTGTGCCAGCAGGTTCATTTCGAAGAGACCGTTCTTCGAGGTGCTCAGCAGGATGGTGTTGTTCTCCAACAGACAGGCGGCCTGCACCACACTGCCGTGGGCCAGCAGCCGCGACTCCATCTCGGGACTCAGTGGAACCCTCTGTCTGGCCTTGGTGTCGAACAGCAACAGCGTGCCGTTGCCTGATGCCAGCAACAGACCATTCTTCAGCATGGCGAAATAGTAGAATCCTGTACCTTTTGGTTGCTTCAGTTCGATACGCAGTTTATAGTCGTTGCCAGAATAGATCAGCATGTTCTCAGGCTCAGTGAGCAGGATATCGTCGGCAGAGTCGATGAAGAAGTCGCCCCAAGACTGGCCCGTCATCGTACGACTGATGCAGGGCAGGAAGATATTGTGCAGCTCGTCATAGGCCAGCACCTCCGTACCGTTATATACGAAGATGCGTCCTTTCGAGTTCATCAGCAATTTGCGGGCGTTGCGGTTGCTCGTCTGCATCGGTATACGTTTAAAACTGTCCATGTTGGTATATCGGCACACGCCGTTCACCGTCGCCACCCACAGGCGCCCCTTTTGGTCGCAGAGCAACCCCTGCACGTTGTTGTCTGGCAGTCCCAGGGAGTCCTCAGTACAGAAATATTGATGATACTCATGACCATCGTAGCGGTTCAGACCTCGGAACGTGGCTATCCACAACTGTCCCGTCGCGTCCTCCTCGATGGCCTGCACACGGCTGTTCGACAGCTCATGCGCCACTACTACACTCTGCTGCTCGTCCTTGTCGAGCTGTTGCTGCTTCTCTGACTTCTGACAGGAGTACAGTGCCAGCAGGCACGCCACAGAGGCTATAATTGATACGATAGAATTCCTATAAGTCATATTTATAGTAATTTGGGGACAAAGATACGATTAAGTGAGCAAAAATCCAAATTTTAATTAAGTTTTTTCGAGCGTGAGTATCTTAGACAAGTCAAAGATACTGAAAAACGTGGGAAATACAAAAATAAACCATCAAAATCTTCTAAAAACGTTTTTTGTTCTCAACCTTTTTTGTATATTTGCAGCATAAAACATAAATAGTACGACAATATGCAATCGATTAGGAACTTGAACGACATGATTGTGTTCCTCCAGCAGCGGGGTGATAAGAAACGCGTGGCTGTGGTCTGTGCTAACGATGCCAGTACGCGTTATGCTGTGGATAAAGGCGTGGAGATGGGCTTTATCGAGCCTATCTATGTGGATGGCGACGATAAGGAGGAATGTGCGCGTCGGGCTGTGGCTCTCTGTAAGAGCGGTGAGGCCGACATCCTGATGAAAGGACTCATCAATACCGATGTGCTTCTGCGGGCGATCCTGGATAAGGAGAAAGGCATCATCCGTCCTGGTCATGTGCTCACCCATGTGGCGATGGCCGAGATCCCGAAGTACGAGAAGTTGCTGTTCTTCACCGATGCCGCTGTCATTCCCGTACCCACCGAGGCCCAGCGACGTCAGCAGATCCACTATGTCAACTATGTCTGTCATGCCTTGGGTATCGAGGAACCCCGCATCTCCCTCATCCACTGCGCCGAGAAAGTCAGCGCCAAGACCTTCCCTTATACTGTCGACTATCTGGAGATCATTGCTGAGGCCCAGACGGGCAAGTTCGGCCGTTGTATCATCGACGGACCGTTGGACTTGAAGACCTCGCTTGACTCCGTGAGCCTTCATGAGAAAGGCATCCGTTCTGTCATCGATGGACAGGCCGATGCCCTCATTTTCCCTGATATCGTGGCAGGAAACGTGTTCTATAAGACACTTACGCTCTTCGGCTATGCCAAGACCGCTGGTGTGTTGCAAGGCACCCAGTGCTGCTGCGTGCTGCCCTCCAGGGCCGACTCCCCTGAATCGAAGTATTATTCTCTGGCTTTAGCCGCCATCTGACTCTTACTGGTCAAAGGTGAGAGGAAGTTCCAATACAAAGCGGTTGCCGCTGGTGTATTGGGAGTCAAGTTTGAGGCTGCCACCCATGAGCTGGACGACGCGGCGGCAAAGGAACAGGCCGAGTCCAAGCCCCTCGGTGAATATATCAATCTTGGTGAATTTCTCAAAAATATAGTCAGCCTTGTCTGAAGGGATGCTGGGTCCTGTGTCTTCGATGGTGAAGAGCACGTTGTCGCCGACGGCATCGATACGCATGGTGACGCTACCCTCACGGGTGAAGTGGAGGGCATTGAAGAGCAACTCGGTGAGAACGATGAGTAGATGATGGCGGTTCGTCTTGACGGTGAGCTCATCAGAAACGCGACAGTCTAGTAGCATCTCGGCGGTATGGGTGATGAGCCCACTTGTATTGTCAAAGACCTCACGGGCCAGTTCGCTGCAGCAGACAATGTCGTCGGTGCTAATGGTCTGTTGGCTTTCGATGAGTGATACGGTGAGTAGTTTACTCACCATGTAGTCAAGGGCATTGGTCTGTATGTACATGGTCTCGACCATCCGCTTTTTATCATCATCGGTCATGGTCTCACTGTCATTACGCAGGATCTGCGAGAAACCGTGCACGATGTTGAGTGGCGTACGTATCTGGTGCGACATGTCTTGCATGAACTGTGTTTTCTGTTCACTGGCCTGACGTGCCAACAGGGTAGTCTGTTCCAGTTCCTTCGTGCGTTGCTCGGTTTCCTGTTTTGTCATTTCAGCATCGCTGATGTGCTGACTGATGCTTCGCCGCATCTGACAGAAACTGTTTTGCAGCTGGCCTATCAGATCTGTGCGCTGGCTGGGGGGCAGGGGCTTTTTAAAGTCTCCATGGCTAATCTGACGCAGTTCGGCAGCTAATAGTCCCAATGGTTGAATGAAGTGACGCACAATACGGTGGCATCCCATAGCTAGCAACAGGAGTCCTATCACGAGCAGGGGCAACAGGATGTAGTTCAGACTGTTGTATCCGCGTAGCAGTTCGTTGGAAGGGCATACAAGTGCCACACTCCACAATGTACCTTCCAGCGGCCGATAGAGCACAATGTATGACTTGCCGTTGAGATTGACCTCCATGTGGCCAGTGCGCCCGTTGGTCATCTCATGGCCCAGGGTCACGATATCGGTATGCTCTTTTGGGTCGGTGCCAGTAAAGATGGTCTGCTTCAACAGTTTTGTGGTGTCGGGGTGTACGAAGTAGTGACCGTCGGCACCCAGCATCATACAGTAAGAGTGTTCGTACGGATGCTCGGCAGTGATGGTCTGGGTAAGTTTCTTCAGCGACAGGTCAGTGGAGATGACACCGATGAAACGGCCTTGGCCGTTGTGCAGCGGCACGCAATAGGAAGCAATCATTTCAGGACTGGAGAGTGTGCCGGCATTGAAGTCGTCGAAGGGATCCACCCAGCAGGCGGTGTTCTTTTGACGGGGAGTCTTATACCACACCTTATCGTAATAGTCGTAGTTTGCTTCGCGGACAGTAGCCACGGAGTCCTTCTGATCCGATTCGAGGTCATCGATGCGTACGGAATAGGCAGAGAAACCATACTTCTGGCCAGGATAGTAGTCTGGTTCCATTGTAATGGAACACCCGTTGACATTGGGATGCAGGGTGACGACACGGCGTGAGAACTGGAGCAGGGAGTCCATCTCGTGGTGGCGGTCAGCGAGCCACAGCATATTACGGGTGGCCGTCTCAACCTCCATCAGACAGCCTTTTACACGAAGTGCCGTATTATCGAGCACGTGGGTGGCCTCCTCGATGGCCTCCTGGCGGATGATGTTACGCGACTGCCAGAACAAGAAACCAAGCGACAGCGTGAAGATTATCACCACGATGATGAGAATGTCAAGGCTCAGCTTCGTGGATAGCGACTGGCGTATGTGTTTCCTCATCTCAATCATAGGCGCACCTCCTTCCTGTTGGCGATGTCAAGCAGATTGTCTAACAATTCGGTGGTTGTCTCGGTATGTGTCCGTATCTTGTCGGCCATGTGACGGCACTCGTCGGCATCCATCTCGGCAATATGCTGGCGGAAGTCGCTGACGGTGGTATGGATGGCCTTGACCGACTGTTCCATGCGGTCGCTCATGTTCATGATGACGGCATCTTTCATACGGTCGGCCTCACGAGCTTGTTCATAGGCCAGCTTCAAGTCGTCATTGCGCTGGCGCAATATGTCGGTCAGATGGGTGATATGGGCGATATGCTGGCCGATGCTCTGCTGCATCTGCCGGAATGTGTTCTGCACATAGCCTACCTCGTCAGTACGATGGCTTTCTTCCACAGGGGCATCAAGTTGACCTTCGGCCATGTCGCGGGCTTCGTCTACCAGTCGTTGTAAAGGTCGTAGCTGGCGATGGCTGATAAACAGACAGAACAGCGCCAACAGGATCAGTCCTGTCAGACTGATGATAAGTGTGTAGCGCAACAGCGAATAATATGAACTGAAGATGTCGCTCTCGGGACATACGATGGCCACACTCCATCCCGCATTCTCAAAGGGATGGTAGAAGATGAAGTTCTGCTTGCCGTCGATATGCATCTCACTGTGGCCGATGTGGCCAGTCTTCATCGATATGGCAGCCAGATGACCGTCGTTGGTAGGATCGTTGTATGCCTCAGTGAAAAAGGCCTCATGCTCCTTGAGTGTGCTGTCAGGGTGGATAATCAGGTGTCCGTCAGTACCCATCACCGTCGCATGGGAGTTGGGGAAAGGCCGTAGTGAGAGCACCAGGTCGGCAAACCACTTCATTGAGATCTTGGTCGAGAGAACTCCCACCAACTTACCGTCACTATTGTGCAGTGGCATGCCATACGACGTGACGATGGATGCGTCGCCCTGCTCACCGTCAATGAAGGGGTCGCTCCAATTAGGCTCGTCGTGGTGTAGTGGGATGAAGTACCATTCCTCATGGGTGTAAGGCTGTCGTCCGCTGTTCACTGCCACACGGATCTGTGTCGAGTCGGCATGGCTGCGATAGGCATACACCTCATGGTAGGTGCCGTATTGGGGAAAGGTTCCTGGCTCGAAGGCGATGGCACAGCCTTGGATGTGAGGGTTCTCTGACACCAGCAGGCGACAGAGGCTGTCCATCATCTCTGGCTGGTTCAGATGGTGCTCCACGGTCCAGTGCATGCTGCGTGTGGCTGTCTCCACCTCGCTCAGCGTGTTGTCAATGCGCAGCTCGGTGGTGCGCAGTGTCTGGCGTGCTTTCTCCATAGCCTCCTGATAGATGGACTGGCGTGCATGATGGAACATGATAAAGAGGGCGGTAACGAAGAGTACAGACACAAATCCAACCACCCACAGCACGATCTGGGTGGTCAGCGAATGTCGTGATTGTTTCTCTGTCAGCCTCTTCATTGGGGTGCAAAGATAATGAAAATCGAGAAAATATCAAAAATAATCTATTAAAATCTTCTAAAAACGTTTCTTGTTCTCAACCTTTTTTGTAAATTTGCACCATAAAACGTAAATAGTACGACAAAAATGCGGAAAGTTGTATCCTTTATATTTTTGGTATGCCTCTTGCTGACAACAGGGGTCGTACGTGTTTTGGCGGTCGAGCAACTGCCCCAGAAACTCCAGAGGCTCACCGAAGAGGTCTATCGCCATTATAGTGCGCGAGAGACTGACCAGTTTTTTGAAGACGTCAAGCAGCTGAAGGATGCCACCGAGTTCTCCGACTTCCAGGAGACCTTCTATCGCGCCTGCAGCTACGAGGCCATCTATATGTTCGAGTATGTCGACCGTAAGAAGGGTGTGGAGATGTCACATGCCATCTACCATCACGCTAAGGAAAAGGACAGCGATGTCGGCATGTATTTCGCCACCTTTACCCTGGGCACCATCCGCGAACAATCAGGCAACAAAGGACTTGCCGAGAAGAGTTTCCTTCAGGCACTGAAGTTGAAAGAGAAATGCCTGCCCAACGAAAGTGCGGCTCCATGTTACTTGGGTCTTTGTGAGGTGGCGCTCCACAGAAAGGACTATGATGAGGTGAAGGAATATGCCCGCAAGGCTCTCGAAGAGCCAGGCATTATCCCAATGAATAAGATTACGGCCTGGAGCTATAAATGCTTGGCACGTTATAACCAAGGCGATAGTCTGGGGTTTGAGGAGGCCTATAAGGAGCGTGCACAGTTGATTGCGGAGAATGGTGGTCAGGGTGGCCTGTTCGGAGAGTTGATCAACGTCTACCAGGCCAAGAACCGCAAACAGTGGCAGTTGGCCCTGCAGCGCACCGACAAACTGATACACCAGCAGAACAGATGTGCTCAGAAAGCCTCCATTTATGAACACATGGGCAATCTGCGTCAGGCCCTCGAGTGGCAGAAGAAGACACGTGCGGTGATAGATTCTATCCAGTCGTCAGAAGCACGTCTGCAGATGAACGAGTTCGACGCAGAGCTCTCTCTTACCTATGCTGAGAACGATGCGAAGGAACAGATGCTGGCCAAGGACCGTACGATGCTTATTGCTGGTACCATCCTTGCTGCCGTCATCATCGGCTTCCTTTCCTTCATCGCTATCCGACGCAAGAAGCACATGCTGAACCTGCAGACCATCCACAACAAGCTGAAGGAAGCCTACGACAAGCTGGAAGAGACGACAACTGCCAAGGAGCGCATCGAGAGTGAGTTGCGTATTGCCCGTGAGATACAGAAGCGCATGCTGCCCCATGTGTTCCCCAAGCGTCGCGATGTGGACATCTATGCCATGATGACTCCAGCCAAGGAGGTGGGTGGCGACCTGTATGGCTATGCCTTGATTGACGACCTCTTGTATTTCTGTGTGGGCGATGTCAGCGGTAAGGGTGTGCCTGCAGCCCTCTTCATGGCCGAGGTGACGCGTATGTTCCGTACCCTCGTCGATGGCCGTCTCACGCCTAATGCCATTGCTTCACGCCTGAACCGCGCACTGACGGAGGATAATGATCAGGGCATGTTCGTCACCATGTTCATCGGACTCATCCATCTGAAGACTGGTAGGATGGATTTCTGTAACGCAGGCCATAACCCGCCTCTGCTCAATGGCGAATACATGAAGATGGAGTCGAATGCGCCCATCGGTCTGTGGCAGGAAGTGGAATTTGAAGGCGAAGAGGTGGACGACATGCACGGAAAGACCCTTTTTGTCTATACTGACGGTATCAACGAGGCCGAGAACATTCATCAGGAGCAGTTTGGTGACGAGCGCCTGCGAGCCCTGTTGCAGAAGGATCTGGGCGACGCCCGCCAGACATCAGAGACCGTCCATAAGGCCGTAGAGGAATTTGTCGGTGAAGCCGAACCCACTGACGACCTCACCAAGATGTGCATCAAAATGTAGAAAGGTCCTCAGTCTTTCTACTTTATTAAGATAGGACACAGAGGGGAAGATCCTTCTATGTCCTTATATTTTGTATTGATGTGCCTGACCGTGGGGATATCA
>Ga0310786_10008971_pt1 | contig 12761 bp, 10 predicted proteins | sample AusTroGonzalo_MG_FD_203881 | JGI IMG/M metagenome (GOLD analysis project Ga0310786, IMG submission 203881) | Bovine rumen microbial communities from tropical cattle in Woodstock, Queensland, Australia - Gonzalo_03 (v2) (version 2) | ecosystem: Host-associated > Mammals > Digestive system >...
GTGAAATAGTCCATGCCCGCTTTCACACCCTGATAGCCTAAGTAGTAGTTGGAACCGAAAGTGTAGAGTTTGTCGGGAGCTATCTTCCGAAAGTCTTCAACGAACTCCGCCATTTTCTCGATGCTACCCCACAGCTCGTTGCCCAAGGCAAACATGCGGAAACTCTTATGATGTCCATATTCGCGGAGTATATGCTCACCTTCTTTGTGCAGGAAGGTCATCAACACGGAGTCCTTGGCGTTGAAATCGCCCCAGAAAGGCAACTCAGGCTGCAAGATGATACCTGCCTCATCAGCGGCCACGAAAGCTGCCTCGGGCGGGCACCACGAGTGGAAACGCACATGGTTCAGCCCATAGTCAGCACAGGTTTTCATGTAGCGCCGCCAGGACTCCACATCCATCGGCACATGGCCTGTCAAGGGCCATACACAGGCATCATGGCGACCACGCAGGAAAAGACGGTGACCGTTTTGGAACAAATGCTGCCCCTTGACAGTTAAAAGCTGTGATTCTGATGCGGAAGGGAGAGGACAAAGGTCAAGTTCTCGAGGCCATGACAAGCTGATGTCGCCAATGATGCCGTTCCAGTTGGTCTGCGTGTCCTCGGTGTAGGCGTGGCTGTTGGCATAGATTTGCTCTGGCACGCCCTCCGCATTACTCACCATGATAGTCAGTGTGTGCGTCAGCCCAGGTGTGAGCTGCGCCGTTAGGTCATAGCGTTGCGGAGTGCTAATGTCATTGCTGCAGCCCACTCTCTTCCCATCGACATATACCTCTGTGTATTTTGTGCGTTCCAGCGTCAGCCACACCTCTTCCCAATTGTCGGGGATGACGACTTCGCGCTGGTACCAAGCGCGGCCCTTGTAACTATAGCGACGGCTCAGATGAGTGGTCTCGTCAAAGCGATTTAATGGCATGCCCTTCTGATTAGTATCAGTAGTACCAGGCAACGTCACCGTTTCACTGAAAGTCTGGGGCATGTCGTTACCCAAAGCAAACTGCCACGTACCAGCAAGACTGATTTTTCGATTGTCAGCCCAGGCAGTAAAAGCCATCAAGGCGATGAGGATGAGAACAATTCTTTTCAGCGAGCTTGCCATTGGTCATTTGGCTTAACGAAAACGTTCAATGATTTCAAGGCACATACGGCTATTATGATAAGGGCATTTCCAGAAGCCGGCGTGGTCACCCTCAAGATTGAGGGTTCCGTCCTTACGACGGCTCCAGTACCACTCACCATGCTCCCAGTCAATGAGGTTATGCTTGATGTAGTCCCAACAATGCAGAGCCCGCTGTAAAGCCTCCTCGTCGCCAAAGTGTTGATAGAGATTGATCCATCCCACCACATTCTCGGCCTGTACCCACCAATGCAGGTCATCATCCACATACTCAGCGTCGAGATTCCTGCCTTGCAAGCGACCAGAGGTCGAGCGGGCTTCATGAATCATAGAGCCATCGGGACGCAGGCCCTTCTCGCTGGCCTTGGCCACCATCTGCACGATGGGCTCCACCTTCCGCAACACCTGTTCGTCGCCTAGCACCAATGCAGCCTCATGCAGCAGCCATGAGCACTCGATGTCGTGACCATAGCTCTCCAGCTGGCCTGCACCTCGCGTCCAGTCCATCTCGAAGAAGAGGTCGAGATGATGAGTCTCAGGATTGAGGATGTGGTCGGTGAAGATGTTGATGAGGTTGCGAAGGGCGGCCTCCACGCGAATCATGGTTTCAGGCGGAACAGCTACGTCGATAGGCATCACCGAGCCAATGGCCGGTACGTAGGCACAGGTCTGTGCGGCTTGCATCTCGCGCATAGCACGTAGCAAGTTGGTATAAGGCTCAATGATGTGCAAGTGGGTGTTCTGCGACTTGGGGTAGTTAGCATCGAGCTCCGAGAGACGCATATCGGCAATGGGCTGCCAGTCGCACGTCGTGGCCTCGATATAGCCATTATGCTCATGGTCGAAGGCATGCTCCTCAATACAGTCGAAAAGCTGCAAGGCATAGTCCATTGCCTCACGGTCGCCCGTAGCACGGACATACTCGCTCAGTCCGTAGAGCATGAAGCCTAAGGCATAGAACTGCTTCTTCGTGTCTTTCGGATGTCCTAAGTAGTCCAAACTCCAGTAAGTGCCACCATATTCCTCGTCCCAGAAATGTTCTAAGATGTAGTCTTTGGCACGGGTGGCAGCTTCCAGATAATCATGTGCCTCTTGACGATCTAGCTTACCTATAATTCTATAGGCAGCCGAAAAACTCCAAAGGATGCGGGCATTAAGAATGGCACCCTTGTCGGCTTCCTTGTTCAGCTCGTATCGGCCAGTCATCTGACCGTAGAAGCCGCCATGCTCCTCATCTTGCATCTTGTCGAGCCAGAAAGGCAGGATGTTCTGCGTGAGGACATCCTGTACTTCCTGTCTGAGGGTCGCAATGGACTCGCGACATTTTTGACTGCTCATTTCTTGATGGGATATTTATAAACGAGGAACATCATGAGCAAGGCAATGGCTGCCGGGATGAGCGAGAAGAGACTCCACACCATAGTCAGCACCGAGTCGGTGATAGAGGCAGGATCGACACTCGTGTTACCCATCTCGTCGGTCATCATGCTTGCACCAGCCAGTCCGAGGAACAAAGCAACCAACGAACCGCTGATGGCGGTACCGAACTTCTGAGCCATCGTTCCACTGGAGAAGATAAGACCTGTCGATGAGGTGCCGTTTTTCTCAGTAGCATAGTCGGCCACATCGGCATACATCGACCACAGCAGTGGCGAATAGAGGCCAATGCCCACAGAGGTAAGCACTACCAGAGCCACCATCACCCAAATATAGGCAGAATCCATGGGGATGAAGAAGAAGCCCACAGAGAACACTGTACAGATGGCAGCAGCCACCATAAAGGCCTTCTTCTTGGAGCCTATCATCTTGGTAAACCAGGGCGATACACCGCCAAAGATCATGCAGGTCAGCTCGCCGAAGGTCATAAAGACCGTGTAGTTGATGATGAGTCCACTCATAGTCACGTTCCCGTGCAGACAATACTCGAACATATAGCCTGCCACAGCATAGCGGAAGCCGTTGAAGAAGTTGGTGCAAATACCGATGAGCGTCAGATATATCCACGGCTTATTGCGGAACAGGTCGGCAAACTGCTTGAACGAGAACTTCTCGGCTCGCACGGGTTTCAGACGTTCCTTTGTCAGCAGACCACAAGCCAGCGTACCAGCAGCGGCAATGACGCCAAAGAAGATACCCAACACGGCATACTGATGCTGCTCTGTACCACCCACTATCTTCTGCAGGTAGGGGAACGAGAGCAAGGTGATGAAGCCCATAGCGTAGGCACCCACCATGCGGAACGAGGAGAACTGGTTCTTCTCGTTGTCATCGGCAGTCATCACGCCAAGCAGCGAGCCATAGGGCACATTCACAGCGGTGTAGCAAGCCATCATGAGCAGATAGAGGGAGTAAGCCCAAATGCGCTTGCCCACAGGTCCGAAGTCGGGTGTGTAAAGCAGCAAGGCAAAAATGAGGCCGAAGGGAATAGCACCGTAGATGAGCCAAGGGCGGTAGGTGCCCCACTTCGATTGCGTACGGTCGGCCAGCGAGCCCATCAGCGGGTCGGTGACCACGTCGAACATGCGGGCGATGAGCATCAGCGTAGCGGCGTCGGCAAAGGTCAGGCCGAAGACATTAGTGAAGAACAAAGGGAAGGCTATCGACATGATTTTCCATGTGATGCCACCAGCAGCGGCGTCGCCCAAGGCGTAGCCAATTTTTTCTTTTAAGTTAGCCATTGTTATTGTTTTTAGTGATAAGATTCTTAATGGTTTCTACTGAGGCGGCTGTGGTCAGCCCGTCCTCAGGAGTATTCATACAGTAGTCGATGAGGCGGTCGATGGTCGAAGTGGCTACATGCATGCGGGTATCGGCAGAGGCGTAGTAGATGAACACCTTGCCATCGGGGTCGGCAATCCAGCCGTTGGCAAAGGCCACATTCATCACGTCGCCCACATATTCCGACTCCTCGGGCACAAGAAAAAATCCTCCTGGCTGGGCGATGACACGTGTGGGGTCGTCGAGTGCTGTCATATACATATACAATACGTAGCGCAGGCCGTCGGCCGTGGCACGTACACCATGTGCCAAATGCAGCCAGCCCTTCGGGGTCTTGATAGGATGTGGGCCCTCACCATTTTTCACCTCAGTAATGGTATGATAGTGGCGGGCATTGATGATCTTCTCCTCACGAACCTCAGCATGGGTGATGTCATCGACCAATGCCCAACCGATGCCGCCACCTGAGCCAGTGTCAATGAAGCCATCCTGCGGACGGGTGTAAAAGGCATACTTCCCGTTGACAAACTCCGGATGGAGCACTACATTGCGCTGCTGGCTCTTCGAGATGAGGTCGGGCAGGCGCTCCCAGTTCACCAAGTCCTTGGTACGGGCAATGCCGGCAGTAGCCGTAGCAGCACTGAGGTTACCTGGCTGCGAGTCATCATGACGCTCGGCACAGAACACTCCATAAATCCATCCGTCTTCGTGCTTCGTCAGACGCATGTCGTAGATGTTGGTAGCAGGATCGTCAGTATCAGGCATGGTGATGGGCTTGGGCCAGAATCGGAAATTATCGATGCCATTCGGACTTTCAGCCACAGCAAAGAACGACTTGCGATCGGCGCCTTCTACACGTACCACAAGCAGATACTTGTCACCCCATTTCAAGGCACCACTGTTCAGGGTCGCGTTCATCATGATACGCTGCATGAGATAGGGATTGTCCTGCTCATTGAAGTCATAGCGCCATTCTAACGGGGTATGCTCAGCAGTCAGGATGGGGTTCTCATACTTCTCATAGATGCCATTACCCCATTCTTTTGGCGTGTTCTTACGGCTCAACAGCTCCTCGTGGTGCCGTCGCAGAGCAGTAATTTTCTTTTCAAACTCGGTCATTTTCTTTCTATTAAAGACAACATAGAACAACATATTATTGTCCTATGTTGTCTGGGTTATCGTTACTTTATTTCATTCAGGAACAGAACATTCTCTTTTGCATACATCTCACGGAAGTAGATTGCGTCGGGCTGCGAAGGCGAGGGGCCAAACCATTCCTCCTTATAATTACGCCATACGAGGAAGTAGCTAATGGGGTACTTGTCAATGACAGGTGTCAGTGTCGATGTCCACCATGTAGGGTCGGTCAGGTTCTTCAGTCCGCACTCTGTTAAGGCAGCTATCTTGCCGCGATTCTTGGCAAACTGACAGAGCATGGCGAGGTTCTGGTCGAGCTGGCTTACAAAGTCCTCCTTTGTTCCCCACTGATAGCCATCAATGCCTACGAGACTGATGCGGTCATCACCAGGATAGCGCTCCAAGTATTTTTCGGTGGTCAGATTGGCAGCCATGCCTGGCGAATAGGCCCAAAGCAAGTTGTCAAAGCCGTCATCGGTAAGTTTATCCTGCAGCATGTTCCACAGAGCCTTATATTCCTCGGCTGTGCAGAGCTTCTCACCCCACCAGAACCAGGAACCGGTGTTCTCGTGCCAAGGACGGAAGATGATAGGCACCTTCTCTCCCTCATTGGTCTTCAGCGTGGCAAGGAAATCAGACAAGCGCTGCATCCACGTCTGGAACTTCTCATACTGCGTGCCATCGGGCAGGATATTCTTCACAACGGTAGAGTCGCTGACATCCCATGCCGTCCCTTGCGGCCATGAGCCGCCTTCGTCTGTGGTAGTGACGGGGTTACGCGGATGCCAGCTGATAGTCACGATTCCACCTCGCTGATAATGCTTGATGATTTCCTCTCTCATCGTGTCGAAAGGCACACTGTCGAGATTCTTAGCGTCGCCCATCTCAATGCCACCCAGTTCAAACCCCATCACAGCAGGCCAGTCGCCACAGGTGTTCTTAACGTCGCTACTGTCCTTCTGGTACTCCCAGGTAAGCCCGTAGAAAGGATCATCTTGATGTCCGAACATGTAACCCTGCTGACGCAAGGTGTCCAGACGCTCCTCCAATTGCTGCGCCACTGTTTTCTCTGGCTCAGCCTTCTGCTGTGTGATGCAGGCAGCCAAAAGCGCTACGCTAAATGACAAAGGAAAAATGATAAATGATAAACGTTTCATTTCTTCTACATATAATTATTATTCTGCTCTTATGTCTATAAGCCCATCTGCCGCAACATCCAATTCTCCCACTCGTCCCACTGCTCTTGATACCAGAAGTGCCAAGTCATCTGGTAGGGAGAAATTTCCTTGGGCCCCGTAACGATATTATACGTTGCCCAGGCCGAAGTAGGTGGCACCACGTCATCACAATAACCGAAAGAAAACCAGCCACGCTGCGTGGGACGTATTAAGCGGGCGAAGTTCACACCATCATAATAACGCGAAGTTTCTATCTTCTTACCTCTTACCTCTTGTCCCTCACCTCTATTGTAATAGAAATAATGCGGCCAGCCACAGGCTGCACCCTTCAACGAGTTGGTATGGTCGCAAAGTGCAGCGTGCACAGGGGCATAGTAGGTGATGCGCTTATCTAATCCTGCTGTAGCCAAGGAGAGGAAACCTCCCTGACTACTACCACTGACGCCCAACTCCTTACCATTCCAAGGGGTATATTGTTCGATATAGTCAAGTGCGCGAATGCAGCCTAGGATGACATGCTTATAGTACGACTTGTCACGGTCGTCCATACCCCACTCCCAATAACCATTCAGTGCTCCGTTGCCTAGATCGTCATATACCTTCTGCTCCATTGTCACGGAGATGCCATGAATACCTATCTCTAACGTTACAGCTCCCTGCGAGGCCGTGTAGATATCACCACCATAGGGCCTCACGCCGGCACCAGGTACACGCAACAAGGCCGGATAGCGTCCCTCTTTGATGGGTATACATAATACTCCATACGTACGCGAACCCCATTTCGAGTTGTTGAAAGACACCTCATAGACGTTTACATCCTTTGTACAACGCTCGGGGAGCAGTCGTTTTGTGGGGTCAAGATCCACTTCCCGTGCCTCACTGATGGCATCGCTCCAGAACTGCTCAAAGTCCTGGGGCATCACCGTCGAGGGCTGCAATTGCTCAGGGGTGAAGGCAGCGGCACAAGCGCCACGATAGTCCTTGCCATCGACATGGGCAGTAACATCCACACGCCAGAAGCCCGGCTGCTTCATCGTACCCTTCAGTTGGAGCGTGCCATCCTTCAGCACGAGGTTTTTCTTCTCCGTCTGATACATCTCGGGGCCTGCGGCATAGTCAATGCTTACATTTTCGAGCAACGTGCCCGAACGACGTACTTCCACCTGAAAACGGGCCGTCTCACCCAGTTGATAATGCCAATTCTGATGGTCGGGTTCAACTGTCACTACAATATTGTTGCCCCTGATCTGTGCTGAGATGGGGAGCATGCACATGATTAGCGCTACGCAAAATAAAAAACGCTTCATATTGTTACTTGTTAGTTTCAAGTTGCAAAATTACTACATTATTCCCAAACACCCTTATACTTTCTTTGCAAAGTGTGGTATGTATTCTTTTAAATGAAATATCATCCCCCAATGCCACTCATTTGCATTCTTTAGAAAAACTTTTTTGATGGAATCGTTCTTGTATTTGAAAAAAAATATGTAAGTTTGCAGTCTGAAAGAATCTAAGACAAGAATCATTGCTATGAAGAGTATGAAGAGACTGACGTGTATTGTAGTCATGACCGTTGCCGTCACGCTGACAGGTCATGCCCAGAAAGGGAAACAGCCGTCGGGAGGATATCCTATCAGCCCAGTGCCGTTTACCAATGTGAAAGTAGTACCTGGCACCTTCTGGGGACAGCGGTTGGAGGCCAGCCGCAACGTCACAGTGCCTTTGGCCTTTTCAAAATGTGAGAGTGAAGGGCGCTACAAGAACTTCGAGAACGCCGCTGCACATCTTGCCGACCCATCGAAGGTTTTCAAGGTAAACGGCGTTGGTTTCTCGTTTGATGATACCGACCCCTATAAAACCATTGAGGGCGCTGCCTATATCCTGCAGACCTATCCGGACAAGAAACTGGAGCACTATGTGGACAGCGTGATTGATATCATCGGAACGGCACAGGAGCCCGATGGTTACCTCTATACCGCCCGTACACAGAACCCTGCGGACCCTCACCATTGGGCAGGTCCGAAGCGCTGGGTGAAAGAGGAAGATCTGAGCCACGAGCTTTATAACCTGGGGCACATGATCGAGGGGGCAGTAGCTTACTGGCAGGCTACAGGCAAGCGTAAGTTCCTCGACATTGCCTGCCGCTATGCCGATGTGGCTTGTAAGGAAGTAGGCCCCAATCCTGATCAGGCCTGTGTGGTGCCAGGCCATCAGATTGCAGAGATGGCTATGGCGCGTCTCTATCTGGCCACCGGTGAGAAGAAATACCTGGACTTTGCAAAATTCCTGCTCGACTATCGCGGAAAGACAGAAATCAAGAATTCCTATAGCCAAAGCCACCAGCCCGTAGTGGAACAGAACGAGGCCGTGGGACATGCCGTACGAGCTGCCTATATGTATGCCGGCATGGCCGATGTAGCCGCACTGACCGGCGACGAAAGCTATATCAAGGCCATCGATGCCATCTGGGACAACATCGTGACGAAAAAGCTCTACATCACGGGGGGCATTGGTGCGACTTCCAGTGGCGAGGCTTTTGGCAAGAACTATGAGCTGCCCAATATGAGCGCCTACTGCGAGACCTGCGCCGCCATAGGCAATGTCTATGTGAACTACCGTCTGTTCCTGTTACACGGCGAGTCGAAATACTACGACGTGCTGGAGCGTACGCTCTATAATGGTCTGATCAGCGGTGTTTCATTAGAGGGCAATGGTTTCTTCTATCCCAACCCGTTGGAGTCGATGGGACAACATCAGCGTCAGGCATGGTTTGGCTGTGCCTGCTGCCCCTCGAACATCTGCCGATTCATTCCCTCGTTGCCAGGATATGTCTATGCGGTGAAGGAAGGAGTAAGTAGTAAGGAGGTAAGTAGTGTCTATGTGAACCTCTTCTTGTCGAACACATCGACACTCGACGTTAACGGGAAGAAGGTGACGCTGAGTCAAACGACCAACTATCCGTGGGACGGCGACATCACCATCACCGTCGATAAGACCAGTGCCGGACAGTTTGCCATGAAGATTCGCATACCGGGTTGGTTGCAGAACAAAGTCGTTCCCTCTGACCTCTATACATACACAGACAACAAGCGCCCCGGCTATACTGTCACCATCAATGGCGAGGATATAGAAAAATCTCAACTCACACCTGACGGCTACCTGACCATAGACCGCAAGTGGAAGAAAGGCGACAAGGTGCAACTGCATTTCGACATGGAACCCCGTATCGTACGTGCTAACTACCTTGTAGAAGCCGACCGAGGAATGGTGTCAATAGAACGCGGCCCGCTAGTGTATTGTGCCGAGCATCCCGACAATTCATTCGACGTATTCTCTGTCCTTGTTAACCAGAACCCCCAGTTCCGTCTTGGCAAGGGTGAGGTGGCCGGCACACCTGTCGTCACACTGATGACAGACGCTCAGACGCTTGACTTCAACAAGGAGGGACAGCTCATGACAAGGAACCAGACACTGACCCTCATCCCCTACTACGCCTGGTGCCATCGTGGCAGCGGTAAGATGCGCGTTTGGCTACCCCAAGACCTCAGTGCCACAACACCTACCCAACCTGCCACACTGGCCTCGGAAAGTAAGGTGACAGCCTCCATGAACCTGCCGGCCCTGACTGCCGTGAACGACCGCTTGGTACCTAAAGGAGAAAACGACCGCTCAATGCCCTATACGCACTGGTGGCCCAAGAAGGCTTCTACAGAGTGGATTTGCTATACCTTCCCACAAGAGGCCGAAGTGAGCACCTCAACCGTCTATTGGTTCAGCGATAAGCCTTGGGGAGGCTGCTCCGTACCCAAGTCGTGGCGAGTCCTCTATTTGACAGATAGCGGTCAGTGGCTGCCTGCGGAGCAGCCTGACGGCTACCCCACTCATCCTGGCACCGCCAGTACCGTGAACTTCAAGCCTATCAAGACCAAGGCCGTGCGTCTGGAGGTCACATTGCCCGATAACGACTCTGCCGGACTCTTTGAATGGATTGTTAAATAGAAGAGAACAGACCATGAACCGCCTGCAACAAGCATTCGTATGGCTAAGACGCATCGGCCATTGTCAGGGATTTGGCATTCAGTCGCCCTCCGACTATCGCTTCGTGCGCTATGTCATCAATGAACACTGGCCATACTATGCCTATGCAGGACTGGGTAAGCATGACAAATGGCTCCGACGGAAGAAAGGAAAGCTCTTCTTCCGTCTGGCCAATGACCTGCAACCTGATAGCGTCGTTGACCTCCTTGGCTATGAGGAATACCTGAAGGCAGGATGCCAAAAGACAGAACTCATCTCTCATCACTCCACACTCATCACTTCTACGCTTATTCTCGCCCCTGCCAATGCCGACCTGCAGACAATCTGTCAGGCATGCAGCAGTCATACCATGCTTGTGGTTGATGACATCGGCCAGCATGCAAAGGCATGGAGGAAAATCCTCGCTATGGACAGAGCCACAGTCACCTTCGACCTCTACTACTGCGGTATCGTCCTTTTCGACCCAAAACGTACCCGGCAACATTATATAGTCAACTTTTAAACCATATCTATAGTCTATAGTCTTATAGTCCATAGTCCTAACATCTAAAGTCAAAATATGAAGATTACAACAGTCTATACACGGCGTGGCGACAAGGGCATGACAGACCTTGTTGGCGGCATTCGCATCAGCAAGACAGACGTTCGATTGGAAGCCTATGGCACCATCGACGAGCTGAGTTCTCACTTAGGGCTGCTTGTAGCCCTGTTACAGCCAGAAGACGCTGAACGGTCGGTATTGCAGCGCATACAGAACAACCTCTTCAATGTCGGTACCCATCTGGCCACCGACCAAAGTCAGACACCCCTTTATGCCTCAGCAAGACTGCCGGAAGGTGAGACGGCATTCTTGGAACAACGTATCGACGACATCAACGCCTCATTGCCCGAACCACAAGGTTTCGTGCTGCCAGGAGGTACGGTAGCTGCCGCCCAGTGTCATGTCTGTCGCACCGTCTGCCGCCGTGCAGAGCGATGCATAGATGCTCTTGCTGAAAAAGCACAGGTGGGGGAAGATATTATCGGATATGTCAATAGGCTAAGCGATTATCTGTTCGTTTTGGCGAAAATAATAAATTTTAACGCAGGGCAACAAGAAATAATATGGCAAAATGCTTGTAAATAAAAAATATATTATTACCTTTGCGGCCTAAAAAATGACAAAAGCTTTAATAACACTAAAAAACTATGTATTGGACACTTGAATTAGCATCGAAACTGGAAGACGCTCCCTGGCCTGCCACCAAGGAAGAATTGATAGATTATGCCATCCGATCGGGGTCACCGCTTGAAGTCTTGGAGAACCTTCAGGAGATAGAAGACGAGGGTGATGTCTATGAAAGCATTGAAGACATCTGGCCTGACTATCCCACCAAAGAGGATTTCCTGTTCAATGAGGATGAGTATTAGTCACCTATTTTAGGTTCAATAAATCGATCATCAACAAGGTGTGTAAGTATTCAGTATTTGCACACCTCGTTTTTAATACTTCATGAAACAAAGACAACAAATAATATGAAGGTACTATTGATTAACGGAAGTCCGAGAGAGAACGGAAATACGTTCACCGCTCTGAGCGAGGTGGCTAAGACACTTAACGAAGAGGGCATTGAAACCCAGATCATCAGCATTGGCAAACAGGCAGTACAAGGTTGTATCGCTTGTGGAATGTGTGGCAGGAACGGAGCAAGATGCACGTTCCGCGATGACCTGTATTATAAAGTATGGAGAGCCGTAAAGGATGGTATCGACGGACTGGTCATCGGCTCGCCTGTGTACTATGGTGGCCCGAATGGTTCACTCTGTGCCTTACTCGACCGCGTGTTCTATTCCTTGGGCAATGAGTTGAAGTTCAAGCCTGGCGCCAGCGTAGTTGTTTGCCGCAGAGGTGGGGCATCGGCAGCCTTCGACCGTCTGAACAAGTACTTCACCATCTTGAACATGCCTGTGGTAAGTTCGCAGTACTGGAATATGGCCTATGGCCAGACTCCCGGCCAAGTAGCTCAAGACGAAGAAGGCATGCAGACCATGAGGACACTTGGCCGTAATATGGCCTGGATGATTCGCAAGTTGAATGTAAGCGAAGAGGGTCACCCAGAAGTGGAGAGCCCCATGAGGACTAACTTCATCAGATAGAACTTAGAGCCATGTAACTGGCGTGACAGACAAAATAACCTAATTACAAAATAAAAACTATAGGTATGAAAAAATTACTAATGACAGCGATGATGTTCATCGCAAGTGTAGGGCTAACAAATGCCCAGACAGAGAAAAGGCAAGTAGTGGAAGAAGGCGGTACGGGACCGTTCAAGTCGGAAGTGGTAGGCGATGCCTCCTGCCCGGGCTTCACAGTCTATCGCCCTCAGAACCTGAAGGAAGTGGTGGCAACGCAAGGTGCCCTGCCCGTCATCGTCTATGCCAACGGCGCCTGCTTCAACAACAATGTGGAGATGCGCCTGCTGTTGAGCGAAGTAGCATCCTACGGCTATGTGGCAGCTGCCATAGGTCCGTATGACGAAGAGGACGTGATGGCACAATGGAGAGGTGTGCTCAAATCGGCTTATCCCGAAAC
>Ga0310786_10008972_pt1 | contig 12757 bp, 6 predicted proteins | sample AusTroGonzalo_MG_FD_203881 | JGI IMG/M metagenome (GOLD analysis project Ga0310786, IMG submission 203881) | Bovine rumen microbial communities from tropical cattle in Woodstock, Queensland, Australia - Gonzalo_03 (v2) (version 2) | ecosystem: Host-associated > Mammals > Digestive system >...
CGCCGTAAGTGACGGTGACACCTTCGTCGGTCTTCTCGACCTTTTGGACGTACTGGCCCAGGGCCACGGCGTTGGCAGCCTTCATCTGGGCTTCCAGATTGCCAACTTTGGTTTCAAGGGTAGTGACGCGGTTTCTGAGTTCCGAGTCATCGTACTGCTTGGCGCAGCCCACCAGGAGCAGAGCCATTGCAAAAGCAGTGAATACTTTTTTCATAATGGAAATATTGGTTATTATTGATTATTGTGCACATTTGTTCTTGGCATCCTTGACCCACTGCACGGAGGAACCGGCTTCGGGCGTGGCGCTGTAGTCGGACTCGTTCTTCTGGCGCTCGCTCTTGCTCCAGTCCATGTCGTTGCCGGCTACGGAGTCGTGGAAGATCTGGCCTTCGCCTTCGTTCATCTTCCAGTAACCCAGCAGGCCTTCGGCAGAAGCGTCCACGGAGCAAAGGGTAGAGGCAATGTCGCTCTGGGAACGGGCGACGTTCCAGATACGCATCTCGGCCATACGGCCGGTGTAGCTCTGGGAACTGCCGTAGCCGCCCCAGGACATGCCGATTTCGAAGCGGTTCAGGTTCATGGCCTGGCTGCCGGCGATGGTATACTGATAGGGCGTATCCTTTTCACCGTTGATGTAAACCACCATGTCGGAGCCGTTCCATACGATGGAGATCATGTACCAGGCATTGGGCTCGAACGCGCCGGTGGCATTGTCGCCTTCACCGGTAGCGCCGGTCACGTAACGGCCGTTGGGGGCTACGATATCCAGGGTCTTCCAGGGCTTGCCGTTTTCGTTGAATCGGAGCAGCACCTGGCCGCCGCCGTCCTCGTTCCAGCAGGCCAGACGGCACAGCTGGTCGTTTCCGCGCGACTTCATGTTGTAGGGGTGGGCCTTCAGTTCCAGGGTCCAGCTTCCGCTCAGGTCATAGCTGCCTTTCTGTCCCAGGTTGTAGGTGCTGTACACACCGGTGCCCGGGATATCCAGGGAGAAGCTCTCCATGGTCTTGCCCACGCGGATGAAGATGCTCTTGGAGCTCTCCAGGATGGAGGCCGAGCCACCTTCCACATAGGCGACGGAAAGGGGAATCACATAGATGACGCCTTCCTCGATGAAGCTGTTGTCCGTCATGGTGACGGAGGTCACGGAAGAGGTAGCCGTTCCCTTAGTGATGGTGACGTACTCGTCGTTCAGGAGCACAACATCGCGGGGTACGTTCACGTAGCTGGTGAGATTGGCCTTGTTGTAGGCGATCATGGCCAGGGAGTCGTACTGGATGTGTACCTTCATGTCCTCGGGAGCCGCACCGGTGGCGGTGATGGAGAAGTTATAGGTGATGGGCACCTGGTCGGCCAGGATGCGGTCGGCCGACACGGGGGAGGAATCCGTTCCCGTGATCAGGACAATCTCCTGGTGATAGTCGAACTTGTCGGCCTGGTTGCAGGCGACGCAGCACAGGGCTGCAGCCAATACAGGGATGATATATTTTTTCATGGCCGATGTCTATTTGTGAGGGTTGATAATCTGGATGGCGCGGCGCAGGAAACCGTAGTTCTCGTAGTTGCAGTTGGCATATCCCTTGTTCTGCAGGGCCGTCACGCCGTTGTCATAGTCGTTGTCGATGTAGTAGGCACCGAAACCGCCGCCCAGGCCTTCCGTAGCGCTGGAAGAATAACGGGCGTAGGATTCCAGCGTGTACATCTTCTCGCCGGCCTCGTTGTAGCTTCCGGAGGGGTAGCCGCCGTTGAGGAAGTTGTAACCCTCGCTGGAAGACTGCTCATACTGCTCGCAGTAGACCATCTTCTCGGCCGGGAAGCCGGAAGCGGCGCGCGGGTTGGGACCCACTTGCTGGGAATAGGCCTGGCACACCAGGTAGTCGATCTTGGGCTCGATGCTGGACGGGGGAACGCCGCCGAAGTAGTCCACGATGAGGAGCTTCTCGGGGTTCTCACCCTGGGGGCCGAAGTACTTGGAAACTTCGTCGATGACCCAGGAGATCTGGGTGCCGCCCCAGCCTTCGTAGTCGAAGTCTACACCGTCCAGGCCGTGGGTGTTCACGATGTCCACCACCAGGCGGCCGTAGGCGCGGATGCTTGCTTCGTCACCGCTGGAAACCTTCCAGTATTTCATTTCACCGGTAGCTTCGTCCTTGAGTTCGAATTCCTGGCCGTAGTGGGAAGCGTCGGCGTGCATCACGAAACGGGTGCCCTTGAACTTCTGGCAGTATTCCAGGTCGAAGTAGGCGTTGGGAGAGTAGTCGTAGGTGTGCATGGGAGCGCACTCGATCTCGCCGGTTTCCTCGTTCTTCACGTTACCGTAGAAGCAGGCGTCGGTGTATTCCTCCTTCATGGGGGTTCCCATCCACAGGTTTACGATATCCAGAGAGTCCGGAAGGGACATGAAGCGGGGCTTCATGTTCTTGTATTCGATGTACAGGCTGGTGGAACCCTCCGGCGGGGCCCATGCGGCGAAGTACACATAGGAAATGGTGTGCTTGCTCTTTTTCCATTCCCGCAGGCCTTCAAAGTATGCCTGGTCCTCGGCCGAGAGATCGTTCTCGTCCAGGGAATAGGTCTTGAAATGCTGGACTTCCAGTTTCTGCACCTGGGTGTCGCAGGAGCTGATGGCGGCTACGACTGCCAGGGCAGCTGAAAGAGTATAGATAATCTTTTTCATCTTGATCCGTTCTGTTAGTTGTTAAACGGCTTCTGGTCCCACCACAGGCGGGTACCGGCATTGTCGTTGCCGCCCAGGGCCTCCACGCCGGAGGCATAACCCTCGGCATTGTCGGACTGTTCGGACACGGGGTAGGGAACACGGCGGATACCCTGGTCGGTATTTACCACTCCGTTGGAGAAATTGTTCACCGGAGGAAGGATGACCGGGTAGTGCAGACGGCGGTACTCGGCCCAGGCTTCGCAGCTGTTGGGGAAGAGGGCCAGCCACTTCTGCGTGCCGATCTTCTCCAGTTTCTTCTCTTCGCTCAGAGATTCGTTCCAGGCAATGGTGACGGTGGAAGGAGCATTGGCGTGAGCACGTTGTACGTTGTCCTTGAAGGCAGCGGGAACGGCGGTCTTGTTGCTCAGATAGGAGGCAGCACCTTCGACTTTCCATTCTTCGAAGGAGAGCTTGACGCCCTGCTCGTAGAAGTCCTTGGCGCTTCCGCCCATGTCCCAGCCGATCAGAGCGCCTTCGGCGCGCAGGAAGGCCACCTCGGCGGCATTCAGCCAGCAGATATTGTAGACAGAGGCGTTGGGAGCCGATACCTTTCCGGCCGTGTTCTTGTAGTTGGTCCAGGAACTGGGCGAGATGCCGGCACGTACGCCGTGCAGGTTGCCGTCGGAGGCAGGTTTGGCATAGACGAACTTACGAGGGTCGTCGTAACCGTTGAGGTAAACTTCCAGCGAAGCACCCAGCTGAGTGTCGGCATCGTTGAAGTTGGTGTTGATCTCGTACAGGGGGTGATGATCCACTCCGTTTACCACGGCGTTGTCATTGTTGCTTTCAATGACGCCGAAGGGGCTGGAGATGGATTTTTCGGCCTCGGTGCGGGCCAGGGCGGCGTCGGCAAAGCGGACGCGCATGGCCAGGCGGAGGCGCAGGGAGTTGGCAAACTGAACCCACTTGGTGACGTCGCCGCCGTAGACCAGGTCGTAGTCTTCCAGGAGTTTGGCGCCGGTGGCGGCCAGTTTCTCCAGGGTGGCGATGGATTCGTCCAGCTCGGTGAAGAACTGGGCGTATACCTCGTCCAGCGGGTCGTACAGGTTGGTGAGTTCGCCGTAGTGGGAATAGGCGATGGGACCGTAGTAGTCGGCTACCTGATGCATGGTGGCCACCTTCAGTACCTTGGCCAGGGCCAGTTCGTTGGTGGTGCCCAGTTCCTTGGCGGCTTTCTCGAAGTCGCGGTAACCGCCCATGCCATATTCATATTTGACGGTGAACATGCGGCGGTGCCAGCTGTCGTTCACGTCCCAGCCGGAGTTGTGGCCGTCAGAGAGGGTGGGGGCCATATAGCCGCACCAGGTCTCGGCGCACAGGTTGTACATGATCTGGTAGTCGGAATCCAGATAGGTTCCGTCGCGGAAGATGATGACCGAGCGCTCCAGCTGCTGGAACATACCGCCCAGGGCCAGACCGTCCTGTGCCATCTGCTCGTCGGTCACGCCGTAGGCGTCCTTGTTCAGGTTTTCGAAACCCTTCGTGCAGGAAACCAGCACGGCGGCGGAAGCGGCAAGGGTGATGATTGCTTTGTATATCTGTTTCATATCCATGACGCTCTTTTATTTGTTGCTGTTAACGGAGCCGAACTTCACTTTCACGGAGAAGCCCAGGCTGCGGGTGGAAGGCTGCATGAAGTAGTCCACGCCCTGGTTGTAGGTGCCTACGTTGGAGGTCATTTCGGGATCGAAAGGAGCCTTCAGGTAAAGCATGGCCAGGTTGTTGCCCACCACGGACAGGTTCAGGCCCTTGAGCCAGGGGCAGTTCCACTTGGCTACCGGGAAGTCGTATCCGATGGAGATTTCGGACAGGCGCACGTTGGTGGCGTCGTAGACGTACTGGCTCATGACACCCTCACGGGCGCCGATGGTCTGGTAGTAGCCCTGCACGTCGGAGGTGCGCATGCCGTTGAATTCGAAGTAGCCGCGATCGCGGGCGTCGGCGGTGTCCTGGGAGATACCGTAGTAGTCCAGGATAGCCTGCGTCTTGGAGATGGCGATGCCGCCCAGACGGGCCGTGAAGAGGAAGTTGGCCGTGAGGCCGCCGTAGCCGATGTGGCCGCCCCAGCTGAGACGGTGCTTGGCATCGGTGGAGCCGGCGTAGATCATATCCTTCTCGTCATAGTCGGCCATGATCATGCCGGCCGAGGTGAGCTTGTAGTAGCCGTGCTCGTCGGTGGCGATGGTGGTGACATAGACGTCGCCCAGGGAACCGCCCTCATAGAGGAAGGTATTCAGACCGCCGAAGCCGCCCATGGGAAGGCCGTTGCCGTCGTGAACCTCGCCGGTCTCGGGATCGGTGAAGTGCAGGTCTACGATTTTGTTATCGTTCCAGGTCCAGGTGAAGTAGGTGCCATAGTTGAACTTGCCTACGTTGTCGTTGAAGCGCAGGGAGAGTTCCACACCCTTGTTGTCCACACGGCCGCCGTTCAGGTAGATGTTGCTGGAGGTGGAAGTGGAGCTTAGGCGGGGATTGTAGAACTGGTTGAAGGTGCTGGCCTTGTAGAAGGTAGCATCCAGCTGCAGCTTGCTGTCGAAGAAGTGGATGTTGGTACCCAGTTCGAAGGACTTGGTGCGCTCCGGCTTCAGGGACGTATTGCGACGGCGGGTATTTCTGGTGATGGCGCCGTTGTTCTGGTCGTTGGTGGGATCCAGCAGATACAGGGCCGGATCCGGGGAGTTACCTACCTCGGAGTAAGAGGCGCGGATCTTCCAGTAGGGGAAGTAGCTGCTCTTGAGGGCCGGGATCAGTTCGGTCATGATGCCCGAGAGACCCACGGTGGGATAGGTGATGGCACCGGCCGTCCACAGGGAGGAGTTCCAGTCGGCACGGAAGGTCAGGTCCAGGTAAGCGCGGCTGCGCCAGCCCAGCTGGGCGTTGGCGAACACGGACTGGTTCTGGGAGTGGTAACCGTCGGTGACCATGACGGTGTTGGAGCTGGTATGGTCGATGTTGTTGAGGTCGAACTTGTTGTTCACCGTCAGGAGCGGACCGCTGATGTTGTCGGTGCGGAAGACGATGTCGTCGATGTTGGCACCCACCACGCCGGAGAGGTTGAACAGGTTGTCTCCCCAGTATTTATTAAAGGTAGCGAGCACCTCGCCGAACTTTTGCTCGGTGTACTGGTTGTTGCGGCCGTATTTACCGTGCTTGGAGCCCTCGGTGAAGAGCTTGTTGGTACCGGCGTCGAACTTCTGTTCCTGCACTTCGTCGGTGCGGTCGTATTTGGCGCGGGCGCTTACGGTGAGCCATTTGAAGGGCTTGTAGGAAAGCTGTCCGCTGCCCATCAGACGGTTCTTGGTGTTCTGCCATTTCTGGTGTTCGGTGATCCAGTAGGGGTTCTGCATGGAGTGCTCGAAGTCGTAGGGCCAGAACTGGGTCTTGAGACCGCGGCCGCTGTCATAGCGCTCGTAAACCTGGACCTTGGCCCAGTCTTCGCTCACGGGGAACAGATAGACAGGGACGATGGGGTTGCCGTATTCACCCTGGGCGATCATGTTCTGCTCTGTCACGTGGCCGTAGGTGATGTTGACGTCCATGGAGAGGAGGTCCTTGATCAGGTCCGTGGTATTGCGGAAGCTGATGTTCTGGCGGCCGACGTTGTTGTTGTGCACGATACCGCGGGCGGCAGAGGTGGAAGCCGACACGTAAGTCTGGCTCTTTTCGTTACCCGTGGAAAGGGAAACGGAGTTGACCTCATTTACACCCGTCTGGAAATAATCGCGGGGATTGTAGGTGGACGGAGTGGCCAGTTTCGTACCCCAGCTGTAGTAAGAGCCCGGAGCCGTCGCACCATAGGTGTTCTGGAACTGGGGCATTACGTAGGCACGGGAGAAAGAGGTGCTGTTGGAGTAGTCTACCTCCAGCTTGTCCTTGTTGCCTTTCTTGGTGTTGATGATGATGACACCGTTGGCGGCGGATGCGCCGTAGAGGGCGGCGGCGGAAGGACCGGAGAGCACGGAGATGCTCTCGATGTCGTCCTGGTTCAGGGAGCCCAGTACGTCACCGGTCTGGCCGGCGCCGGCGTAAACGCCTTCCGGCTGGGTGCCACGCAGGGACTGCATGGGAATACCGTCGATCACATAGAGGGCGTTGTTGTTGGAAGAAATGGACTTGGAGCCGCGCATGACGATACGCGAGCTGCCGCCTACGCCCGTAGAAGACTGGCTGATGGAGACACCGGCCACCTTACCGTTGAGGCTGTTGACGAAGGAGCCCACCGGAGAGACGCTCTCCAGCTTGGCCTGCTGCACGTTGTAGGAAAGGGATTTCTCCTCTTTCTTGATACCCATGGCGGTCACCACTGTCGCATTGAGGACGTTGTTGGCCTCCGTGAGGATTACGTTAATGACGGAACGGCTGCCGACGGTCTCCAGCGCGTCTTCCATGCCGATGAAGGAGTAACGCAGCTGCGTGGCGCCCTCGGGGACGGTAATCTGGTAATTACCGTCCAGGTCCGTTGTGACGCCCACAGGGGGAACGACTCCTTCTACGGTTACGCTGGCGCCGATAAGCGGCTCGCCGAACTCATCGGTGACGGTGCCCGTGACGGTCTTGCTCTGACCCATGGCGACGCCACCCGAGAAACACAGCCCTGCAACAGCCACAAGTGCTACTGCGAGGACCTTTCTGAGTTGGTAACGCATAAAAAAAGAAAAGTTAGTTATTGGTTGTGTATGTTTTGCTTAAATGTTTTAGCAACGCAAAGGTACGAATTATTTCGGCATAAACAAATAGGCCGATTATCTTTTTGTCCCTTTTATACAAAGAACTTCTTCCGTGGGCTTGCCGTTTACGTAAGGCTGGATGGTAAAGTTCACGGTGTCAATGCCCTCCGGCATGGTGAACTTGACATGGATGGTATCCCGCTCGTCGGCCTTCATGCGGCCGGGCTGGCGCATGCGCACATAGGGTTTCCATTCGTCGGGAATCTCGAAGCGGATATCGGCCTTCCGGCTGTTGCCGTTGCCGTGGCGGAAGAACACGTCTCCGGTTTCGCCGGGATTCTTGGCACCGAAGTGGAGGACCTTGTGGCTCATGTACAGGCCTTCGCCGTACGCGTAGGGACGGTCTTCCTCGATGGGGTGGTTATAGCCGATGACCTGGCCCTTGATGATCATGCTGCGGCTGCGGACGGGAGAGTTGCGGTAATACACCACGATCTCTTCCATCATGGGGCCGGGGCGGTAGGCGGGGTCATAGGTGACGGTGAGCACTTCGTCTGCGCCGGGCGCGACGGGCTTGCGGTCGAAACTGACCTGCGTGCAGCCGCAGGGGGTGTGCAGCTGCACGGGGTAGAGGGTATCGGCATAGTCGTTGCGGCACAGCAGCTTCACCGTGACGGGCCCTTCGATCTCCTTGATCTTGCCCAGGTCGGCCTCGGTGGAGGTGGTGACGCGAAGGCTGCGGACTCCGTCCTTCGGGCCGCAGGCGGCGAGCGAAGCGGCTAATAGAATAAGAAGGTACTTTCTCATAAGCCGGAAACCGTATCGTTATACAATCCGAAGCCGTTGATCACCGGGCCGGCGAGGGCGCTCTTGATCTGGATCTTCACGGCGTCGGTGGTTACGCTGCTGCCCATCAGGATGCGCTTGTAGCCGATGGTGGTGCCGCTGGCCCAGGTGCTCCAGGAACCGTTTTTCTTCACCTGAATGGTGAAGCTCTTCACGCGCTGTCCCAGCGGGATGTACTCCTGCAGCATCACGCGGTTGAAGGTCTTGCTGCCGTTGAGGGAAATCTCGATCTCGGCCGTCTTCACGTTGTCGTCGGTGGCGAAATACGTATCGTAGTTGCCGTCCAGGATGTTGGCGGCGGCGTAGCCGCTGTAGCTGCCGCGCACAGAGGCCGATGTAGCCGTGGCGCCGGCGGCGAGGTTGGTGCCGAAGATGCTCTCCCGCATGGTGGTGAAGTCTTCGATGATCTTCTTCTCCTTGGCGTCGATCACGCCGGCATCGGACGGAGGTACGTTCATCAGGAATACGCCGTTGCGGCCTACGCTCTCATAATAGAGTTTCATCAGCTGCTTGGCCGTCTTGCGGGAATCGCTGGCGCCGTAGAACCAGCCGTTGTGGTCGCCGATCTGCTGGATGGAGAAGTCGCACTCGGCGGCGCACCAGGTGTCGCCGTCCTCGTCACCGGAAGAGAGGTAGCTCTCGTAATTGCCCGGCAGGTTGGACGGGGACAGGCCGCGGCCCTTGATATTGATGGTACCCCAGTTGGTGGTGCCGGCGTCGCCGTTCTCGTTGCCTACCCAGCGGCAGCCGGGGCCGCCGTTGGAGAAGATGACGCAGTCGGGGTTCTGGTCAAACACGGTCTGGTTCACGCTGCTCCAGTTGAAGCTGCCGGCATGGTTGCCGTCGAACCAGAACTCCACCACGGGCGCATACTTGGTCATCAGGTCCTTGATGGCGTTTTTGTATTGGGTCTCGTAGGCGCTGGTGGAAAGGCCGCTCACTTCGATCATGCGGTCCCAGGGCGAGAGATAGATGCCCAGGTTCACGCCGTATTTGTCGCAGGCGTCGCGCACGGCTTTCACCACATCCGTGTGGTTGGAGCAGCCTGCGTTGGCTACGTCCGTGGTGCTCTCCGGGTTGTCCCAGAGGCAGAAGCCGTCGTGGTGCTTGGCGGTGAGGATGACCTCTTTGAAGCCGTTGTCGGCGGCCACCTTTACCCACTGGTCGGCGTCGATGGTGGTGGGCTTGTAGTTCTGAAGGAGGAGACTTTCGCTCCAGGCCTTTCCATTGCAGCTCTGGTTCTCACCGTCCCAGCCGCTGAAGGTGGCCTGTCCGTAGTGGTAGAACATCAGCAGTTCCTGCTTCTGCCAGGCCAGCTGGCCCTTGGTGGGAACGGCGCCGTAGGCGGCCGGGGCACCGGGGTCGGTGGGCTGCGGATCGGGATCGGGGTCCGGATCGGGGTCCGGATCCGGGTTGGGCGTGGGAGGGGTGTAGCTGCCCTTTACGCGCAGGAGGCAGGAGGCGGTGAAGCCGCCGTCCGCGGTGGTGGCAGTGACGGTGGTTTCGCCCTCGGAGAGGGCCTTGGCTTCGCCGGTGGCAGCGTCCACGGAAGCGACTTCCGGCTGGCTGCTGGTCCAGCTTACCTGCTGGTTGGTGGCGTTGGCGGGTTCAATGCGGGCGGCCAGTTTCACCTGGTCGCCGGCGTTCAGGTCCATCTGCGTGCGGGACAGGGAAATGCCCGTCACGGGGACGTCGGAACCGTCGGGCTGTTCCACCTTGTTCTTGGGCGAACAAGTGCAGCCCATGGCGATGACGATGGCTAAGGAAGTGAGGATATGCAGGTTTCTCATAAGGAATAGTGGTTGGCTTTTTCGCCCTTCATCCCCGGAATGAGGAGGAAGGTGTAGTGGTAGCTTTCATCGGCCCAGAGGGTGCGTGCGGGCTCGGGGCGGTTGCCCCAGCTGTCGTAGCCGCCCACGGCCGCCTGGCGGTAGTCCAGGCACACCTCCGTGTAGTCGCGTACGGGAACGTCGCCGATATGGGTCTGGCGCTTGGGGAGGCTGCCATCCAGGTCTTCCGTGCTCTGGCGGAGGACGTTGAATTCGAAGGGCTCGTCACTGATGATAGCCATTCCGCTTGTCTCCAGCCATTCGGTGCCGGTATGGTGGCCGGTCTCCTGGGGACGCACGTAGGGGTAGTATTCTTTCCGGGCCGATGAACGCCAAACTCGCTTGAAGCTGGCGCTGCAGCGGTCGCTGTAGTTCTCCCAGGGGCCGCGGCCGAAGTAGCGGAAGGCGTCTTCCTGCACGCGGAAGCGGAAGCCCAGGCGGGGAATCATCACCCGCTCCCAGAAGCTGGTGCCGGGCTCTCCCGCGGCGGCGGTCTCCACCTCGATCTTCAGGGAACCGTCGGCATAGAAGACATAGTCTTCGCGGCTGCGCACACCCTCTCCTTCTACGTGGATGAGGACGCTGCCGTCGGCCTGCTCTTCGGCACTTACGCTGCGGGGTTTGGAAGGCGTACGGTAGGCGGCCGAGCGGGCGGGCTCACCGCTGCCGTAGTCGTTGTCGTTGGAGGCTCTCCAGAAGTGGGGACGCAGGCCGAAGTCCGGCGCTACCACGTCCTTGCCCTTGACCTGCCAGCTGCGCACGTAGCCATCGGCCTTGTCAAAGACCAGGCGGGCCCGGGCGCTCTGCAGGGTGATGAGGCTGTCGTTTTCGTCCAGGCGCACCGTTCCCTTTACGCTGCGGGGTTTGCGGGCGTGCGTGTCTGTAAGGAGGATTTCGTCACTGGCTACAAGGGAGCCGTCCTTGCTCACTTCGAAGAAGATGCGGTACTCGCCGGGTTTTTTCATCCGGGGGAGCCGGAGGGTGAAGGTCTCTCCGCTCTGCGGGGCCGTGGAGAAGTGCAGTTTGTGACGCAGCCACCAGAAGGGGCGCTTTCCGTCCCTTTCCACCCACCACTTTACGCTGTAGCCTTCCAGGGTGGTGAAGTAGTGGCGGTTGAAGATGCGGAATACGCCGTTGAGGGCGTCTTCGGCCGTAATGCTCACGTCCTGGTAGACGTGTCTGACTTCATAGAAGGCGGGATGGGGATCCCGGTCCGGATTCACGATGCCGTTGCAGCAGAAGTTGCCGTCGCTGGGAGCATTCTCGCCGTAGTCGCCGCCGTAGGTCCAGCCGCGTTCCTTATCGTACAGGCCCTGGTCTACCCAGTCCCAGATAAAGCCGCCCTGCAGGTTGTCATGGGCGTAGATCTGGTCCCACTGCCAGTCCAGCGAGCCGGTGGAGTTGCCCATGGCGTGGGCGTATTCGGAGGGACAGACCGGGCGCTCGGTGTAGGTCTCGCCCATGCGGCGGAACCAGTCGGCACCGGGATACTGGGGGACGATCATGTCCGTGTTCCAGTCAAACTCGGCCCGTTCATAGACGACGGGGCGGTTCTGTCCGTCCTTCTCCAGGGCCTTGAGGGCCTTGTAGGTCTCGTAGAAATTGACGCCGTTGCCGGCCTCGTTGCCCAGCGACAGGATGGTGACGCAGGGGTAGTTGGCGGTGCGGCGGTACATGTTCAGCGTGCGGTCCATGTGCTTGGGCAGCCATTCGGCCTTGTTGCCCAGGGTGCGTTCCGGGGAATAGCCCATGGCGTGGCTCTCGATATTGGCCTCGTCATACACGTAGAAGCCCAGCGAGTCGCACAGTTCGTAGAATTCCCGCGGCTGGGGATAGTGGCAGGTGCGGATGGCGTTGATATGGGCCTGGCGCATGAGCAGAAGGTCCTTGAGGATCTCTTCCTTCGTCACATAGTGCCCGGTATAGGGATTGTGCTCGTGCAGGTTCACGCCCTTGAACTTCACCGGCTGTCCGTTGAACAGCAGGATTCCTTTTTTGATTTCGATTCTGCGGAATCCCACATGGAAGCGGGCATATTCCCCGTTCACCTCCAGCAGCAGGGTGTACAGCTGCGGTTTTTCTGCGCTCCAGGGGCGGACGGCCATGATGCTGTCCGTGATGCCGGGACATCCCGTTTCGAAGGCGGCGCCGGCCACCTTCTTACCGTCCGGGTCCAGCAGCTCGTAGGAGCCGCTCAGCGCTTTCCTGGACCGCGTTTCCAGGGTGAACAGGCCGGTTTCCAGGTCCGGCGTAAGGGTCGAGACCACGCTGAAGTCAAAGCCCGTATCTTCCTTTTCGCTGGAAAGGTACACGTCCCGCTCCAGGCCCGACAGGCGCCAGAAATCCTGGTCTTCCAGGAAGGAAGCGGTGGAATAGCGGTAGATGCGGAGCGTCAGCTCGTTCTCTCCCTCCCGGATCTCATCCGTGATGCGGAAGCGGGCCAGGTCCTTGGAGTCTTCGGAGTAGCCTACCTCCTTACCGTTTACATAAACATAGGTGCCGCTCTTGCTGCCGCAGAGGTTCAGGTACACCTCGCGTCCTTCCCAGCCGGCGGGGACGGCGAAGCTGCGGCGGTACAGGGCGGCAGGGAAGCATTCCGGCAGCTGCGGAGGGACCGGATCCTTCGGGCAGAAGTCGTAGGAAATGTTGGTATAGATGGCGGTGCCCCAGCCCTGCACTTCCCAGTTTCCCGGGACCTT
>Ga0310786_10008973_pt1 | contig 12757 bp, 13 predicted proteins | sample AusTroGonzalo_MG_FD_203881 | JGI IMG/M metagenome (GOLD analysis project Ga0310786, IMG submission 203881) | Bovine rumen microbial communities from tropical cattle in Woodstock, Queensland, Australia - Gonzalo_03 (v2) (version 2) | ecosystem: Host-associated > Mammals > Digestive system >...
TCCAACATGCGCCGCTCGACAGTGAAGCAATGACAAAGTTTGTTGCAAGAACGAATGAAATTATGATGCTTTTGGCAAAATAATTAAAGTACTTTTCTGAGAAAAGAGGAAGTGATCACGAGTAATCTTTCTCTTGCCCTATGCAGTAAAAGATGGTATGATGATATAGATGCTTTCGAACAGCTATTTGTTGAGGCATCTGTATCATCATATTTTATGTACCTGGGAGTATCTGGCAGAGAGGAACAAAAAAGTAGAGGATAGCTCATGCAGGATCCGAAAATGTATACGGTACAGGATAGGAGGCAAAATGCCTAAGAAATATCAGGAGAATAATGATTCATATACAGATAACAATGAGGATCAGAGCAGCATTATAGTGATGCTCCTTACATATATCGGATTAATAGCGGGAGCGGCTTTGATCTGTACGATTGTGTGGGTAACTACACATAAAACGCCGAGGAATAATCTGCAGGATCTGAGACTTGCGGAAGAGGATGCTTTGGATGAAACCGATATCACCGATTCACTGTCCGGACCGGAAGATGCATCAGAGGAAGAAATGGAAGAGGAAGTTGAACCGGTTTCCGGTGACGCGAATATGACATTCGAGGCTGTAAGTGAGGATGTGACCGCAAAAGATGCTGCATTTTTAAGAACTCTTCCCAACACGGATGGCGTAAAAAGTGTTGTCGGGCAGATCAAAAACGGAGACACTATCAAGCGTGTAGGCATTAACAAAGAAACAGGATGGTCTAAGGTGATCTATAATGGACAGGAAGCATATGCAGTAACCTATATGCTTACAAAGGATTTGGATTATACGCCGGAACCTCCTGCAAAGGAAGAGAACCGCGTGACCACAGCTGATGGGCACATTGTGATATTTAAGGATTGTGATGATCTTGTAACGGCGAAGGAATTAGTGAATCTACGTACCGAGCCCAGCATTTCTCAGGAAGATGCTACGATTGCCGAAAAGCTTACAAATGGTTCGACAGCCAGAAGGACCGGCATCAGCGTGGATTCCGGATGGGCAAGAGTGCAGTATAATGGTGAGATTCTATATGTTGTTGCAAGTTATATTGAAAAGTATGGGCAATAAAGGAAAATGATCATGATGACACGGATTGCTCTGCTATAGTGCATTTCTCGTAAAACATCCAAACATTTGGAGTCTGCGGAAATGCATAAAAAATCAGAAAAAATATATATTAAAAATGCGAAAACCTTTCCAACCATGGGAAGGTTTTTTTGTACGATGGGAGATTATTCTAACAAGAATTTTTTTGAAACGAAAGGATGCGAAAAAATATGGAACAGTATTTGGGGAGAGCAAGTATTTGGCCGCAGCGCCCGGTCTATATTTTGGCAGGCGCAAGTGTTGTGGGAACAAAGGAAGGTGAGGGACCGCTCGGAGCTTTATTCGATCAGATTGGTGAGGATGATCTGTTTGGATGTGCAAATTGGGAAGAAGCAGAAAGTGCCATGCAAAAAAAGGCGTTTTCTATAGTGCTTCGGAAAGCCGGATTAAAACCACAGGAGGTTCGTTTTTTATATGCAGGAGATCTACTTGGACAGTCAATTGCAAGTTCTTTTGGACTGGAAGAGTATCAGATCCCCTTTCTGGGAGTCTATGGAGCCTGTTCAACATGTGGTGAAGCTTTGACGCTTGCAACGATGGCGATTTCCGGCGGATATGGAGAACCGGCTGCAGTTGTGACATCGAGTCATTTTGCAAGCGCCGAAAAAGAATTCAGATATCCTATGGAATATGGAAATCAAAGACCGCTATCAGCAAGTTGGACAGTCACTGGAAGCGGCGCTTTTTTACTTGGCAGCCGACGTGAAGGGTCAGTGGCAAGGGTCAGTGGTATTACTGTTGGAAAGATTGTGGATTATGGCTTAAAGGATTCCATGAACATGGGAGCATGCATGGCACCTGCAGCAGCGTCCACATTAGTACAACACTTTGAGGACTTTAATCGCACACCGAAAGATTATGATTGTATCATAACCGGGGATTTGGGAAGGATTGGGACAGAGGCGCTCTCGAAGATTTTGCAGGAACAGGGAATTGATTTATCGGGTAAGTTGAAGGATTGTGGTGTGACTATATATGATACTGAAAAACAGGATGCACATGCGGGAGGAAGCGGCTGCGGATGCTGTGCATGTGTTTTGGCTGCATATATCCTGAGGGAACTTAGGGAAGGAACATGGAAGAAAATACTTTTTTTACCGACGGGAGCTCTTTTGTCCAAGACCAGTTTTAATGAGGGGCGTTCCATACCCGCGATTTGCCATGCAATTGTTCTTGAGACGGTAAGCTGAAGAACATTACAGGAAATATAGAAATAAAAAGATCATGATCAAAACGAACTTTTAGACTTGTCAATAGACGATTGTTGGTTTAAAATACGAATGGGGAGTCCTGCAAGACATAGACATTTGCAGACACCAATATCGGAAGGTTCGGTGAAGATGATGAGAAGGATGGAATTTAAGATGGAGCGTCCCGGTCTTGTGGAGATCGGACAAAAGATTACGGTCACAGAAGGAGTCCTTCCCAGCAATTATTATTATACGATAGATCCGTCGCTCGCAATGTCACCGAATATCCCCTTTCGTGACAGATTAAATGTCAGAGAGGGAACAGTGGTAGATATTGTTGAGAATCCGAGAGGTTTCTATGTAACGGCAGAATTCGACGAATAAAGGATACATGGATTGCGGGAGCTGCAAAATATCGATGCGATCCGTGGTATCCGTTTGGAGCAAAATACCTTTTGACCTAACATTAAATTATATACAGGAGAGGTTATATTATGGAGATTATATCAACAAATCAGGCGCCGGCAGCAATCGGCCCGTATTCGCAGGCTATTATTTCCGGGAATCTTTTATTTGCGTCCGGTCAGATCCCGATTAATCCGGCAAGCGGAGCAGTTGAAGCAGAAGATATTGTAGGACAAACAGAACAGGTGATGAAGAATATCGGAGCTGTTCTGAAAGAGGCGGGAACGGATTATACCAAGGTAGTTAAGACAACCTGTTTTTTGGCAGATATAAATGATTTCTCAACGTTTAATGAGATTTATGCACGTTATTTTACAGGAAAACCTGCTCGCAGCTGTGTTGCAGTTAAATCTTTGCCGAAGAATGTGCTTTGTGAGGTAGAAGTGATTGCAGAAATATAATTTCTAAAGTATATTTTTATCTAAATTACAGACACTACTTATAGTGAAAAGGGGGTGTCTGTCATGGAATTTGTGAATGCGTTTTGGGTAGGAGGAACAATCTGTGCACTGGTACAGCTGTTAATGGAGAAGACAAAGCTGATGCCGGGCAGAATTATGGTGCTCCTTGTTGTCGCAGGCGTTTTATTAAGCGCAGTTGGTTTATATGACCCTTTCGTAGAGTATGCGGGGGCGGGCGCAAGTGTCCCGCTTATCGGTTTCGGAAATGTTTTGATGAAAGGGGTAAGAGAGGCTGTGAAAGAAGAAGGTCTCATCGGACTCTTCGCGGGAGGATTCCGGGCCGGGGCTGTCGGGATTTCTGCAGCATTGATTTTCGGGTATCTCGCTAGTCTGGTTTTCAGGTCTGGAATGAAAAAATGAGACGTAGATACAAACGATAAGGCAGGGTAAGGTAATGCTCGTAATATGGTCAACTCTGGCAGGGTTACTGCTGTATCTTGAGATTTTATACCACATCAGTGGTTTCGGATTTTCTTTCGGTTTTTTCCCTTTTGTGATATTGACTACTTTGACGTGGGCTTCAGTGGAAAGTTTGTTGGTAGTATTAGCGAAAGGAAAACTGAAAAGATTTTTGTATCGTTTTTTTGTTTGGTTTTCCATTTTTTGGACATTTGCACAGACCACGTATTTGCATATTTTCAAGCAACCCATGCTTTGGGAAGCGGTTTTCAATGGCGGACAGGATGCGCTGACTAATTATTGGAGAGAAGCGCTTGTCGGTGTGAAAGAAGTATCACCATATGTGGTAGCCATGATCATACCGGGTATTCTCTATATGGTTTTGCTACGGAAAAATGTAATCCGTCTGGAAGAATGCCAGGTGCTTTCTTTGATGAGATCCATTTTGGCTTCGGTGGTGATGATATCAGCTTGTATTATCACGATGGAGGTCGGCAGGGTAACAGAAGCTGATTACTACGAATCATACAAAGAATTTTTTGATCCGCTGACACTTGCAGAAGATATGGGTGTTCAAGCTATGCTGCAAAGGGACACCGTGCTTAGTATAAAGGGACTTTTTGGAAATGCATTATCAGGTCGGGAGACGGGGAGGACTGTTGTCAAGGAACCACAAGCAACGCCCGTGCCCCAAAAACCGGTTGAGACAGCTGCACCAGCTGAAACCATGCCGCCTGCGCAACCTGAACCGACTGTAACACCGGAACCAACACCTGAGCCGTTTGTGCCTTCGCCGAATGTATTTGCGATTGATTACGAAACCTTGTCCACTATGGCAAAGAATAAGAAGCAGACATGGCTGGCTGACTATATTATGAATGAGAAGCCGACCATGACGAACGAATATACCGGTATTTTTGAGGGATATAATGTCATTTTTCTGACGGCTGAAGGTTTTTCACCCTATGCCGTGCGTGAGGATAAAACTCCGACTCTGTATCATTTGATCCATACCGGATTTGTGTTTGAAAACTATTATGTTCCGCTATGGCAGACCAGTACCAGTGATGGAGAATATATCAATAATACGGGGCTGATTCCGGACGGTCAGTTCAGTATGAAAAAGAGTGCATCCTGTTATATGCCATATACACTTGCCGGGTTTTTTAACAGAAGCGGCGTGCAGAGCCGGGCATATCATAATAATACGCTTTCTTATTATGACCGGCATCTGACACATCCTAATCTCGGATATCTTTTTAAGGCATGTAATCTTGGGGGCCTGAGTTCCAAACAATATGGCCAATATATTTTCGAAATGGAAACATCAAACCGGTGGCCGGCGTCGGATTATCAAATGATGATCAGTACAGTGCCGGAATATGTTCATGATGATCGCTTTTTTGCATATTATATGACGGTTTCAGGGCACATGAACTATAATTTCAAGGGAAATTCCATGTCGAGTCTGAATAAGGCTGCAGTAGAGGATTTGGATATGTCTGAAAATGCGAGAGCATATATTGCCTGCAACATTGAGCTTGATAAGGCTCTCGAAAGCATTTTGGAGCAGTTAAAGGAGGCAGGGCAGTTAGAACGGACAGTTATTTGTTTAAGTGCGGATCATTATCCATATGCGATGAAAAAACAGGAATATGAGGAATTGGCCGGAGGGAGCCTGGACTACGGAAAGGATTTGTTTCGGAATAATCTGATTCTGTGGAATGTAGCTTTTGAAGAAAATCCTGTTGTAGTAAAGAAAGCATGCGGTTCTATGGATCTTTTGCCGACACTCTTAAATCTTCTCGGATATAAATATGACTCAAGAATGTATGCAGGAAAGGATATTTTTTCTGATGATGAAGGAATGGTGATATTCAACGACAAAAGTTTTGTGACGGATGGAGTAATTTATAACCGTAAAACCAAAGAAACCATATGGTTAAGAGATGAAAACGGTGATTTGATAGTTCCGGCAGATCAGCAGGAACAATACTTGGCCGAGAGACAGCAGGAAGTTAAGGATCGATATCAATTCAGTGCATATATTCTGGAAGAAAACTATTATGCGAAAGTTGAAGAAGCAATAGAGGATACCTTAGAGGATACGGTAGAGAATCCAATAGAGTAGTGAATCATGTAGAGTAGAAAATCCGGTAGAAGATACTGTAGAGTTGTCTTCTGCGCGATAAAAAGAATGTCGCTTGCTTGTGCCGGCGGCATTCTTTTTATAATATCTCGAAGGAAATACCTTTGAGAGCCAGATATTTGCTTAGTTGACGATCCCATACAACATCCGCGGTTTTGTCCATGACAAAAGTCTGATAGGAAGATCCGGTGGTCAGGATGACTTTGCTACCGTCAAATTTAATGGTCAAGATCAAAGCTTTCAGTTTGGAATCATCAGAGGAAAGATTCTCTTTTTCAAGCATTGATCGCATTTTATCCGGTTTTAGTTGAAGCACGAATTTGCAGTAAAGCGGTGTATGACGGCCTTTGATCAATTGGTAGCATATCCCCTTAGCTTCACTCCAATTTAGGTATTCATTGGGGATCAGTTCAGGAGTCCGTTCCGCAACAGGATAGAATTCGACATTGATAAAACCGTCAATTCGTGTGGTGACATTTGTTGTTATGCAGGCTTCTTCCAAAAGGAAAATATCAAATACCTCGCCTGCAAGAAGCTCACTCATGAACTTTTTCATATTTGTGATCTGTAATGCCAGCATAAAGCCTCCTGTAATTAGATTTCCGACTTATTCCTATTTTTGGAAAACAAGTTTGCTTCCCGGTTGTTTTAGCATAGATGGAGACAGCATCTTAGACAGTTGAATCTTGGATTTCAGCCATAATCTCTTTGGCACAGTCTTTCGCCAAACGCTTTAGCAGGAACTTTTTTCCGTCCTTCATGGTGGCATAAAGGTGACCGATATTTGTGATGTGACGACAATTCAGAATATAATTGCTCAGCGGAGGAAGAAAGGTTTTGTGAGATGCCCATTGGGAATAGAGATTTGGCAACTCACTGCGGAGCAAAAGATTTCGCCCGTCGGTCAGCGTTACAACGACAGCTGCCCTTTTGGAAACAGCATAAAGGATTTCTTCTTCGTGTACATAAATTGTTTCTTTTTCGTCACGCAGCTCAATCAGAGAAGGCGCTGCAGCTTTGTATTTTAAAATACTTTCTATGGTCTCGGAAAGATCGGCAACTTTGATGGCTTTGTCGAGAAATAAAATATTTTCATAAAAGGAAAAATTCATTTCACGGTAATTGATATTGGAACAACATAAAATAATGGGGACATGAACTCCTTTTTGCTGCAAATTGTGGACCAGATCAATGACGGACAGATCAGGGGTCTTACACATGTCAATATAGATTGCATCATATTGCAGTGGATTGCTTAAAAGCGCAGGAGCATTTCCGTAAGAATCAATATAAAAAACATCGCCGTCCATTGCACGTTTATCGGATTCGCGCTTTAAGAGACGTTCAAGTTGTTTGCGGTCGGCACCATTATCATCACAGATTGCGATATGCATAATCTTCTCCTTTGTTTCGATTGTTTCAATATATGAATGGGAAAAGCACTCGGGATATGAAGATATATGAGTGCTATGGTAATAAAACAATCACCGGTGAATTATGACCAGGTAAACACACACAGCAAGCTGTAGGATCAGGATCAGTGGCATGCCCAGTTGAAAGTACCAATGTTTTGTTTTATGGCGAAAGACTTGCATGCCCAAAATCGAACCGATACTTCCGCCAAGAAGCGCCGATAGAAAAAGTGCTTTTTCAGAGATACGCCAAGCATTTTGGCGTGCACGTTTTTTATCGATTCCCATAAGCGCAAAGGCAAGGAGGTTTATAAACAGCAGATAACCGATCATCATGCAAATCAATATTTTCATATGTTTTTCCTCAAAAAACCGGCGCCGGCTATGAACCTTGATGGAAGGCTCAGCCTTGCGCCGGTACTTTTTACTTACATCAGATCGATTCCTTGTTCTTGCATCTTCATGGCTCTTACCTTACAGGAGAGACCAAAGAGATTGATGAATCCTTCTGCATCATGGTGATTGTAGAGCTCACCTGTTGTGAAAGAGGCAATACTCTCGTTGTACAAAGAATAAGGAGAAGTGGTCCCTGCCTTAATGATGTTGCCTTTGTACAGCTTGAATTTAACTTCACCGGTCACATATTTCTGAGTTTCCTCAATGAATGCCTGTTCTGCCTGACGAAGAGGAGTGAACCATTTACCTTCATAAACAAGGCTGGCAAAACGACTGCCCATTTCCTTTTTCATAGCATAGGTATCACGGTCGAGGATCAGCTCTTCAAGCTGCTGATGAGCTTCCATCAGGATGGTTCCGCCGGGAGTCTCGTATACACCGCGGGACTTCATTCCAACAACTCGATTCTCAACGATATCGATAATGCCGATACCATGCTTGCCGCCGAGCTCATTCAGCTTGTGGATGATGTCGGATACTTTCATTTTTTGCCCGTTGACAGAAGTGGGAATTCCTTTTTCGAAGGTCATAGTCACGTATTCACCCTGCTCGGGAGCTTTTTCGGGAGTTGTTCCGAGGACAAGCAGATGCTCGTAGTTTGGCTCATTGGCGGGATCTTCCAATTCAAGACCTTCGTGGCTGATATGCCAGATGTTGCGGTCGCGGCTGTAGGATGAATCTGCAGAGAAGGGAAGATTGATCCCATGTGCTTTGCAGTATTCAATCTCAGATTCGCGGGAATCCATGGTCCATTTTTCATTCCGCCATGCTGCGATGATCTTCAAATCGGGAGCAAGAGCTTTGATGCCAAGCTCAAATCGGATTTGATCATTTCCTTTGCCTGTGGCACCGTGGCAGATGGCAGCAGCCCCCTCTTTGCGGGCTATCTCTACAAGCTTCTTTGCAATCAGGGGACGCGCCATGGATGTCCCGAGAAGATATTTGTTTTCGTAGATCGCGTTCGCCTGCACGCAGGGGACGATGTATTTATCACAAAACTCATCTATCACATTCTCGATATACAGCTTTGAAGCCCCGCAGGATTTGGCTCTTTCCTCAAGTCCGTCCAGTTCCTCTGCCTGTCCGCAGTCCACACAGACACAGATGACCTCATAATCAAAATTCTCTTTGAGCCAGGGAATGATCGCGGTGGTATCAAGACCGCCGGAATATGCAAGAATTACTTTCTCCTTCATAACGAAAACCTCCTAGTAATCTTTATAAAAAATTTTTCAAAATACTGAGACCACTATACAACAGGTTCTGACGAAAAGCAATATAAAATGTAGTTTTCCTTGTTGTGCAGAGTCTTGTTTTCGAACATAAATAACAATGATTCCATAGAATCCTTTATTTGATGAATCGAACCAAGATTATAACAATTTCGCTAGAAATTGTATTTTATGCATTTATCTATGTCTTTATTCACTTGATAATGCATAAATATACATTTATGGCAGAGTAATGTGCATAAAACCCAAAAAAACACTGGACTTTTATGCAAAAAGTGGTATGATATTCTTTAGTACATCTTTAAAGAGGTTATATAATGAAGAAGAATTATCAGATTCAGACAATGAAAGCAGAGCATTATCAGGGGCTGCGTGAACTTTGGATGACAATACACGGATTCGGAATCCGAAGCATAGATGATTCGCGGGAGGGTGTTGAACGCTTTCTGGAAAGGAATCCTTCTACCAGTGTTGTGGCTGTTGCGGAAGACGGAACCATCGTAGGGGGAATTTTGTGCGGACATGATGGCAGAAGAGGTTGTTTGTATCACGTATGTGTTCGCGAAGATTATCGCAGAATGGGGATAGGAAAGGCAATGGTAGTTTATTGCATGAATGCCCTAAAGAACGAAAAGATTAACAAAGTCAGCCTGATCGCATTTACTAAAAACGATATCGGAAATGCTTTCTGGAATTGTATTGGTTGGACGAGACGGCAGGATCTGAATTATTACGATTTTACCCTGAATGAAGCAAATATTACTGCGTTCAATCAATAGTTTTATCTTAAAATAGGAGTTTTTATGAAGTTTTCAAAATCGTTGGTGGATGATTTCCGTCAGGACGTCAATCGGACGATGGCTGCGGCATGCAGGATTGGTGCATGGCTGATGGTTCTCGTGATCATATTGAACATGGTCGGAGTGTTCGCATTGGATGTGAGATCCTATCCCGCACTTGTGATGGGTGTGGTGGTCATGCTTGTGCCTACGCTGTATTACGATATTTTGCATTATGACAAAAATGTAATGCGATATGTTTTTCTGACTATGACTGTAGCGATGTGTGGGATTTTGTATTCCATGTTTTCTTATCACGTTGTGATCATGTTGATTTTCCCGACGGTTATGTCATGCCTTTTCTGTGATAAGAGAGATGTAATATATACGGAGATTATTTCTGTCCCGGTTATCATTGCGGCACATGTGGCAGCATATAAGATCGGATATTTGGATGATGAGCCGCTTAGCGATCTGCACAAAGTAATCTTCTATGGAATTCTGCCCAGACTGATCGAGTTTATGAGCATTGCGGTTCTCTGCTATGGAATTACTGATCATATAAGAAAACTTGTATTGGCATTGATCAGCAAAAATGATGAATTGATGATGAATGAGCAAATGCTGATCGAATCACTGACAAATGTGATTGAAATGCAATCACAGGAGACGGGAGGGCATGTCAGAAGAGTCTCGGAATACACAAAGATTCTTTGTACTGCTTGGGGGATGGAGCCTGAACTTGTCTGGAAAGTTTCGACAGCGGCAATGATGCATGATGTTGGTAAGCTTTATGTTCCGATGGAAGTGCAGGAAAAGCCGGACAGGCTGACGGATGATGAATATGAAGAGATGAAAAAACATGTCTATTATGGACAGGACATGTTTGCAAATACCACAGGTGAATTGATGGAGATTTCCAGAGATATTGCATTACAGCATCATGAGAGATATGATGGAAAAGGATATCTCGGTATCAAGGGAGAAGATATTAATTTCTATGCCAGATGTGTTGCGATCGCGGATGTCTTTGATGCCCTTGTTTCACGAAGACCCTATAAGAAACCATGGCCACCGGAGGAAGCTAAGCGACAGATCGTTTCCCAAAAGGGCAGACAGTTTGACCCTGAATTGGTTGATTTGTTTGTAGCACATTTTGATGAGTTTCTTGAAGTGTTTCATAAATATCCCGATGCACAGGAGGAGTTTGTGAAGACTGATTCCGCCCGGCAGAGGAGAAGCAGCGGATCCGAAAACGTAAGAAAAAAAGCATAGACGAGACAGAAAGAAGGGATTGACTTTATGATGCGCGAAATAGAAGGCGGAATTACAGCTGCAAAGGGATTTGAAGCAGCCGGTGTAGCCGCAGGAATAAAATACAAGAATAGAAAAGACATGGCTTTGGTATTTTCCACCTCACCATGTCAAGTGGCGGGAACCTTTACTACGAATGTGGTAAAGGCCGCACCTGTTTTATGGGATAAAAGATTAGTTGACACAGCTGATTATGTACAGGCAGTGGTAGTGAATTCAGGTATCGCAAATGCCTGTACGGGCAAGCAGGGTATGGATACCTGTGAGGCGGAGGCTGAATACGCCGGAAGAAAGCTCGGCATCCCAAAGACAGCGGTTCTGATTGGCTCGACAGGTGTGATCGGTATGCAAATGCCTCTTGATCGATTGTCGGCAGGGATTGATATGTTGGTGGCTTCAAAAGCCGGTACGATTGAGGCAGGGCTTGAGGCAGCGCAGGCAATTATGACTACAGATACAGTCCATAAACAGATTGCTGTTGAATTTGAGGTCAGTGGTAAGAAAGTTGTTATGGGAGCAATGTGTAAGGGATCCGGTATGATCCACCCGAATATGTGTACAATGTTGGGGTATGTGACGACGGATGTGAAGATATCAAAGAGTCTTTTGCAGCAGGCAGTAAGTGAGGCTGTGGTGGATTCCTTTAATATGATCAGTGTGGATGGAGACACTTCCACAAATGACACTTTGTTGGTAATGGCGAATGGCCTTGCAGAAAACCCTGAAATTACTTTAGAGGGAGCGGATTATGAAGAGTTTCGCAAAGCACTGTTTTATGTGACAAAATATCTTGCCAGAAAAATGGCCGGTGACGGAGAAGGCGCAACTTGTCTTTTTGAAACAAAGGTGGTTGGTGCTGATACAAAACAAAATGCAAGGATTCTTGCAAAATCCGTGATTTGTTCGTCGCTTAGTAAAGCTGCGATCTTCGGGCATGATTGTAATTTCGGCCGATTCCTTTGTGCACTCGGTTATAGCGGCGTACAGTTTGATCCGGACAAAGTGGATCTTTATTTTGAAGGCAACGGAAAGAGGATACAGGTGTTCGGAGACGGGGAACCGAAAAATTACAGCGAGGAAGAAGCAACAGCGCTGTTATCAGCTCCGGAGGTGACTGTATATGTGGACATGCATAGCGGAACCGAAGAAGCAACAGCGTGGGGTTGTGATCTCAGTTATGATTATGTGAAGATCAATGCGGATTATCGCAGTTGATTCTGAATACAAGAAAATCAGCGTGGATTATGGGAGTTGAGAGATCTTCCGAATTGAAGGAACGCCAGAGAAAACCGGTATTGGAAAGAAAAAAAGAAATCAAATAAAAGTAAGAGGGAGCAATTATGGAAAAGGATATGGAGGCAGTATTACAGAAAGCGGAAGTTTTGATCGAGGCGCTTCCCTATATTCAAAAATTCAACAGGAAGATCATTGTCGTTAAATATGGCGGTTCTGCTATGAGCAATGAAGAATTGCAAAAAAACGTGATCAAGGATGTTACACTCTTAAAACTGGTGGGTTTCAAGCCGATCATTGTTCATGGTGGCGGCAAGGAGATTAGCAGATGGGTTTCAAAAGTGGGCAAGGAAGCACAATTTGTGAATGGCCTCAGAGTTACGGACGATGAGACCATGGAGATTGCAGAAATGGTTCTGGGAAAAGTCAATAAACAACTTGTGACGATGGTACAGGAACTTGGTGTGAAGGCAGTCGGTATCAGCGGCAAGGATGGAGGACTTCTCAGGGTAGACAAGAA
>Ga0310786_10008974_pt1 | contig 12756 bp, 14 predicted proteins | sample AusTroGonzalo_MG_FD_203881 | JGI IMG/M metagenome (GOLD analysis project Ga0310786, IMG submission 203881) | Bovine rumen microbial communities from tropical cattle in Woodstock, Queensland, Australia - Gonzalo_03 (v2) (version 2) | ecosystem: Host-associated > Mammals > Digestive system >...
ATTTCTGGAAGCTTCTTCATCCTCAAGGATATGTACCTCTGCCTTTGAGGCATCACACATAATAGGTAAAAATCTTCGATTACCGCTTCTGTCAAGCGGAAGGAAGTTTACAACATTGGATGTACCGGCAAATACACACTGTCTAGGAATATCCTCTGCCCTCATTCCATATGGCTTCCTGTAATTATCATATTGTTTACTAAGGAATGCCTTCGTCGCTTCATTATATTTTGTATTAAGTACTGCAAGCATTTCTGCCATCTCACAGATCCAGTGACCGGCCAAATGCTCATACACCTTTTCATCATCAAGCCTCTTAATATCATCAGTAAACCATCTGTCATTCAGACACAAAAATCTTATAAATGTGGATTTACCCGCGCCTTGCCCACCTACAAGGCAAAGCATATATTCGAATTTGCATCCCGGCTTAAAGATACGTGATATTGCTCCCAGCATGAATAATTTCAAACATTCATACTCATACTCTGTTCCAGCAGTTCCAAGAAAATGTGGAAGTGCAAACCTTACACGTTCCACTCCATCCCACTGCAAAGCTGACAAGTATTCTCTTACCGGATGATACTCATATTCCGTTGCAACAATCTGCAGCGCATCCCTAACAGCCTTGTCATTTCTAAATTTGTAATTCTTTTCAATATAATGGCGGATATGTATATCATCCTTATCAGTTACATCGAGATAGCTCCTGCTCCATGGCATCGAACCCGATAACTCGATACGGCCTCTGAAAAGATTATCCCTGATATGGCCACTAAAAAGCGGATCCTCTTCAAAAATAATACGAGCATTTTCAATCGTATTATACGGCCTGTCTTTCTCTGAAAGTTCCAACATCTGATATACTTCCGCCGTTGTCATTGTTGTTAAAATGTCTTCTCTCAATATTTTCAATCTCCTTTTTCAATTCCTCATAAATTTTCTTTTGTTCCTCATCCGTGGATTCCAAAATAAACAGTTCATAGTAATAATCAATCGTTTCAAAGTCATCCACGGCTAACTTAAAAAGAGGACTCCAATCGGAATCCTCTATACTTTTGGGTGCATATTTAATTTTCATTTCACGCAAATAGCTATGAAGCTTTGATATTCTTTGACAAAGCTCTCTCTTATCCTCTGCCCATTTCCGAGCTTTAGATTTTTTCATTTCATAATTCCTTTGTTCAAAAGATGTGGGTAGCTTATCATCATAAAATATATGAAAGTCAGTAGCTATTTTTATAGCAGCCTCTTTCATTCCTATACCATATAGATTTGCGACAAGATCAATTGCATCACCATGCGCCCCACAGCCAAAGCAATAATAACGCCTATCAACCTTCATACTGGGATGCTTGTCCTGATGAAATGGACAGCAAATCATTTTTGCTCTATTAGGCCTTAAGCCATAATTTACTGCAATGTCATAGGCTGTAGCCTCTTCTCTTACTGCATCAAATAATCTCACAGGCATTCCTCCTTCTTCTTGGCAGGTGTCTGCTCTCTTTGTTGATCAGCAAGTGCAACCTGCTCTTTTTGTTCCTTAAGTTTGGCCAAAACAGATGCTTTTGCAATACCAGCAATCTCGTCTGTATTTTTCTTTTTTGATGCCGGATCACCCAAGGCTTTTTCAATTTTTTTAGATATAGCGCCCTTGCCTCTTCTCAAGAGTTCAACTACATGATTCAACAATTTTATTGCAAACGGTTTATTTTCCTTTTTAATTCCGGCCTTGTCTGATTCGATTCTTCCCTTATAGGCTTCTACAATTCCAACATCTTCTTCAATCGTCATAGCACGAACTTCTTCAGTAACTACTTCGCAGGCTTTTTCATAAGCAACCTTTGCTATCTCTTCTGAAAATGTTTCTACATCCTCAATTTTTAATTCAAGCGATTGCAGCCTGGCCTCATTATTTGCAATTTCCTCCGCCTGCCTTGCCAGAATATAATCATTTTTCTCAAGATGCTTCTTGCCCTCAAGAGGAATCTTCTCAATCACAACTCCATATTTTTCTGCAATCTCAATATAAAGTTTTCTAACCTCTTCATCAAAAACCATCTTGGCATTATTGAATTTATTGGATTTCTTTTCCAGATTCGGTCGTTCAAATCCCAGCGCCTCACATGCCTTTTCCTGCTTTGGGAAATTCATTCCATAGCCATCATCAGCAAAGAAAACGTGTCTCTCATGAATATGAGGTGTGGCCTCATCCATATGCAAAGCCCAGTCAAGCACCTGTACATGTGAGCCAAATCTTTTTGTAAATTCCTCCACCAGTTCCGCAACAACCTGAACAAAGAGAGCTGGATCTTCATGCCCATCCTTAGTTCCTAATTGATAAACTGTTTCTTCCGGGCAAGTCTTAGGATCTTCTCGAATCTGATCCATAGTTCTGATTCTGTCTTTATGCCTCGACTTGATATGTCTCTCTGTCTGTGCATCCAATGAATCACCAAACTGATTACAATAAAATGCTTTTTCAATTTCTTCAAATGAAAATCGTCTTTCAGGTCTTACTCCATCTGTACCGGCGATGTTATATCCTTGATACATATCCCAGTACACATTCATGAAACTTCTACTTGAATCAATATGCTCAGCTGCATCAACATCAAATGATCTGTCATTGTGCCCAGCCTTAAAAACACCATTTTCTCCTTTACGGCCATTGTGTCTGGTCGCTCTTACTTTTTGTTTTGCCATTAAAATAATTCTCCTTCCTGCAATAAAAAAAGAACCGATTTTATTCGATTCCTCTTAATATGCCACTACCACTATTCATTTTTTATTTTTTCTAAAAAGACTAACTTGCATTTCCCGGCGAAGCCGCTAATTCTGCGCGAAGCGTTACAGATAATAACCCAATATTAAGTGTCGCGTCCAACACTTTATTGGGCCAAGGTTGTCACCCTGGACGGACTAATGGGCGTTGCCCCTTAACCCCACAAGACGTTTCACCCTTGACCAGACCGGACCTTGTCCTGGACCTACCAGGCTTTCCACCTGGACCCGAGCGGGAACTATCCCTGCACCCAGGCAAAGGCTCTGCCCTTGCATCCTGGCGGAGTCTTGCTCCTGCACCACGCTAAAATATATCGCCTTCCGCACAAATAAAAAAAGCAACAAATCATTATTGTGCACGGTAATGATTCGTTGCTTTATATTTGTTTTTATCTACAAGCTATATCTCTTGCGACTATAACAATATCACACCTTTTTTCTTTTGAAAAGGGACAAATGGTGTCGACTTTGTGTCGTCGATGTGTTGTATCCTTAATTATGCCACTTTCCCTTCCTCCAAAAAACTCAAAGTTCTTTCCTTCAAGAGCTTCTTTAAATCTCTGATTTTTCCCTTTGCAGTCTCATAAGCAATTGTTCGCTCTGCAGCAATTCCTTGAAGATCAATTTCTCCCATAATATACCTGCGAAGCAATTCTTCATCTTTACCGCCAATGCTATTAAGAGCATTGGCAAAGATTCGAAAATCTATTCTCATTGCTATGTAGTTCTTGTAAGAATCTAAAATATAATCCGGAAGTTCTTCATCCTCAAATACAAAATCTATTGCCTCTCCCTTGCTCATGCATTCAGAGATGCGATTTATCAGACTGTTTTTATTTAGACTATTATAATACTTACAATACTTCTCCCAATGATTCTTCATCATAAAACTTTCAATCATATAAATAACGCAGTGTCTCTCACAGCTTAAAATATTTTTGTAATTATGATAATACTCATATAGGAATTCAAACCTATCTGAACTGCTGACAGTGCAATAGGTTGACATTATATCTCTTCTTCTCATTCTCTATAGCTCCTAACCAAATATACGTTCTTGTAGTATAATATTCTATCAAAGAAAAAAATGGAAGAATAAATAATAATGGCTCGTCATACAAATACTTCCATGTATCTACGAAATGTCTTAAATCCTACAGCCTCATAAAATTCCAAAGCTCCCCGATTAAACTCCCACATATTTAGCTCTAATCGCTTGAAACCTTTCTCTCTCGTGTAATCTTTTATAAATGCAATAATCTCAGTTGCAACACCCAGTCTGCGAAAGCTTTCATCAACGCAAAACTCATCTACATCAATGAAATCACGCTCATACATGAATGGATTCTCAACCTTATAAATATGATGAACCACTGCAAACCCACATATGATTCCGTCCACATCAGCAACAACAATTTCCTGCTCCGGATCATTCCAAATGTCATAAATATGGTCACGCAAATCATCGTTAAAGCCAGGCTTGAATACATCCGGTTTCCCTTCGACATGCAGGTCATTTACCTGCTTTCTTAATACATTTACTCTCTCTAATTCATCTTCTTTTGCAAATCTTATTTCCATTGTTTTCCCTCTGCTTTACTGTTCTATATATTTATTTCAGGACATCAATCCAATATCTCTTAAGCATTTCTCCATCACCTGCATCTACTAGCTTTTCAAATACACCGCCATTTGCAAGAATTGTCTTTTCACTTGCTTCATTCCAAGGGTGACATGTTATCAGGAAATCTTTGATTCCTATTTTTCTAGCATTTATTAAGTTCTGCCGAAGCATTTCCTTTGCATAGCCATGTCCGCGTTCTGAAGGTCTTACCGTATATCCACTATGACCGCCCCAGGTTCCAAGTATCGGGTGATTAATATGATGGCGCAGATCAATGATTCCAACAATTCTATTATCAACAGTACGGACAGCAAGATATGAATGTGATGGAACCTTCATCTTATCTTCTTTGTCCCAGTCATCCAGTTGGCGTTTTGCACATAATTCAATCCATTCCTCAGGCGTCCTACTCTCTCTAAGCCCCATGCATCCTGCAAATTGATTTTCATCATCAGCATCATGTTCTACTACTTCCTGTCTGAAAGCCCATAAATCCTCTGCATAGTCTGAGCTCACCGGCACTAATTTTATTCCCACATATTTCTCTCTGGTCAGCAAATTACATTTAGCATCTCTTTTTTCGCCAAAGGTCGTTTCATGGACAGAATCTCGTACAAATTCAAAGCCACATTTTTCCTGAACTCTTGCAGAACGGTCATTCTGAATGTAGTAACAGCAAGTAATAGCATCCAGAAATTCATCCTCAAAAAGATATCTGATTACCTCTGTCACAGCTTCTGTCATAAGACCTTTTCCCCAATAATCTTTCGATAAGACATAACCCAGTTCTCGAGCTTTTAAGCTTTCCAGCTCCGGATAATCGCTTTCTTTGTAACACTCAATTCCAAGTGAGCCAATAACCTTTCCGTCGTACTCGATTGCCAGCACCTTCTTGTGTTTAATAAAGCTTTCAACAATACGCCTGCTCTCTTCCTTATCTTTGTGTGGAAGCCAGCCTGCCCATATACCCACTCCTTCTACCTTTGCGTATTCATACATATCATCAACATCATCTAAAGTCCACGGACGAAGAATCAGTCTTTCAGTTCTTAAAACTACATTTGAAATATCTATAGGTTTATTCATATCACTATTTCCCCCTAATTCTTTCTAAGAATATCTAAGCTGTGATTCGTAGCACCAATCAAATCCATTCTTTCACAAATGGACAGATGATATTTCATCCAGATTTCAAAGGTCTTTTCATCCATCGTATCGACACATTCCCGCATATAATTCGTTGCGCCGTCAGCAGCAATGATTTTTTCCCTTTGAATATTTGCAAAGGATGCATCAAGTTCGTCAATCTCTTCTAGTCTTACCATCTCAAACAAATCTTTGGCTTCTGACAAACATCTGAAACTGTCCGATAACATGTTGTTATCCACTAGGTCCCATATGTTACCCTGTTTGAAAGTAAACTGAATCATTGTAGCTTCGTTCATGCAATATGCAACCAAGATATATCCGCCTTTTCTTGTTACTCTGACAGCCTCCTTTAAGGCCTGCAGCTTATCTTCTTTTGTATATAAATGATACATAGGTCCAAGAACCAAAGTGATGTCAAAGCTTTCATCGCTGAACAAAGATAAATCCAGGGCATTTCCCTGATATGTGCGAATATTTTGCATACCCTCAAGCTTTGAATTCAGTATCTGAAGGTTGTAATCTGTAAGTTCCACTGCATCTACTTCAAAGCCTTCTTTAGCCAGTGCAATACTATATCTGCCTGTTCCAGCTCCTACTTCAAGTATCTTTTTCGCACCGATATTCTCAGCCACCTCATGGATATACTTCATTGTAGTTCGATATTCCACCTGGCCATGGTTACTGAGAAGTCTCCCATCTTCATCATAATTGGTGTAGTATTCTTCAATATAATTCATGTCCATTCTCCTTTCAAAATAAAAAATTACCACCAAATAATATTTCTATCATTTGATGGTATGTATATGATTTCTTTTATAAAGCTTAAGTATATGTAGTACCAGAAGTACACTATATACGTATAGAATTATTCTTAACCATATTCATTCCACCAGCGACAATAAACCCGTGCCAATAATACGCGGGTGTGGCTGAATAGTTATTTGGTTTACTAAGACTATACGTACTAAACATATTCTCGAACTCCTTTCGTAAAACTTATATCGATATAATTGTTTAAAAACTTACTCCCAAAATGGCTTAATGTCAACAAAAACTTTTCATTTCGGAAATATTTATTTTGTCAAAAGTAGATGATGGAAAAAAGCCACATTCCTATACTCAGAAATTTGTGCTACTCTCATCTCCAATTGCATCATCTTATCCTGCCAGTTTTCATCACCATGCTTTTCCTGATTCTGTTGTAAATCCCAAAAAGTTCTGATACCAAAAACCTCAGAAACAGTCAGTTCCGAAGCCCACTTTATAATATCATTATCTTCATAATATCTAATTGCGCCAAACTTTGATGCCGTAGAATTATCACCATCAAGAAGTGCATTTGCCTTATTAAAATCATCAAGCAACACCGCCATCTGCATTACTCGTCCGGCTCTATTATGCTTCACAATAGATAAAACACCATCTTTTGTTAAGACTCGTGCTAAAGCTTTCACCACAGCCTCTTTATCATCTATATATTCCAGCACATTATGACAAATAATAAAGTCAAACGTTTCATCGGCAAATACAGACAAAGCGTTAACATCACCGACAATCTGTGTATACTCATAATCTTTCCATGCATTAGAAAGCATTTCTTCAGATGGCTCAACAGCAGTAACATCATTATTCTCAGCAAAATGATTCGCCGTAATTCCTTCGCCACTACCAAAATCAAGAATCTTCTTTCCATCCAGATTACCAAGCTGTTTCCATACAATTTTCTTAAACAATCTCTCCCATGCCGGGAGTTCTATTATATTATGCATCTTTACCTGCTTTCATAAGTTTCTAGCTGCCCACTCAACATAGTATGAAATCCAAATTTTTCATAAAAATCTTTCAATTTTTCCTCAAATATAACTGATACCATGTAAATATGTTTCTCTCTCATATACGCAATCATCTGATTCATTAATTCCGTTCCAATACCTTTTCCCTGATAATTCGGATGAACCATAAGATCCTGAATGTAAGCATCTGTAACACCATTAGATATACTATCAATATAAGCTATCAATTTAGTTCCATCATATACAGCAATATGGCAATAGGAAGTAAATAACGGATTACTTAATTCCACGTCCATTCTATTCCAACCTACAGCCTCACGAAGAGATGATATATCCTCTGGGTTAATTAGCTCATTCATCTTGTATATCATGTATAATCTCCTTCCTCTATATCATCCGAAAAGCCTTCAACATACTACATGTTCCTATAAGCTTTGGGTTTACGGTACTTCCCGATATCTTCCCTGTCTCTGTATTCTCTTATCTCATCCATATCGAATTCAACATAGAATATACCTTCTTCATCTTCAGGAGCGACGAAAAGCGTATTATCTCTGGCTCCTCCATTTGGTCCCCATACGATAGGGGTGTATGCACAGGAATTGCCCATATTGACATCCGGTGGATTCGCCATAGCTATAGAAACCCTGTTTTCCATCGCACGCACAGACAGTTCTCTGAGTCTTGGCATCATATCTCCGCAGGAATTTGGATGCATGATGAATTCAGCACCGTTAAGCATCAACTGTCTGGCACTTTCAGGGTACTCTCTGTCATAACAGATCATCACACCCATCTTAATGCCATCAAATTCACAGACAGGAAAATCGTCTCCTGACTCCAAATATCCTTCCCAGCCCCAGTCACAGGTGTGTACCTTGTTATATTTAAGAAGTATTTTGCCATCTCTATCAATAATCCACGCAGTATTCCTGGGAGCCTTTTCACCTCTCGAAAAACCGGTAATGCATACTCCTATGCTAAGTTCTTTTGCTATACCGCAAATTGCCGCCAATTCCGGCCCATCTTCGACAAGAGCATTTTGACACCATTTTAGATACTCAGAATCGTCTTCCACCTCGCTCAACGGTCTTAACTCTTCACATACATCCGGTGCTGAATAGGACGTTATAAAGCCCTCTGGAAAAAGAACGAAATCAACATTCTCACGCTTTGCTTCCTTGATCAGTCTTATAGCAAGTTTTGTATTTTCTGCGTTTTCCGGCTCAATGGTATCATACTGTACTAAAGCCACTTTGAATTTATTCATGCATACATATTCCTTTCAAAAAAACGATTACTTCTTTACAACAATCCACTCATCATTTTCAATAACATATTGAAACTCTGTCAGGCTATCGCTCAGCATAACTTCAATGAGTTCTTCAAAGTCATTAACCAAGATTACCTTTGAAAGGTCTGAAGCATTAACCCAGTGCATCTTACCCTCATCAGAATCAGCAAGTCCTCCATCAAACTGGTCTGTTTCAAAAAGAAATACAATATAACGCCCATCATCAATTGGGAACTGCTTTACACTACAAAGATGTGGATTTTTAATCGAAAGTCCGGTTTCTTCCTTCATTTCGCGAATCACTGCATCAACAATAGATTCACCCGGTTCAATATGCCCTCCGGGAAGTGTATAGCCCTTCCAATCATTTTTTATTCTATCTTGCAGTAAAAAGCTGCCATCTTTATGTATTAGACATAACACTGTCAATTCAACTTGTTCTGTTCGCATTATTATCAAACCCTTATCACTATTTCATATTGAATTAAATCATCTGGAAATACTTTAAGGCCTCCACAATAGCCTTTTCCTTATCTACAGGACACTGTGGCTGTCTGGAATCTTCCGACTTTGGAAGATTGAAATTCTCTCCCAACTCAATACCGCACTTTCTCTTTACCTGCGCAATATAGAGATTCGATACCTTCATACCGTTATTATGCTCAGCCACATACGCTTTTATTTCTTCATAAGTAGCCTTACTTTCAGCTGAAGTAATATCCATCTCATCCATATCCAGCGTTACGCTCACATGATGCTTCGCTTCACGAAGTTTGGACAAAAAGCATACAGTCTCGATGTGCCCCGTGCCCGGGAACATGTCTATCGGCACGGCTCTTTGGAGTTTAAAGCCGCCCTTGATAAAGAGCCTCAGATCCCTGACGAGGGTCTCGGGATCGCACGAGATGTAAACAACACGTTTTACCCCCGAATGTACCACCGCATCTATAAAGGCAGGCGTGCTGCCCGCTCTCGGCGGATCCATGATCACTACGTCAAATTCGCTCTTTGTTTGCGGTCGGTTTTTGCCCGATTGTGCTTTTCCGTTGGACACGCCTCTCGGGTGGCCGACTTCACTCCTGAGACCCGTGATATACTTCGTGGCATCGGCGCAGAGGACTCTGTAGTTTTTCAGCTTGTTGAGCTTCTTGTTGAAGACGGCATCCCTCACGGCCGACTCACAGAGCTCAACACCCGTAACGCTTTCCGCCTTATCACACATGAGCATGCCTATGGTCCCTGTCCCGCAGTACGCGTCAAGTACTCTTTCCTTACCTGTGAGTCCGGCGAGATCGCGTGCGAGCGAGTACATCCGCTCGGCACCTTCGTGGTTTACCTGATAGAATGACCCGGCCGAGATTGCGAACCTGAGACCGAGCATATCGTCGACTATGTACCCGGGGCCGTATATCACCGTGTTGTTGTCCGAGAGGACCATGCTCGTCCTTTTCGGATTATAGTTCCATATGATCGTCTCTATCATGGGGAATCTGCCCGTCAGAGCTTTAACGAAGTCGTTCTTCCTCGGGAACTCCCTGAGCGCCGTAACGATCACCACAAGGAGTTTCTTTACTCCGTCGGAATGTGCGACCCTCACAAGTACGTGCCGCAGGAAACCACGCCCCCTGTCCTCATCGAACGCTGTGTACTTAAAAGGTCCGGCAAGTTCTGCCACACCGTCTATAACGGCTGAAGCATCCTCATCCTCTATAAGACAGTCCGTGACACTCACTACATGGTGGCTGTCTTCGCTGTAGAGACCGCTAATGATCCTCGAATTCTTAAATCCCAGCACCCCGTGTACTTTGTTTCTGTAGTGGTAGGGACTTGTCGCTATGATCCTGTCGGGTTTAAAGCTTTTATAACCCGGTAATTGCGCAAAAAGGCCGCGTACACGGCCCTCTTTCTTTTCCAACTGTTTTTCGTATGGGATATTGTTGTAGCTGCAGCCTCCGCATTTTTTTGCATGAGGACAGTCAAACAAGTATTTCTGATCCATAATCATCATAGTCTTTCTTTATAAACGGTATATGATCGCAACCCGGGCATTCATCCGAATGCAAAGAGCGTTTTTCTGTCATAGTCTTCTCTTCCAGCTTCCCGGTGTCATGAGAAGCAGTATGGGGAACAACTCGAGACGTCCCGCAAGCATGTCAATGATCAGTACGATCTTGGAGAACGGCGAGAAGAAGCTGTAGTTACATGTCGGTCCGACGAGATTGAATCCGGGACCCATATTGTTGAGCGTGGCAAGTGTCGCCGTGAAGTTCGTGGTGAAATCGTGCCCGTCGAACGACAGCAGCACGGTCGAAGCTGCGAGGAAAACGCAGAACACGGCGATATAAGCGTTAGTGGCACGAACAACATCGTGATCGACATCGGCTCCGTCGACCTTGATCTTCTTGATGGCACGCGGGTGGATGAGCATCTGAAGCTGCTTTTTGATGCTCTTGAATATGATGAGCACTCGGCTCATCTTGATACCGCCGCCCGTACTGCCGGCGCAGGCACCCACAAGCATGATGAGGATCAGCAGGCTCTTCGAGAACTCGGGCCATGTGTTGAAATCGGCTGTCATATATCCCGTAGAGGTAAGTAGTGTCGATACCTGGAAAGCACTTTGCCTGATATTCTCCGAGAAGGAAGTGTAGACATTCCTGAGGTCAAAGCAAATGAGCGCGACACAGATCACATATACGAAGAAGTAAAGCCTTACCTCGGAAAGCTTCAGAGCACTCTTAAACTTCCTGCGAAGGATAAGGAAGTACATCGCGTAGTTCACGCCGCTCAGGAACATGAACACGGTGATGGTCCACTGGATCGCGGGACTGTAGGTTGAAATACTTGTATTGAGAACACCGAAACCACCGGTACCGATCGTACCGAATGTGAGAAGTAAGCTGTCATAAACGGGGAGTCCGAGAACAACGAGTATAACAGCCTCAACAAATCCCATCGAAAGGTAGATGGCGTAGAGGATCTTGGCAGTGTCCTTAAGTCTCGGAACAAGCTTGTCAACGGAGGGTCCTGTACTCTCCGCTTTCATAAGGTTCATGGAATTGCCGCCGAGCATGGGAAGAAGCGCACCGAGGAACACGAAGACACCCATTCCGCCGAGCAGATGAGTAAAGCTCCTCCAGAAAAGATTGGTGCGGCTGAGCGCCTCTACATCGGTCAGGATCGAAGCACCCGTCGTCGAAAGACCCGACGAAGTCTCAAAAACGGCATCGATATAGTTAGGGATATCACCCGAGATAACAAATGGAAGTGCGCCGAACAAACTCATGAATATCCAGCCGAGACCCACGACAAAGAAGCCTTCCTTGAGGAAAAGGCCTCCCTTTTGCGGTTTACGGATCGACAGAAGCGTGCCGACAACAAGGCATATACCCATAGTGATAAGGTACGCCCAAATGTCGCTTTCCCCGTAGATGATCCCGACGATTATCGGAAATACGAGGAAACAGCCTTCCGCCTGAAGGATCCTTCCGAGTATGTACCTGACAACTCCGTAATTCACAATAAACTCCTCTTTGCATTCAATTTGCCGAATGCGTTTCCGGGCCCAACACAAAAACGTCGGGTCACACTATTTCATCGTTTCATTCCATAATGTCATCAAGATTATGGATCTCAGATCCGTTGTGTATAACGATGACTCTGTCGCCCACTTCGATCTTGTCATGACCGCCGGGGATGATGATCTTGTCACCCCTGGTGATGCAGCAGATCAGGACGTTGTGCTTCTTCTTGAGGTCGGCGAGCTCGATGCCGACAACCTCGCTCTTCTTGGTAACAACAAACTCAAGCGCCTCGGCCTGATCGGAAAGCTTCCTGAAGTTCTCGATGTTGCTTCCCATCGTGTACTGCAGCGAGCGCACGTACTGAATGATCAGGTTGGTCGAGATCGTGTTGGGATTGATGATCGTATCAAGGTCAAGCTGGTTGATAACTTCGTCAAAGTTGATACGATTGATCTTGGTAATGGTCTTCTGAGCGTACTTACGCGCGAAAAGCGACAGGAGTATGTTCTCCTCGTCGATATTGGTGAGCGCCGCAAAACCCGAAGTGTTCATGAGTCCCTCTTCAACAAGGAGGTCTCTGTCAGTTCC
>Ga0310786_10008975_pt1 | contig 12753 bp, 1 predicted proteins | sample AusTroGonzalo_MG_FD_203881 | JGI IMG/M metagenome (GOLD analysis project Ga0310786, IMG submission 203881) | Bovine rumen microbial communities from tropical cattle in Woodstock, Queensland, Australia - Gonzalo_03 (v2) (version 2) | ecosystem: Host-associated > Mammals > Digestive system >...
CTACGGTTTCTAATGCTATGATTAAAAATGAGAATAGTATTAGTACTGATTTGAGAGAGAAAGGTTATATGACCGTATCTGAATACTTTGAGAAAGTAAAGAAAGCCTTAAATCTAAGATATGAAAACCTATAAAGTGTTTATTAGTGAATCAGCCAATCAAGATATTGAAAAATTAGTAGATTTCCTTTTTACAAAACTGTCCAGAGAGTCATCTGAAAGTTATATTAATTTGATGATTCAGGAGGTTAATAGTCTTTCATTGTTTGCTGATTGTTTTGCTTTAAGCAGATCTAAAGTAATAAGAGCAATTCATCTGGAAGCTCGTAGAATGATATCTCATAATCATAAGTGGAATTATATATTTCACATTGAAAAAGAATTAGTCGTTGTAGATAGAATAATAGCTTCCAAGATGATTAAGAAATGATACATATCTTTCTTGTTATATCAAAATAGCAGCGGCTTCAACGTTTGTTGGAGCCGCTGCTGATTGAAGGTGTTGTAACCTGTTTTTTTGCCTTGTAGCGCTTTTTGCAGTGTTACATGACTCTCTTACTGGTTAGCGCGGTTGGTGCGGATGGAGCGGGCGTCAGGGGCCTCTGTTGCTACGTTGGCCGGGGTGCTGGTGCTTGTGTTGTCAGTACCGCTGTTGACGTTGCCGGCTGGAGCCGCTGCGTCAGGCTGCACTGCAGGCGCTCCGCGGCGCGGGGCACCGGAGCCTCCACCTTGTGAGTCTACTACCTTACCACCTATCTCAACATATGTATCCATTTTGACACTACCGGATTCACCTCCACCAAATACATTGTTTAAGATATGAGCTGTGCCGCCTATCTTAACTTCGGTCCAAACGGTTGAAGCGTATAATGCCGGAATATTAAGATGTAATGAACCGTCAAAGTCGCCTCGGCTGGCTCCGTAAACATTACCGCCGTAACGTTTTTCAGAGTTAGTATCATAACCTATTTGGCCACCGTTGATTTTAATAATTGATGCAGTATAAGAAACTCGTTCAGATTTATCTACAGATTCAAACTTAACAACTTTCTCATTATTAACTGTCTCTTCAACCTCAATAGCCTTATTTTCATTGTAAGGACGGGTTGGGGGAGGACCGATACTTGCTAATGAACCACCACCATATACATTCTGATAAATAGTTCCGTTATTAACTTCAACCTTTGCTACACCTGTAACAGAACCTGAAGCATAGTTATATCCGGTTTCTGTATGTTGTATCGTTTGTTCTCCATCAGTTTCAGTCCACTTGTGTTCAAACTCACCTGTACCGGAACCTGCTGCATAAACATTACCGCGACCTCTCCACTGCATATGGTCAAGATCTTCTCTTTCAGCAACATCAACGGTTGTATTATTATCGCCTTTCTTGGTTTTAGTACCGAGATAACCTCTGTTTGCATCATTATATTCAGTACCAATATTACCGTTGTTAATTGTCACAATAGCATCACGACGTACATGACCATCCTGACCGCCTCCATATACAGATCCAAGAATTGTTGGACCATAATCCTCGGTTCCAATATTGACTCTGGTATCATTCACATAGCCAAAGAAGAACTCCGGGAAGTATTCATAGCGCGGTGATATGTCATTATAGTTAGGTGCAGACATACCACGACAACCTCCAAATACATTACCTGTAGGTAATCCGCTCTTCTTGTTAAGGCTTGGATTAGTTGTGCAAATATAACCTATCGTACCTTTCTCAATGGTCACGGTTGATATACCGCTCTTCATGAAATCTTGATTATTCCATAGTGATTGGTTGTTTGTAGGAGGTAATTCTCCATAACCGTCAGTAGAGTAGTCATCAGAACCACCAGAGTAGTTTCCTATTCCAACAGAACCCAGGTTACCGCCGCCATAGATATTGCGCATTACATAACCATCTTCCATTGTCACGTTAGTGTTTCCGTAAACACGGCCGGCAATTATACTATATACTTTTGCATCGTATAATTCACCAATTCCATTGGTTCTGTTGTGGTAGTCTCTAAGTTGGCCGTCATATTGGCCTTTACCCTTACCACCACCATAGATGGCGTGTCCAATCAAGCCATTTTCCAATTTCACATCTGTGTCATAATATACATGACCATCTTCACCGCCACCATATACAGATCCGGCTATACACGGAACGTCATCTTTTATGTACAGTTTATCTACTTCACTATTTTCATCTTCGTCATAAATCTTCCTTACGGAGATAATGCTGTTAATAGAATTATTTCCTGTGAAGCTTGAATTGGGTAATTCAATAGTGATAGATGTGTTGGCAACATTGTATAACAGAGCCTCAGTATAGCGCTCAGCTACAGCACCCTTGCTGGCACCAAACACATCACCGTCATTATCTCCGTCTGTACCTATTCGGCTGTTACCGCTGATGCTTATTACAGTGTTACCGGTTAAAGTCTTGCCATTAGCATCCTTAGCATAAATAAGTTCGTATGGCCAGCTAAGTCCGAAATTGTATAATGCGCCCTTATTAGCTTCACCACTGGCCACTTCATCGTGCTTATACTGTTCAATATTAGCAAGATTGGTGATAGTACCTACAGAACCTTGATTACCGCCGCCATAGACGTTGTGCATAATATGACCGCCGGTAATGCTAATGTTAGTGTTACCGTTAACATCAGCTTGCTCGCCACCGCCAAATATATCATAGCCAATAGTTGTAGATGAGATGTCTGTTCCTTCAACTTTTATGTTGGTGTTATTCTTTACCAAACCTAACTCACCTCCACCAAATACACTGCCTAAAACATTGGCGCCATCTGTAACATTAACTTCAGTAAAGAAACAAGTAGCGAATGAAGTCGGATCCAATGTCTTGTCACCGCGGCTTGCTCCATAAACATTGCCACCATATCCCAAGGTATAACTGTTCTCATAACCAATGGTACCGGCTATATCAACCTTAATAAGTGTCTGTTTACCCGGTCCGTTGTTATTATTTTCGTCAGTAGGCAAGAATGGATCACCGGTTGTCTTACCTGGAATCTTGGGAGGTCCTATACTTGAGAATGATCCGCCACCATATACGTTACGGTATATAATTCCAGTTGAACCGTTAATACCACCCTTGATGTCAACAGTAGTGAAACGAGTCACAGAACCGGCTGATGTGCCATAGTATGTTTCTTTTAATTCTTTACCGTTGCTTAATTGAATAGTTACATTTTCTTCATACTTGTTATTATTGTCAATGTCGTATTTGTACTTGCCAATACCTGAACCTGAACCATATACATTACCGCGATGAAGCCATTGATCATTGCTGAAATCTGAATGATCATCAATATCAGTTTGATTGGCACCAGTAGTTTTAAGTGTACCTATAAGTTTTCTGTTGTCTGTTGAATATTCAAGGCCAATAATGCCCTTGTTCACCGTTACCTTGGCATCACGGCGCACGTGACCGTCCTGGCCTCCGCCATACACTGAACCTAATATGAGAGGACCATCACCGGAAACTGTTGTGTTGCCAATAATAACATCTGTTTCATTAACATAACCAAGATAGAACTCCGGAGCATATTTATAACGCGGTGTCAGTGCCCCAACGTCCGGTGCAGATGTACCACGGCTTCCGCCAAATACATTGCCGGTAGGAAGATCATCTTTGAACATGATTTTCTTGATAAACTTAGCATAGTCTTTAAGATTGCCGTTGTTATCAGAAACTATGCTACCATTGGGTTCTCCAACTGTATAACTTGTGTAAGTGATTGGGGTGTTATCAGATACTTTGAAACCAACCTGGCCACCATTAATTTTAACAGTAGATTTACCACTGTTCAAGAATAATACACTGTTGTCTGCACCGTTATCCCATAGAGGACCATTCAGTCTCTCGCCGTATCCATCGGGGTAGAAGTCATCTGTACCGCTGGCATAGTTACCCTTACCTACAGAACCCAGGTTACCGCCGCCATAGATGTTGCGCATTACATAACCGTCATCCATGGTCACGTTGGTATTACCATAAACTCTACCAGCTACGATACTGTAGATATCTGCTGTATAAGGAATATGATTACCTTCAATTTTAAGAAGTTCCTTTTGATATGTACCTTTACCCTTACCGCCGCCATAGACTCCATGTCCTATGAAACCACCGGTAATATTGACATGTGTATCTTCATATACGTGACCATCCTCACCACCGCCATATACAGAGCCTGCTATGCCACTCAACCCATCTTGGAGTTTTAATGCATATTTCATCTTATCCTCCAAGTCTTCATCATCCCAATCAAAGCTTGCCAGAATCTCTATTTGATCATCAGTAGGAGTAGGCAGGTTAATATTGACATAGGTCTCTCTAACGTTTGCTATCTTGGCTTCTTTGTAACGGTCTTTATTGGCTTCATCTATTAATCCACCTGCGTTACCTTTACTTCCGCCATAAACGTCACCGTTATCTTCTCTTACTTTGATTGTCTGGAGATTATCCTTAATCAGGATATAGGTATCATCGTCAAGACTACTAAGTGCAGAGGCTAAAACATATACATCTTCATCATTACCATTCTTATAAGATATGCGCTTGTCTTCTTTCGCGATTTCATCATAGTAGACTAAATATCCCTCTGAATTTGTTTTGTATGCATCAGTTCCGTCATCGTTCTTAGCATAATTTTGGAACCAATCCTTACCGGATATACCTATACGTCCTCCATAAATATTGATAGTAGTTGTACCTGTGCTATTGTACTGTAGCTCGTATGGCCAACTCAAACCAAATCCAAGAACTCCAACCTCGTTATTGTTATTATCCGTTACTATTTCATCATGTCTATAAAGATAATTACCATTATTATCCTTTTTGTCCAGATCATCAAAGTTAGTAATAGTACCAACAGAACCCATGTTACCGCCACCATAGACGTTGTGGTCTATGTGCAGATTGCGGTTCTCTCTAAAGATATTGTCATATTCCTCATCACCTATTGTAATGTTGGTGTTACCGGTCACATCAGCGTTATCTCCACCTCCGAATACGTTGCCGGTTATTTGGGCGGCGTTGCGGGATGGGGTAGGTCTGGATTCTACTTGTTCTTTCGTTCCGGTTTCAACTCCGTTAGCATCTTGGGTCCATTTGTACCAATACTTAGTATCAGAGTTCTCGTTCTCCTTCTCATAGGTGTATCTAAAGCCACCAGTTGTCATTTCAGGATTCCAGTCGGAATTCAGCCACTCACCGGTACCTATGTCAATGTGGGTGTCACCTACTACGTCAGCCAGGTATCCGCCACCGTAGATGGTGCCTATGTTGCCCAGATCAAGATAAACAAAGTACTTGGTCTTTGTTTCACCATTATCTTGATATTGTTCAGAAAGAGCATCTACAGGAGCATAATCGTCTTTTCCGTTATCCTTGTAATCAATATCTACATAGACGGTTTCGTTATTTATGGTTGTCGGATAGACTTGCTTCTTACCCTCCTGCATATTCACATTAATGTACGGGCTACCCACTAACATGGCCTTATAACCGCCGCCATAGAGATTGTCTATGCTGGTGGCTGAGATAATGTTGATACGTAAGTCTTTTGAAGCAGCAGGGTCATTTGCGTATTGCGCTCCTGAAGGCTCTGATGTCAGAGGCATAAGTTTGCGTTTGTCTTCAGGTGTTAAAGACGTTGCCTTCTTATATCCGTTTTCTTCTTTTATGAACTTGTTGTCATCATCAACTTCATAATATACGTAGTTGCCATTTTCATCCTTCTCATATCCGTAGATAGAGTAGGGGGCCAAGTAACCGCCACCATAAAGCTCCTTAATCTCAATAGGCGTACAACCCTTCTCCTCAACATTTATGGTAATGGTGCCATAAAGCGCACCGCCTATGTTATTGCCGCCAATCACCTTGTCAAACTTACCGTTGGTAATATTGAGCGTCACGTCAGAGTAAATGTCAGCGTTATCAGCACCGCCATAAATTATACCTCCCTCCTTAACACAATCAAGAGACAGGTTGATTGTACCATCCATCGGAGCATCCTTACCACCGCCATAGGTTTTGTTAATTATCAATTCGCATCCGTCATCATACTCTGAATAAACTGACAATGCTGTGGTACTTATGTTTCCTTTCTTGTTACTACCACCAAATACAGCATGTATTGTTCCACCGCGAACATCAGTGGTAGCTATACCAGATCCATATCTGTAATATTTCTGGCGGTTCTCCTTACTCAAGGCATCATCGTTGTCTATAGCCTCATATGGAGTAGCCGCACCACCTGTGCCCTGTGCATCATTGCCGCTGGTAACGTAATGAGTATAGTTCTTGTAACCCACGTTTGCGCCCGGGTTCTCATACCACTTATCTTCTGTACCGTTGTTGAGCGTGTAGTTATCTTCGCCGTTACCGCCACCAAATACCTCATCAATCTCATAGGTGCCGTTCACAGTAACATACGTACCGGGAACCGATGCCGCATTACCGCCGCCGTAAACCTGCTTTATGCTGGTATATCCGCAACCGTCTATGATTACCTCAGTGCGTGCTGACGCAAGCTTAGCCTGATTGGTAGGTGAATTATCTTCATCAGCACTTCTTATCACCTCACCGTTACCGTAAACATAAGCAGCCAGATTACCGCCACCATAGACAGCCTGCACATCATACAGGTTTGGTAACAGAGCATATACATCCGATATTGCCTGAGTCAATGCATCCTGTGCTGCCTTAAGCTCTGATTCTTCTGCATTATTTGCAAGAGCATCATTATAATTACTACTTGCATCTCTTGCCTCATTAATTTTATTACTAAAACCAGTTATGCTGCTTGAATAAGCAGAGTTTAGTCTAGTTAAGAATTCATCCAGTGTTTCATCCTCATGTCCTTTCTCACCCTGGACAGGATGCTTAGCATATTTAGTACTCAGATTAGATTTATCGCGGTTTTGTGTAGCAAATACATGCACCTTAATGTGTCCCTTAGGTGAACCGTTCAAGTTGTTGGCGCCAAATATACGGTTCACAATTGCACCCTTTGCGCTCACTCTGCTTTCATGGGAACTAATGGGTGTCTCTACTGAGCTGCTAAGATAGTCAGGAATTGTCTGGTTGTCAAAGTCAAATGCATCCAGTCCGTTCAGGTTTACAAACACATCACCATAAACGATGGCCTCAACAACTGATTGTCCGCTTTCAATTCTACGTCCCAGACCTCCTCCGTAAATATCGCCACCACTATTGGCTGTACCTATTGTACCACCCAGTATGTTGACTCTTGTATTATATACGGTATAGTTCTCAGTTCCTGTAGCATTTGCTTTCAGCATGCCGTTAGCCCAGGTAACATCATAATAAGGGGTATTGGCAACAGCCTTAGTATTTGCGGCTGTTATTTGTGTATATACAGGTCTATTGTCAACTAAAGATTGAGTATATAAACCTGTTACATCAGATTCTCCAGGCACAAGTGTAACACCCATCAGTGTCTCGTAGTTGGCGTATCCGCCCCAGTTGCTGGTGTTGGTGTTGGCCAGGGCGCCGCCACCATAGACATCCTTTGCTATTGTGCCGCCCAGAATATTTACCTCTACGCCGCACTTGACAAGACCGGCCTCACCGCCACCAAATACGCTACCGCCAATCTCACCGTTCGTAACGTTAACGGTTGACCATAAATCTGTAGCATAAGAAAGTGGGTCTTCACCGTTATAATTCAAGGTTAGTCCACCTCGGCTTGCACCATAAACGTCTCCACTAATATTACCGCCATTAATGTTAACCTCAGTGTAAGAGACCGAAGCATGACTCGATACACCTGCATGAGTGCTGAAACCATTAGGAAGAGAATAAGCAGTAGTGGTGTTGTACTCATCAAATCCCTGACCTGCATTTGGAGGGCCTACTGAAGCCAATGCACCTCCGCCATAAACGTTATTGTAGATTATACCACCCTTAATATCAACAATAGTCTTGCAAGTTACAGAACCAGATGAATTGTTATACTTTTCCCCACTAAATGAATCATCGGTATATTTGCCTAATCCGGAACCTGCACCAAATATATTACCTTGATTATCTCCTCCGCTTGCTGTTCCGATTGTACCCTCATTTATAATAACATGAGTGTTTCTACGTACATGACCATCCTGGCCACCTCCATAGACTGAACCATTTATTTTTATATCAGAATCAGAACCGGAAATAGGTTGCCAATATGTTGAGTTGGGAACCCCGTTCGCAATCATAGATTCAACGGATTCAAATAAATCCAGAAGCTCTGAAATGGATATGTAGTCTCCAACAGCGTAGACCTTACCGTTCTTATCAGTACAAGCCGTTTTACACTTATAACCTCCACCAATAATAACTTTAGTCTCATTTGAATAACCCAGGAAGAAGTCCGGGGTATATCTGTAACGTGGTGAAAGCCTACCCACATTAAGTGCTGCCTTACCGCGGCTACTGCCAAATACATTACCGTAAGGTATGCCGTCTTCATCAACACCGTTTGCTGTTCCAATTGTACCGGAATAGATGTTCACATAGCAAAAACCGCTGCCCATAAAGTAGTCAGCCATCTTTGTAAATGTGCTTGGGTCATCTTTATCAAAATTATCACTTGTTTCCCAGAGTTTACTGTTCTCTGCTTGTTCAGGTAATTCGCCATAACCTACTAATGAGTAGTCATCATAACCACCTGCGTAGTTACCCTTACCTACAGATCCTAGGTTTCCGCCACCATACAAGTTATAGCCTATGCTACCTCCATTCATTGTAACATAGGTATTGCCATATACCCTACCGGCGGTCCAACTGTGAGCTTCCTCTTGAGTATTTTTTAGTTGGCCTTGGTTAGAACCGGTTGCATTTAACAGTGTGGTAATAAATGTACCTTCACCCTTGCCGCCGCCAAATACACTGTGGGCAATCTTTCCGTGGTGTATGGTGACACTGGCATCATCATAAACGTGACCATCCTCTCCACCTCCATAGACAGAACCATTAATAACAGGTGTTTCCAATGTGCTTGTACCACCTACTGTTCCTATGGTTATTTTGGTCTCCCTTACGTTAGCAAGTTTTGCCTCAACATAGCGTTGCTTAGAAATATCACTTTCGCCAACTTCAACCTCGCCTCTAGCAGCACCAAACACATGGCCTCCAATTACTGTAGTGGCACCTGTAATGTCAATAGTGGCTTTTCCGCTAGTGTTATCATAAATCAGTTGGTATGGCCAACTAAGACCAAAGTCATAGAATGCACCTTCCCCTAATGCAGCGTCTGCTTCGGGCTTTATGGTTGCATGCTTGTATGAATAATCAACTGTATTGTCAAGGTCATCAAAATTAATAATCTTGCCCACAGAACCCATAGCGCCACCGCCGTAAACATTGTGTACTATATGGCCGCTGGTGATATTTATCTTGGTGTTGCCTTGCACAATACCGGACAATGGGTTGTATTTGCCTATGCTATTTTCATAATACTTGTCTGTACCGCAACCGGCACCATAAACATTACCTCGGGTAGCATCCAGAGCTGAACCGTCATGAATACCTATCGTACCGCCGTTAATGTGAATGTAAGCATTATGTAAGTTGTGACCGTTCTCACCACCTCCATATACTGAACCATAGATCGTGGGATTATCTGCACTGCCAGTAGCGTTACTGGTGGTATCGCCAATGATAACTGATGTGTTATTAACCCATGCCAATAGGTCATCACGTGATCCTGGGGCACCGGCATCACCTCTTGATGAACCAAATATCATACCGTTCTCCTTACCATCGGTACCAATGGTGCCGCCGGTAATATAAATCTCAGCTGTACCTGTTCCGGTTGTGCAACTGTTTATAGCGGTAGCCTTCCAAGTGCCCAAAGTTTGGTTATATTCTTTAGTGTAGTTGAAAGTACCTACAGAACCAAATGCTCCTCCACCATAAACATTGTGATATATTTCAGGTGAACCGCTGATTTCTATTTTAGTATTGCCATAAATCTGGCCGGAACGGATACTACTCTTGATACCCTTACCGCCGCCATAGACATTACCCATTGAAAGGCCGCCATAGTAAACGGTGCTGTTGCCAGTAACTACCTTGTTCTTACCAATGGTACCGCCGCTCACAGACACATAAGTGTTGCCATTCACACTGGCTACCTCACCACCTCCAAATACACTGCATCTTATCAGACCATTCTGTATTAGGACATTAGTACTTTCCTCTACAATGCCGGCATGAGTCTTGGGCCTGGGAACATTAGGTTCTTCTGTTATAGTATTGGAATGCTCTTCTTCTGGAGAAAGGAGTGTTTCCACAGAACTACCATATCCGCCTCCAAATACACAGCCATGAGTGTATTTTACATTTCCGTTATCGTCTTCTACTTCAGTACCTATATAGTTACTTTCGTTGCTACCTGTTATATTAATAGTAACATCTGTACTTATCAGCTTGCCATCTACAGTCTTATAGCCTTCCACCTTAGCAAGCTCACCGCCACCATATACATTACTGCGTATTATACCTCCAGTGATAATCAATTCGGTGCTCTTAACCTTTCCAAGGTCTGCCCAATTCGTAAGAGGAGTCTTGCCATCCAGTGCATACAGGCGTCCCATACTGCCTGCAAATACATTACCGCCCTTGGTATGTAACAAACGGTACAAACCAAGAACATCGTCATACTCAAATTCAGTATTTGGTATATGGTTTTGATCCTTCCATGTCTTCCATTGATTTGCTGACCAAGTTGTAGCGTCATCTTGGCTTGGAATAATGTATTCAAGTGTATTACCTATAGTACCGCCACTGATAATAACTTTTACCTGTCCGTGAGTCAAATTATTTATAGCAGGAGTAGTAATAGCACCAGTACTGCTGTTAATTACTTGCTGAACGCCATTTTCAATAAGCTTACCGTAGTGTTCTGTGTCACTTATCGGAGCCAAGTATGTTCCCACAGCTCCCAGACGGCCACCACCATAGACAGAGCCCAGTATAGTACCGCTTTCAATGGTCAAATAAACATTACCGCATATAGCGCCGGCAGTCAGAGCATCGCCACCAAAACCACGTCCTCCACCAAATACGTTACCATCTACATAACTGGTACCCCAGGTACCTATCTTAGTCCTAATATTGCCATTATTTGGGTTATAATCATTCTCATTAATAGTCATATTAACATCACCCAGTACGTGACCATCTTCACCACCACCGAATGCTGAACCATAAATCCATCCGCCGGTAATATTCACCTCAACCTCATTTACATTAGTCTGTTGGTTAAAGAATATACGCTGGTCACCCTTACCCGCACCAAACAAGTAACAGGTAACGGGGTGGGCTGCTATCTGATCAAGAGTACGTGGCACACCCAGGGTAGCCGTACCGCCAAAGTTAACAGTACAAGTACCACCACTAAATGTACCGTCACTATTTACGCTACCCACATTTGTCATCTCATTACCGCCATATACATTGGTAAGAATATGACCGCCTGTGATATCCACCTGAGTATTACCATATACAGCACCAGCATTCCAATGCCACTTGCCAGGAGCGTAGGGATAATAGCCTGAACCGCCACCAAACACGTTACCGTAGAAGGTGTGGCCGTCAGAGGCTATACGCCTTCCGCCCTCAGTAGATCTGCCATCAGAGTATTGTTCTAGTTCTCCTGTTGAATTGGCAAATCTATCATGAGTAGCAAAGATTAACTGTGGTTCTTGTTCTGTTCCAATATTTTTACCATATTCCCAATGGTCACACTCCAGATCATATACATCTGTAGAACTAGGCTTCGCAGGAGGAGTAGTCATTTCAAATATACTACCTTCTGAATAGTTTTCATAGCGTGTGGTTATCTCCTTGCCTTGACCAATCTGGCAATGATCCTGAATGGTTACATGGGTATCGTGCTGCACAATACCATTCTCACTACCGCCATAGACTGAACCCTTTACAAACGCATTACCACCTATGATAACATCGGTTTGGGTTGCTAAGGCCAGAGTCTCAATGTACTTAAGGTAAGTGGTTTCATCAGTATAATATTGCTGAGTGTTGTCAGGCTTTACACGCCAAGGATCGCCCACTAAAGGATTTCCATTAACATCATTATAAGGCAGAACTCCTCTGCCGGCACCAAATACATGCCCTGCATCATCAGGTTTACCCGTTGTGGTGTTATTCATTACCATGTTGTCTGGGCCAATTTCAGCATAGCCTTTGATTGTGACATAGCAATAGCCACTGGTATGACTGCTTGGGTCATATAGTGCATAGGGCATTCCATCTGCTCCAACCTGATATTTTCCTACTGAAGCAACCTCACCGCCACCATAGACGCTACCTTTCACCCAGGTATCACCCTGAACAGTGACATCACTCTTGCCACGTACCAGAGCAGAGTAACCATGTGTATTTACACCACTACCTGCACCGAATACATTACCTTCTATGATAGGAGCTTTTGTACCTGTTCCACCTGTTCCATATCCTATTGTCAAAATTGTATTACTTTCTACACGACCTACCTCACCGCCGCCATAAACATTACCTTTTACGGTACCATTACCAATGTTAACATTTGTACTGCCGGTCACCATAGCCTTACCGCACCTGAATGCGCCTTCACCGCTTTCTTTTGCTTCACCTTTGCCGCCGCCGTACAAATTGCCGTCAATAGTAACAGCGTTTGCAGCAAATGGCAAGCTTGCTCCATTCTTGGCACAGATATTT
>Ga0310786_10008976_pt1 | contig 12752 bp, 10 predicted proteins | sample AusTroGonzalo_MG_FD_203881 | JGI IMG/M metagenome (GOLD analysis project Ga0310786, IMG submission 203881) | Bovine rumen microbial communities from tropical cattle in Woodstock, Queensland, Australia - Gonzalo_03 (v2) (version 2) | ecosystem: Host-associated > Mammals > Digestive system >...
CACTGTTCACAAACACTATGGAATTCAGGAGATCTTGCAAATCCCATAAATACCTGCTCGCGGGATTCGATCGTGATATCGTTCATCCAGAATGCAAATCCTTCCGGTTCAGGCTCTCTGCCGAGCATCGTTCTGTAGAGTCTGGTAATGAATTCCTTGTCATCCGTCTTGAAGGATGTGAACTCAGCACACTCGAAGAAGAACTTGGCTACCTCAGTTCCCGTCATCTTGTGATTTACAAGATTCTCATTCCAGTACATGAGACCTTCGGTATCAGGCTCTCTCTCGAGGCAGCATGTGTACAATCTGATCGTGAAATCCAAAGCGTTATAAGGATCGTTGATCGGGAATCTTGCTCCTGATTCTACTCCGTAGGACTTGCAGAAGTCATCCCACTCTGTTGTGTTGATGAAATCAGTGATCATCTGATCTCTGGATATCTTCTTGAGTGAATCAACCCAGTAGTCGACCTCGGACTTGACAGGCTCACGGTCAAAGCAGATCTTGTATGCGGACTTGACGAAATCCTCATCATTAAGATCGTTGCCCTTATATCCCGGTTTGCTCATGAAATCCTTAAGGGCATCAGCTCCGGTAGAACCGTTGTTGAGCTTATTGACCCAGTCCTTCACGCCGGCTTCATCAGGATCGCTGTTAAGTACGACATCATAAAGTCTTCTGATAAAAGCTTCCGGATCATGCTTGTCCTGCTCTTCGTATTCCAAAGTTACGTCAAACTCACTGTGGAGAGATGCTCCAGGAGTTGAAAGAGGGATAGCTACGTAATATACCTTGCCTCCTTCAAGAGAAGCTTCCATGACCAATTCATCCTCAGATGCTCCTGCGCCGTCACGAGGTTCATTAGATAATATGATCGTATAATCCAGGAATTCCTCGAAATCATATCCGATTATCTTATCGATCAGGGAATAATCCGATCCGAAAAGAGCTGCTGCAGGAAGTCCGTCTTCGATATTTGTAATACTGATCTTGACTGTTCCGTCTTTTTCAGGTGTAAAGGAATATATCATCTGAAGTATGGGTTCTTCATCCCCCTCTTCATCCATAGCAATCACAAGATCCTTTTCACTTATGAAATCATATCCTTCAAAATCATTATCGATATGAACGGTCTGTCCGGATTCGAGGGTACCGTCGACCGCCTCTCCCATAACAAAGATATCATAGTATTTGATCGCCGGTTCGAACCCTAACGTCTTCAGCATATCATTATAATTTAATTCGGAGAATAGACTATATCTGATCCATGTATTATCCTCAACGCCTTCCTTGAAATGGAGACCTGCCGCGTCAGCAGTATAGAATTCAGACTCAAGAATGATGCCTTCATCATCAGGAACTACATCTTTGTTGGACTCTTCGTACAACGTGAATTCCTGCCCCGGATCAACAAGGATAAAGTCAACCGGATCCGTTTCCCCTGCAAATACGATATCAAAAGCCGAAGCCAGAGTAACCTCATATTTCATAGGTGTTTCAGCATAGTTCCCGAATTCGAGATAATATGTCACTCCCTTTTCGAATTTCGAAATCAGGAAGAAATTTAACCCGTAATAATTGTCATCCGCATCGAATTCTGAGCCATCATCATCGTCTTCAGGATCCTCAAGATACACGTCAACCACAGGGTCATTACATATATATTCCTTTCCTTTGTAGGTAATCTTATCGTTATCGTCATTCACTACCTTTTTCACATAGACGTAGTCCTGATCGCAATCAGAGTACAGATAATATATTCCGGTCTCTTCCGGAGTAAAAGTATATATCTCCTCTACTGATTTTTCTTCTTCCCCGCCGGCCGTGACCTCGATGGTCTGTCCTGCCGAGATAGTCGGATAAGCAGTATCTCCGTCGCCGGCCATTACAGTTACACCTCCGGCAAGGAGAGTCATAACAAGTGCCAATGCTGTTGCCTGTAATCTAAATTTTTTGAGCATGGTTTTTTACCTCCTTCATCATGAGGATATGATATAAAAAAACATGTCTCAAATCAATAAAAAGTAATGTTTTTGGAACGATTTTAAAATGTGTCCCTTAAGGGCTGAAACTCCCTATCTGTGGGAGTTTTAATACTTTGACTTACAAAGTAATCAAGGTCGCCAGTTCATCCCATGAAGATACGGAAATCACACCCGGGATTTCTTCATTATTCTTCCCTGATGCACCCGTATATCTGACCGGCATGATCCCTGCTTTTTTTGCACCTTCGATGTCACATATGAGGTTGTCACCGACATACCATACTTCATCTGAAGACAGTCGTGCCTTTTCGAGAGCAAGGTCGAAGATCCTCCTGTGAGGCTTGCGGAATATGTATTCACTTGAAGCTATTATGAATTCAAAACGGTTGCCCGGAATGAGGCTGTTGATCCTGTCCGTAAGCGCCTTCCCCGAAAAAGAAATATTACTTATGACAGCGGTCCTTATTCCCGACTCATGAAGAAGATCGAGAAATCTTCCGATCCCTTCCGTCGGTCTTCCCGGCGCCGCCGCATCCCAGAAGATGCGCTCAGTCTCGCCCGGGGTGATGCCGAGCTTTATGCCCAGTGATTCGTACAGATATGCGTTAAAGTTGTACTCGTGAATCTCTGCTATATGCGTGTGCCTTGTCTGCCAGTCTCCCCAGCCGAGATCTGACAGGATAGCATCAGCTTCCTTCTGTACCTCTTCGGCTGTATATCCGTGCGGGTTCCCGACAGCATGTTTAAGGACTTCATAAGTCCCCCTGACCCCGTCAAATCCGTCTTCTGAGATCAGTGTCTGCCCGTAATCGAAAAAAATCATCTCAGGTCTTTTCATCTCATGCCTCGTATATCTTCTTTATTCTCTGATTATAGTGTTCATTCTTACGGCTGTCACTACTCTGTGGATAAGAAACACGTTATATAATCAATCAAACATTTTCCGGTTAAGAATAAAATCTATGATATCTACATGTTTTATTCCATATCCCAGCCAAGATTCACATTGGCTTTCGATTTATATCTTTTTTACCCAAAAGGCATACCGTCTCAATAAGCGTTGACTTTTCCAAGGGCAATTCCTTGACCTCATGCCCCTGGATCGGAACCGGGAAGGAAAACACGATATTCCGGATCCACAGCCATCTTCCCTCTTTTCAGGGAACAGATCGATCCGCTCGATGATTGCCCGCAGGAGCTCCTTCTTACCTGACTCGTCCATTTCACCGTAAAGCTCATCAAATGCCAGCAAGAGCTGATACACGTTCTCACCGGATATCTGCTCGCTTCGGATCGTCTGGATCCGTTTCCGGATGTCTTCTATCTGCTGCTCCGCCTCGGCTATCTTATCGTACTGATCATCATACCGGCGCTGAAGATCGAGGATCTTCCTCTCGTAATGCGGGTCAGATACATCCAGAGTATCCATCTGGTTTTCCAACCGGCTTTTTGTCGAAAGCAGCTGCCGCGGAATAAGTGTATATAGCCGGGGGCTGACGATACAGCCCCCGGTTTTTTCTGCCCTTTTCCCGCAGATGCACATACGGGCGGTGGGCTATGCATTATGTCAACCTACTCTCCTCTTCGGGAAAAGAGGAAAACTCCGAATGGCTTTTTTAACAGCAGGAGATCCCCTAAACTGCTATACTGACTACCCCGCGAACATCTTCGGCGTCTTCAGGAGTGTTGGCGGGCTTATCCTCTCCAGCTGCCGATTCCGTCCCAGACCATCTCCAGGTTCCGGGCCATCCCGGGATTGACGGACCGGAACAGAGTGTGCGCCGCCAGCATCATCTCCATGCCTCCGGCCTCATTCAGTCTGCTGCCTATGGCCCGGACTTCATCGGCCTGGGATGTCAGGAAGCCCTGCGGGTGCTGCCAATACAGTTTTATCAACTGTTTCACGCTGTCCTCCAGCAGATTATTGCCTTGGCCGGAGGTGTTTCCATCCCCCATCGCCGAGATACCGCCTGCCTGCTTCCACTGATCAGCCACAACCAGCTTCTCATAGATCTGCTTCCGTATATCTTCCGATAAGTACTGGTTTACCCGCCCAAAGTCCTTTTCATCTTTGTAGAAATTCTCTCCCAAAGGGACGTAAATGTCGTATTGTCCCTCTTTGTATGTGGATGTGACATCGACGCCGATACGGCCGAAGACTTTATACGGGGTTTTCTTCAGTTTAGCCGGAAGCACAAGGGAATCGTAGATAATAACGAAGAAGAAGCAGGGGGGCAGCGCTATCACGAGTCCTGCAATCTGCATCGTCTCTGATCCACCGCCGTTTGCGCTGTTGTAAAATCCCGCCATGGAAATAATTATACCCAGGACAAGGAGCAGTACCGGGATCAGATATATTTTAAAAGGCGCAAGGTTCGTCCGGTTCTTCCTAATCAGCTTCTTCTGGCATTTATCGCAGATTCCGACCTTTTCAATTCCGACAGCACGCTCCCGTGTCTCCCTCTGGTTCAATACCGTCGAAATGGAAACCCGCCGATCCACCTTCAGACAGCTGCACTGATAGGTCGCTTCTCTCTCACCGCAATTTAAACATTTCATAATCGAATTCCTTTCACTTTGCCTGCTGATGGTTTGTTTGAAGTATCTCTCATATCTCTGACAGGAATAATATGCGGCAAAGTGCACTTCCCTGCAGAGTCTTCCCTCTTTCCTGTTTGAGTCATCGGACTGCATTCCCGGTCGTGCCGGAGGGAAAGACGTCAGTTCATCTGTGTGATCATCGTATAACACCGCGCCGGTACGATGGTCTGCTGCGAGCATACTCTTACGGTTTGCGAAAAAAGAAAAAAGTATGCACACAGCATACCACCGGAGTACGGGCATCCTTTATCTTGGAATTATAAAATACGACCATCAAATTCAGCCGGTATGGCGAGCTTTATAGGAGGTATACCCATGATCATCGGAAACGGCAGCAACTTCCGGGATATGCTGATGAAGTCCCCGGGCATCTGTCCCAAGTGCGGCGCCGATCTTTCCTTCGGCGACGCGGCCCAGTTGGCGAAGTCCCACGGCATCCAGGATAACGTGGTGATGTGCGGCAAATGCAATCGCGTGTTCGAGGTGAACCTGGTTCCCGGTCGGATGACCCTGACCAGTGATGTGACGGCGAAATATCCGCAGATCAGGCCGAAAAAGCCCGGAGGACTGTTCGGCAGGCTGTTTGGAAAGTGACATGCGAGGGAGATCGTCTTCTCACTTCGGTAAATAAGAAAATGAAGCCACGCCGGACATTTGCCTGACGAAGGTGTGCGGTGCAACACGTCTTTTTCCCTTCCCGTCTGTTTTGGTTCTCTGTGTGAAAACGATAATACTCACCGGGACACAGTTCGGTTAAACTGTGGTATAACAGTGCCTTGCTGAAACCTGGACATGTCCATGTCTTCAAGAGAGAATTCAACTCTGACATTCTGACTCGATATGTTTCCCTTGGAAAGTAAGACAACCGTCTCCACGTGATGCGAGAAAGGAAACATATTTACCGGAGTAGCACTTATTATCTCATAATCACAACTGAGATTTTTAAGATCCCTCGCAAGTGTTGCAGGGTCGCAGGATACATAGATGATCTTTTCCGGGGCAAGTTTCCTGAGCTTTGTTATGAGAGCGATATCCATCCCTTTTCTGGGCGGGTCAACGATCACCGCATCAGGCTTTGGAAGATCCCCTTTTCCGAAGTCGAACCTCTCGGCCTGCTTAATAACGAATGTTGCATTCCTGATGCCGTTTAATCCGGCATTGATCTTAGCTGACGATACGGCTTCAGGAGACACTTCTATACCAAATAGCCTTGTATCTTCTGAAGCACAGCAAAGACCTATGGATCCTGTTCCGCAGAACAGGTCATAGATGACCTGTGCGTCTTTTACGGCCTCTCTTACAAGTCCGTAGAGCTGTTCCGCGCCTTCCGTATTAACCTGAAAGAACGCGCCGGATCTGATCCGGAACAGCCTGCCGCAGAGTTTCTCCCGGTAATAGTCGACTCCGTATAAAGTGACTCTCTTGCCGCTCCTGGTCCTCTTTGCTGTCTTGTCGGAACAGATCTGAAGGATGATCCCCGTAAGCTTGCCGCCCGATGCCTCCTCCATCTTCGCGAAAAGGTCCATCCCTTCGGCATAGGCCTTCGCATCACGGATAAGTATCTCATGGCTCCTGTCTTCTTCGGTCACAAATTCGGCCAGATACTCGGAAGTCCTCTCGGACCCTCTCAGTATCAGGGACGAAAACAGCGTAGTCGGATGATCCGAAAGGCATTTTCTCATGACTTCCTTTATCCTCGTAAATGCCTCATATTCGATAAGGCATCCGTCGGCGCAGGCAAAGCCGCTGCTCTTTTTCGAGCGGAGGCCGATATCTGTCCCGGAGATCACATACTGCATATGATTCCTGTAGTTGTATCTGCGCGGCGAATCGATGATATCACGGACTTCCGTATCGATTCCGCCGATCCTTCGAAGCGCATCTTTTACCTTGTCTTTTTTGAAGGAGAGCTCGAGTTCCTCCGACATGTGCATCAGGTCGCATCCGCCGCAGATCCCGAAGTTTCTGCATGGAGGGATCACTCTCTGATCCGAGTCGTTCAGCCTCTCTTTAACTTCGGCGATCAGTATCTTCTGTTTTTCGGAGATTACCTCGGCTTCTGCTTCTTCGCCCGGCAGGAGATCAGCGGCAAAGAATACCTTGCCGTTTTGAAGCTTGCCTATGCCCTGCCCCTCGTTCCCGAGTGTTCTGGCAATGATCCTTTCCATCCGGTACCTCCGCCCAAAAACTATCTAATATTGTAACACTTTGAGGCAATTTAAGGATAATCGCCTCGTCCTTTTCGAAAAGTGGTAAAATAGTTATCTGATATTATATGAATGAGGTCAGTAGTAATGGATAACAGGCAGCGAACCACCAAACCCGTCCCTCCGGAAAAGACAGCCCTGGCGGGTGAGCTGAGGTCAACGCTCAAGGGCAAGCCGACCAGATCGGGCTTTAACAGGAGTGCATTCAGGGAGATCGTCGGATTCTTGACGGACATCGTCAAGATCGCCGTTGTCCTCGTTCTCTGCCTCTGCTTTATCCTCGGCGGATTCGGAGGAGGCATGCTCCTCGGATATGTATCCACTGCCGAGCCTTTGTCCATCGGCGATCTCACTCACACGGAGGATGTTCAGACTTCTTTCGTTTATGATTCCGAAGGCAACGTCATTTCCAAGCTCGTCGGAAGCGAGAACGTGGACAGGATCTACGTCTCCTTCAATGAAGTCAAGAATACATATATAGACGAAGCGATAATCGCTATCGAAGACGAGCGTTTCCTGAGCCACTCGGGCATCGACGTAAAGAGAATCGGAAGTGCCGTGCTCTCCGCTCTCGCCAACGGCGGTACCGCCACATACGGCGGCTCAACGATCACGCAGCAGACGGTAAAGCTGATCTCCGGCCAGGACGAACACTCCACATCGCGTAAGGTACAGGAGTGGTACTCCGCCATGGCTCTCGAGCAGGATCTCACCAAGGACGAGATCATGGAGCTCTATATCAACCTCGCGCCGATGGGAAACAACTATGTCGGCGTTCAGTCCGCGGCCCAGAACTACTTCGGCAAGAACGCGAGCGAGCTTAACATCGCCGAATGCGCCTTCCTTGCAGGACTCCCTAAGAGCCCTTCATACTATAATCCTCTGAGAGAATCCGGAAGAAGGAATGCCCTCAGGCGTCAGAGGATCGTTCTGTCCAAGATGTACGAACTCGGTTCCATTACAAAGGACGAATACGATGAAGCCCTCAATACGGAACTCGTATTCAAATCCAGGGACACACATTCATCCACCAGCATCAATTCCTATTTTGCGGAATACGCGATCCAGGAAGTCATCAACGACCTGAGCGAGCAGAGGAACATCTCAACTTCCCTCGCCGCCACGCTCGTATATAACAGAGGCTATCACATCTACACGACGCTCGAGCCCAAGGTCCAGGCTGTCCTCGACGAGACGGTCAACACGGAGAACCTGTTCCAGAAGGATCCGTCGCTCCTGGTCAACCTTCCTGAGAAACCCCAGGCGGGCATCGTTGTCATAAACGTCCAGACAGGCGCGATAGCGGGAATGCAGGGAGGCTACGGCGAGAAGACGGTCAATCTCGGCCTTAACAGGGCGGTCTCTGCCCACAGGTCGCCCGGATCTTCCATAAAACCTCTGATCGACTATGCCCCTGCCCTTGAACTGTCGAAGATCGCACCGGGCACGATCCTTGTCGACGAGGAAAAACACGAGAATCCGAATAACCCGAGTCAGGTCTGGCCTCTTAACGCAGACCGTTCCTACGCGGGATCGATTACCATACGTCAGGCGGTAGCCAGATCCAAGAACACGATCGCTGTCGAAGTATGGAAACTCGTTACCGGAGACACGGCTCTCTGGTTCCTCTCGAGGCTCGGCATCGACAGACTGAGCGACGGTTCGTATCCTGCCCAGGCGATCGGTGCTTTTACGATCGGCATGACTCCTCTCGAGATGGCAGGCGCTTATAATACCCTCGCCAGAGGCGGCACATATACCGAACCTTATGCATATACGAAGGTTCTTGATTCCAATGCCAATGTCATCCTCGAATGTAATCCTGTTACCTATCAGGTCTTCTCACAGGAGACCTCATTCCTCATGACTGATATGCTCGAAGACGTTATCTCTTACGGTACAGCTTCAGGTAACAGCCAGGAGATCAGGAACGCCGACGGAGACCTCATCCCTGCAGCAGGAAAGACAGGTACGACGGATGATAACCTCGACAAGTGGTTCTGCGGCTATACACCTTATTACACATGCACCGTATGGTACGGCTATGACAACAGGCTCAGACAGACAGTCATTCCTGATGTCGACAGGAGCAATGCGATAAGGATATGGTTCAACATCATGACTCAGATACACGACGACTGCTACGACAGGACTTTTGAGAAGCCTGACACCGTCGTCACAGTAACTTATTGCGGCCTCGGCCTCGGAAGATCCTACTACGCCACGGATTACTGTATCCAGAGCGGCACGGCCTATTCCGATTACTACGTAAAGGACAGCTACCTTATCCCTTCGGATCCTTGTCCTATCCACACTCCAACCCCGACCCCTCCGCCTGAGGAAGAAGGAAACGGTGAAGGCGGTGAAGGCGGCGAAGGAACGCCGGGAGGCTGAACTTGAGCTACGTAAAGATAGACAAAGACCTGATATTATCGGATCGTTCGGGAGAAAACCGCGCAGATAAAGCCAAACGCATGTTTTTGGAAGGGTATAACTGTTCTCAGAGCGTAGTCGTTTCTTTCTGCGACCTTTTCGATGTGGATGAAGAGACCGCGCTTCGCATGTCCGCGTCTTTCGGCGGCGGCATGGGAAGGATGCGCGAAGTCTGCGGGGCTTTCTCGGGAATAATAATGGTACTGGGGCTTTTCGCGGGGCAGGTCGAAGGATCTGATCAGGAAGCCAAGAAGGAAAATTACAGGCTCGTTCAGGAAGCAGCCGATCTTTTTCGAAAAGAAAACGGATCTATAATCTGCCGCGAGATATTAGGTCTTGAAAAGGCGGAGGGCACATATGTCCCTGCCCCGAGAACAGAGGAGTACTACAAAAAGCGCCCCTGTCCGGAAACGATCAGGGGTGCTGCTCAGATACTTATCGATATGCTTGAAAAGTACGCGGATTAAAGGACCGGAACCTTGGACTGGAAGAATGTTCCTATGTCCTCGCAATCCAGGATCTTACCCAGGACATGAGGATCAGAACCTTCTGCTATGACGCCGTTTATGCCGTGGGATGTAACCTTCTGCATTGCGGTAAGCTTGGTGAACATTCCGCCTGTTCCGAGCTTGGAACCGGCGCCCGTGGAAGACTGGAGCATCTCGTCGGTGATCTCCTCAACATAAGATATCCTCTTGGCATCGGGATTCTCGCGCGGATTGTCGTCATAAAGACCGTTGATGTCTGAAAGTATGATAAGAAGGTCTGCATTTACGAGAGTCGCAACCTGTGCAGACAATGTATCATTATCTCCGAAAGTACCGTTATGAAGGATCTCAGCCGTGGAAACAGAGTCATTCTCGTTAACTACAGGAATGATCCTCTTCTCCAGAAGGGCCTCAAATGTGTTGTTGATATTGGACTTCGTGAGATTATCGAGAAGGTCGTCCTTGGTAAGGAGGATCTGACCGCAGGCATATGAATACTCGGCAAAGCTCCTCATGTACGCGTTCATGAGCTCGCACTGGCCTACCGAAGCTATAGCCTGTTTCTCACGGATGGACGTGGGCTTTTCGGGGAGATTAAGGCATCCTATACCGACACCTATCGCACCTGATGTTACGAGTACAACTTCCTTACCCGCATTCATAAGGTCAGCGATGGCACGGCAGAGCCTGTCAATATTGCCGTGGTTCATACGGCCTGTCTCATAAGTGATCGTAGAGGTTCCAACCTTGACTACGATACGCTTGGCAAAATTGATCTCCATACGGGAGCCGCCATCATTACCCATGCTTTTCTCCTTTTTCGAAAATAGTCCTTTATGAATATACTCTAAATGGCGGAAAAATCAACTTATATATTTCTTCCGCCCGAAAAGCTCATCCAGGATCGCTTCGTACTTCATTCGCGGGGTTGCATAAAGATGTGCACGGATTTCTTAATATTTCAATATCCTCTTGGGCTTCTGCGGAGGTCTTTTCTTAATCCCTTTTTCTTCGGCATAACTGGGCAGATTATTCTTTTTCCTGTAATCCTGAACCCAACGACAGACCGAATTTACACTATCCCCAACTCTTTTGCTGTCTTGGCAGCTGATTTACCGGATTCCAAGATATAGGCTGCGGTCTATTCTCTCTCTCCGGAGTGTACTTCTCGTTTCTTCTAGCCATTTTCAATTCCATTCTAGATGCATATGGAATTATATCTGACTATACTTTTTTCGCCGCAGTCCACTCTTAATTGTTTGATCAGTATATATCATATTTGTCTCGCAGTATCTCTTTTTCTAATTCTTCTGATGATCCAATTTCATTAAACGGAATGTAATAAAATGGATTTTCATAAGGATCAATACTTGGCCAAGTTATAACAAACGCCATTATTACAAAGTAATCATAAGATACGTACAAATCATCTATATCTGTCGTATATCTGGTCTCAAAGAGTGTAAATATTTGAGCTATAGCGTTGTTAGTGGGATATGGTGTATATATCACGTGATTATAATAAGACTCTTCCGGAGAATCAGGGAGTATAAATGAATAGTCTATCCATTCCGGAGTTACTTCATTAGAATCAAAATACATTAAACGGTCTTGTATCCTTAGTCTTATCCACATATCACCGCAATCATAATAATAATAATCACCTTCATGTATGACTTCATCATATGAGAAATAACCAAGATCACCTACCGGTATACTGAAAAGACCATTCTCATCAAAATCCTTTTCCTGCCACCCGTAATCTGCTATCAGCTTCCTCAGGAGATATTTGTTTTCGCCGTCTTCGGTCTCTTCAATATAATCTTCCAAAACAACAGGTAAATGGATATAAACCGGGCTGCCTTCATCACAAAAAATAGGATATGTATACTCCCCCATCTCTTTTTCCGTTATCTTCGGGATCCTTGGTTCAGAAGAAGTTTCAAGACTAGTCAAACATTCTGTATCAGTAACAGCAGTCGTCTCGGTCTTCTTATCTTTACTACACCCGGCCTGACAAAAGGTCAAACAAAAGATCAAGAGAATGGTAACAATCTTAACCTCATTTTTCATGCCTGTTCCTCTTTATTATTCGATCAGTCTATAGCATACTCATCGCGCAGAATCTCTTTTTTTACAACTTCAATAGGTCCATGTGAATCGTACGGAAGGTAGTAAAATGGATTTTCATAAGGATCAATACTTGGCCATGTGATGACAAATGCCATTATCACAAAGTAATCATAAGAAATAACTATATCCTCTAAATCTGTTAGATATCTGGTCTCATTGTTCTTATATATCTCAGCAAAAGAATTATTGTATGGATACGGTTTAAATATAACATGATTAAAATAGTATTCTCCGGGAGAATCAGGAAGAATAAAAGAATAGTCTATCCAGTCCGGAACCAAGACCAACGGTTCTTCGCTATCAACATAATTTAAGATAAGCAGTCGAACCCACATTTCTCCGCAATCATAGTAAAAGTAGTCACCTTCTTTGCTTAAACTATCATATGAGATAGACATTGAATCATTCATCGGCATTGCAAACTGCCCGTCTCCATCATAGTCTTTCTTTTGCCACCCGTAGTCTGTTAACAGTTTCTCCAGAAGGTATTTGTTACCGCCGTCTTCGGTCTCTTCAATATAATCTTCCAAAGCTATAGGCAAATGGATATATACCGGGCTACCTTCATCACAAAAAATAGGATATGTATACTCCCCCATCTCTTTTTCCGTTATCTTCGGAATCTTTGGTGCAGAAGAAGTCTCTAGATTTGTCAGACGCTCGGTATCAGTAACGGCAGTCGTCTCGGTCTTCTTATCTTTGCTACACCCGAACTGACAGATTAAAAAATATAAGATCAAGAACGTTGAAATCACCTTAACTCCATTTTTCATGTTTATCCTTCTTCATTGTCTGATCAGTGTATATCGTATTCATCGTGTAGGATTTCTTTTTCTACAACTTCAACAGGTCCACATGGATTGTACGGAAGGTAATAAAATGGATTTTCATTGGGCTCAATACTT
>Ga0310786_10008977_pt1 | contig 12752 bp, 15 predicted proteins | sample AusTroGonzalo_MG_FD_203881 | JGI IMG/M metagenome (GOLD analysis project Ga0310786, IMG submission 203881) | Bovine rumen microbial communities from tropical cattle in Woodstock, Queensland, Australia - Gonzalo_03 (v2) (version 2) | ecosystem: Host-associated > Mammals > Digestive system >...
TATAGCAAATAAAACAAGAAAGTCACTTAAAAAGTAGGGAGGTATTTAATGATTAAGAAAAATGACAGATTTACATACCACAAAGGCGATACTGTTATGTATGTAAATGGCAAGCAAGGTAAATTTGTAAATGGTAAATTTGTTCCAACAAAGAAGTCGGATAAAAAGAAGAAATAGGAGGCAGTCCTATGAGTTTTAGTTCCGTGTGGAATAAAGTAAAGGAGATAATAGGAAAAATGTTAGGTGCGAAAACAATAGAACAAGTATTGGGAATTAAATCTGGAATTTCGCAAGAAATGGAAGCGGCTATTGAATTATGGTCTGCTATGTATGAAAATAAAGCACCGTGGTTAAAAGAGCCAACTAAAGATAGTCCTGTGAGAATTACATCTTTGGGATTACCCTCTCTTATTGCAAGTGAAAAAGCAAGAATGGCAACATTAGAGATGGAAGTAGAAATCAATGCGCCAATGGAAGAAATTGAAGAACCTAATCCTGATTATGTTCCGCCCGGCACAGATGAAAATGGAATGCCCACTCTTGGTCAGGGTGCTATGACTATTAAGAAAAATGTGCCCAAGGGTAATACGGAGAGGGCAGATTTTCTTGCGGATGAGTTTGAAAAAGTAAAAAGAAATATCCGTAGACAACTTGAATATGGTATCGCAAAGGGCGGTCTTGTTATTAAGCCGTATTTAGTACAAGATTCCGACGTCGAATCAAGCGATTTTAGCGACAAAAAGCGTACAGACAATAAAAGTATCGACAAAACAAAAACAGACGCTAAAATGAGCAAAATGGACGTTAAAACGAATGATAGTAGTGAAAAGCAAAAGAAAGATTATAATGCACATTTGGAATTTGAGTATATTCAAGCAGATGGTTTCTATCCATTAGCGTTTAATGCGAGTGGAAAAATGACAGAGGCCGCGTTTATTCAGAAGAAATTGGACAAAGATACAACGTATAGTCGTATTGAGTATCATAAACTTGAAGGTAAAAGATGTACTGTTATCAATTTGGCATTTAAGTCTAATAAGATGTTAAGAGGACTTCAACCCGGAACAGAAACAGACTTAGGTGTAGAGATTCCATTAACAGATGTTCCTGAGTGGGCTTCTTTACAGAAGAAAACTGTAATTGAGGGCGTAGACAGGTTGCTTTTTGCATACTTTAAAATGCCTGAGGCTAATATCATTGATACCTATTCACCGCTCGGTGTTTCTGGATATAGCAGGGTAGTAAGTCTTATTAAAGACGCAGATTTCCAATATAGTAGGTTGCTTTGGGAATTTGAAGGCGGAGAACTTGCTATTGATGTTGACCGTGACGCATTGAAATTGGTAATGGATGAAAACGGTAATGATAGAACAGAAAGACCTCTCGCACAGGAAAGATTATTCCGTAAGGTAGATTTAAACTCGGAAGATACATATAATGTATTTAGTCCCGCACTTCGTGATGATTCCCTGCTCAACGGACTTAATGCAATCTTAACCAGGATTGAAGATTGTATTGGTATGAGTAGAGGAACAATTTCAAATACACCGTATAATGAGGCAAAAACCGCTACAGAATTAAAGATTTTACGTCAGAGAAGTTATTCCACAAATGCAGATATTCAGGCGGCATTGGAAGACACGCTTAAAGATGTGGTTTACATTATGGATATCCTGTGTTCACTCTATAAAGTTACACCAGAGGGTGAGTATGAATGTTCGTTTGAGTGGGATGATAGTATTTTAGTTGATATTGAAACTGAATTATCCAAGAGATTAACGCTAATGCAGTCTGGGCTTTCATCTAAACTTGAAACGAGAATGTGGTACTTTAATGAAACTGAAAATCAAGCGAAAGCCGCATTACAGAAAGTTGATGATGAGGCAAAACAGGCGATTGCTACCAATATGGCTGCTCAACAACAGATGGGCGAAGAAGTACAACAGCAAGCACCGGGTACGTTTAAAACGGAAAACTTGTCTAATCCTCTTACAGGTGTTAAAGCAACAAATGAGCAGAAGGCGAAACAGTTTTCAAAAGATAGTGGAGAAGACAAAGAATGAATGTTTTAATGTTATGTCCCGCAAATATAGTTACCGGTGGCACAGAGTCTATACATGAGTTTGCATCCAAACTTAATGCTTATGATTGTGTAGATGTAAAAATTTTGTATTTTCGTTGTAGCAACGGTAATCCTCAGCCTAAAGAGTATGAGGAGTATCATGTAGATTATGTTACAAGTTTACCATCAAATTATAATGAAATCGTAATATTTCCAGAAATATGGGCTAATGAAGTAAATAATCCTAAATATGCTAATTGCCTAAAAATAGTACATTGGTTAGGTGTGGATGTCTATTATTGGAATAATCCGGTAAGTGAGTACAATAAATTCTTGGAAAAGAAAGACGTACTGCATTTAACCCAGATGCAGTATGCAGTAGATAATCTGTTAAAGTTAGGTGTAAATCCGAAACTCATACAGCATATTTCAGATGTGCCAAATAAAATATTTTATGAGGACTATGAGGAAGTATCGAGAAATGACGTTGTGTTGTTTAATCCTAACCTTAGTAAGATTACAGATTTTCAAAGAGCCGTAATGCGTAAGGCACAAGAAGAAGGCATCTCATTTAAACCGCTTGAACATATGACAAGAGAGCAGATGGCACAGACTATGAGAGAGGCAAAATTATACATAGATTTCGGTGTATTTTCTGGCAGAGAAAGAATACCGAGAGAGGCCGCATTAAGTGGTTGTTGTGTCATAACAAGTAAATCAGGATGCGCCAAGTATTTTAGTGATGTCGCATTATTAGATAAATGGAAATTTGAAACTATTCCAGAAAATATACCGAAAATAGTTGATACGATAAAATATATACTTGTCAATTATGAGACAGTAAAATCAGAGTTTGATACTTATAGGCAATCATTACTTGAAGATAGAAAAAATTTACCAACGGACTGCGAGAAACTTGCCAAGTTATTTAGTGTATTAAATTTATATTTAAGGAGTTTTCAATGAGATTTAGTATAATAATACCAGCATATAATTCAGAGAAGTATATATTTAATGCATTAGACCATGTAAGGAGTCAAACATTTACCGATTATGAATTAGTAGTAATATGTGATTCATGTGTAGATGGCACACAAAAATTGGCAGAGTCATATAATGCCAAAACAGTTGCGGTAGATTTTCATAATGATGGTTTGTCGAGAAGTAAAGGTCTTGATATTGCTCAAGGTGAATATGTTTTATTTATTGACGATGACGATTGGTGGATGAGAGATGACCTATTAGAATTTCTTGATAATAAGATACAAGAAGATAACGAACCAGATATTATCTGTTTTGGTTTTTATTTCAAAGGTTTTGGTGAAGTAAAGACAAGACGAAAATGTATGAATGATTTATGGATGGCTACGTGGAATAAATGTTGGAAAAGAGAAACAATAGGCGATACAAGATTTCCCAATGTTTATAGTGTAAGTGATATGTATTTTCATGAGGCTATGCTAAAGAAAAATCCACGTATTGTAGAATACAACGAATGTTTATATTATTACAACTACCTTAGACCTGGTAGCATTTCACAGAAACAGGGTAATACAATAGAACAGACGAGGCAGTGGTTATGAAATATTTGATACACACCTGTTCAAGAAGAAAATGGTATGTTGATGAATTTTTAGTGCCGTCAATGAAGGCGCAAGGCATATCCGATAATAATATTGTCGTTTACAGTGATGATAATAATGACGGACAGTTAGTATCTTTTATAAATAGTTATAAAAGTATAGGCTCTAAAGATGCGTGGCATTTACAAGATGACATCATTATTAGTAGTAACTTCAGGTCTGTAACAGAAAAGTATAATGAAGGAATAGTTTGCGGATTCTGTAATAGTTATTCAACGGCTCAACCGGGTAAATCTAATATATTAGATATGTGGTACTCAATGCCTTGTATAAGAATACCGGGCGATATATTTGAACGATTTATAGCATGGTTACAACAACCTAATGTTCAATCAAGGTATCGTCATTATTTTACGGAAAATAAACATGATGATGTTTTGTTTCAGCAGTTTTTAACCGATATGTATCCGCGAATGATTGTTCTCAATTTAGCACCGAATCTCGTTAATCATATTGACCACTTATTAGGTGGATCACTTATAAATAAAGATAGGGGTAGAGGTCCTGAATATATAATGTCGAGATATTGGGAAGAGCCCGAGTTAATAGAAGATATAAAAAACATTCTGATACAAAATACCAAATGTGGTTGACTTTTGGTATTTATGTTATATAATATTATGTGAAAGTGGTTGCACCCAACAACACTTAAAAATGGGTACATCTATCGCAGTACCGTGACTGCGGCCTTATAAATTAAACGGATATAAAAGATGTGGAGGAAGTACAATGACAATTAAAGAGATTTTTGAACAAGCGGAGAACGGCACACTCACGCTTGACCAGTTTAACGAACTGGCGAAGGATGCAAAATTTGCCGATTTAACAACGGGAGATTACGTATCAAAGAAAAAGTACGAGGATGAACTGTCAGGAAAAGAAAATCAGATTAAAACTCTGAATGACACAATCTCAAACCGTGACAAAGATTTGAAAACTCTTAAAGAGCAGTTAGAAACTGCGGCACAAGCAGACGGAGCAGATAAGCAGGCATTAGAAAAACTAACAAGTGACATGGCGTCATTACAGGAAAAATATAATTCCGATTTGAAAGCCTATAAAGCACAGTTAGCAGAACAGTCCTATGATTTTGCAGTCAAAGAATATGCCAACGGGTTAGAGTTTTCAAGTGCGGCGGCTAAAAGAGATTTTATCGGACAGTTTAAGCAGGCTGGGTTAAAGATGGATGGCGATATGATCCTCGGTGCCGACGATTTTAGAGCCAAATATCAGGAATCCAATCCTGATGCATTTCCTGTGAAAGCAGAACCTAAACCCGCTGAACCAGAAAAGCCGTTACCGAAATTTGTTGAACCTACTGGTGCGCCGGAAGGTAAAAAACTCTCTTTAACGCAACTGATGAGGATGAAGAACGAAAATCCTGATGTAGAAATTAACGTATAATAGGGAGGAAAGAAAACATGGGCGAATATTTTGATGCCAAACTTTTTAATGGTGAAGTGTTCCAGAAGTACGTAGACCGTATTCCGAATGTTCACCTGAACGAACTCATTAAATCTGGTGCTATTATTACCAGACCGGAACTTGCATCTGCTATGAGAGACCAGGTTGGTGGTAACTACATCACCACACCGCTGAAAGGTCTGATTGGCGGAGATCCGCTTAACTACGATGGTGTTACGAATATTACCGCAACATCTACGCAGACTTACAGCCATTCAAGAGTAGTTGCCGGTCGTGCAAAAGCATGGACAGAGAAGGACTTCTCTTATGATATTACTGGTGGCGTAGATTTCATGGAGAACGTAGCACAGCAGGTTAGTGAATACTGGACAGAGCAGGATCAGATTACTCTGATTTCCATTCTGAATGGTGTGTTCTCGATGGTAGATGATGCAGGTGCAGAATTTGTAGCAGAGCATACACATGATGTATCCGCAGTAACGAATACCGAAGGTGTTCTTGGTTATATGGATGCAACCACTCTGAACACAGCAGTGCAGAAAGCCGCTGGTGACCACAAGGGTCAGTTCTCTCTGGCACTTATGCATTCCAAGGTTGCTACAGACCTTGAGAACCAGAACCTGCTTACTTACATCAAGTACAATGATGCTAACGGTATGCAGAGAGATACCAATATCGCAACTCTGAATGGCAGACTTGTTATCGTTGATGATGATATGCCTGTTATTACAGTTGGTACTGGTACGGGTGCTACCAAGAAGTATGTAACTTATGTATTCGGTCGTGGTGCTATTGAGTACACGAACTGCGGTGCAAAAGTTCCTTACGAAATGGATCGTGATCCTAAGACCAATGGTGGTCAGGATACACTGTACTCTCGTCAGAGAAAGTGCTGGGCACCGTATGGTATTTCCTTCACGCAGTACTCCATGTCTACTCTGTCTCCTACTAACGACGAACTTGAAATCGGCGCTAACTGGGAACTGGTTAACACGGGTGGCGTATCGAAGGTTTACATCCCGCACAAAGCAATTCCGATTTCCAGAATTATCTCTCTGGGCTAATATAAATCAGAAAGGAGGTCAATCTAATGTATCTTACCTACGCAGAATATCAAGCATACGGAGGGACACTGGATGAGACCTCCTTTCAAGATTTAGAGTTTGACGCCGAATCCACTATTAACTGGTACACGTTTAATAGATTGTTTAGACCTGAATGGGCTGCGGCACTTGAAACCGAGCAGTTAAAGCGTTGCGTATACCAACTTATCAGATTAAAACAGTTAGAGGCAGAATTGATGTTCGGTGGATTAGGAAGTGGTGGACTTGGTTGGGAACGTCAGCCTAATATAATTAAAGAGAGTAACGACGGTGTTACAACAGAATATAATTCTTTGAGTGCTGGTGATTTGCTTGCATATGCACAAGGAACCAGACCGAAGAAAGATTTGATTGATAGATATTTGAGTAGCATTATCAATGATTTAGGAAGAAGACTTTTATATAGAGGCTTATATCCGGGAGAATAATATGTACGGTTATATTTTTGAAGTAACAAATAAAAATACTGGCGAAAAATATCTTGGTAAGAGATATGCAGTGGCATTTGATAAAAGTTATCTTGGAGAAGAAAATAATCCTGCTTTAGCCATTGCGATTGAGAAAAATGGTAGACCTGCGTTTGAGGCGAGAATGATTATGCCGTATGAAAATCCTGATGTATTAGACACGGTGTTTGACAGTATGGTAAAATCTACAAGTAAAAAAGTTGTTGAGCCTAAAAAAGTGGAAAAGCAAGATGTAGAAGAAAAGCCAGTAGAAGTAAAGGCGCCCGCTAAAAGAGGTCGTAAAAAAGTAGTTGAGGAACAGTGATGAATCACTATCCCAGTTGGTGGAATGAAACAATTACAATCTACAATAAATATACTGATCCAGTATCGAATTTAATCACATGGCACAGACATGTTGTAAGTGGTGCATTTTGGAAAAATATCGGTAACAAAGTTACGATTGATAAAACCGTAATTGAAACAGACACCATCATTTGTAGAATACGAAAAGATAACGAATTTCTACCAAAATATGAATGGATAGCATTACCGAATGATGAGATGGATGACTACTACACGTTAGGTCGTGGAGATATTTTAATTCGCGGTGAAGTAGATGACGTTGTAGAAGAATACACCAACGGACATAAATCAACTGATTTAGTACACAAGTATAAAGACTTACAAGGGTGTTTAACTATTGACGAAGTGACCATCAACACAGAGGGCGGTAGAGGAAATGAGCATTATTTAGTGCGAGGTAAATAATGTGGGAGAAATAAAATTTAACGTTCCATATCGCGAAATTAGGGATCAACTCGTTAAAATCAGTGACAACTATGTAAAGAATATATGGGAAAAAAGACGTACTGCGTGTATATTATCAGCAGGAGAACTTTTAGAAGATAATGGTTATCTACCTGCTGGAACTGTGTATGAGGCATGGAATGACCGATTGTGGTTTAGCGTTGAAAAGAATGGTGCAGAATTAGCACATTATTTTCACGAAGGAATACAGTACGGACCGAACTTCTATATTAAAGATTTAGGCGAATGGAGAAGTCCTAAAGGTAAACCTAAACATCCTGTACATGAAATTTATACACAAGGTCAAAATAAACCCGCAGGTGTTGCACACTGGACAGATGCATTAAATAACGAACTGGAACCCGAACTCTATGATAGAATTGAAAAAATACTAAGGAGATAGTATGCCAGCAGTAGACTTAAATAAACGTTTTTTAGATTATATATATGAATGTCCTGTTGTGGCAGAAAATCCTATGTATTTTGCGGTAGCAGAGGAACGAAATAATAATAATCAACTTTTACCGACACAAGAACAACCGCTCGATACTGTAGAATTTGTTGATGGTACAGTAGAAAAAGTATATAGAGCAGATATACTGATGTATAAATCAGTAGCCTATAATCCAATCGTAACTGAGGAAGTTGGAACAAGTGGTAAAAAAATACCGTCTACAACGTATCTTAATGAGAACATAGAAGATATGACAGACGGTCAAACACTTATTGATTGGATAGAAGAACAAAATGATAACCGACACTTTCCAAATTTTGGAGAAAGTTGTATAATAGAGAGTGTAAAGACAACAACTAATAGACCCGTGCTTAACGGCATAAATCCTGAATTAGAACCGCCGTTAGCACAGTACAGTGTTGGTTTGGTAATAACGTATATAGATACGTCAAAACAGATTTGGAATTAAATTTAAGAGAGGAGAAAAAGAAATGGCAGTAGCACAGTTTAACCTTGCAGAACATCAGAGAGCCGAACGTAAGTTACTGTTAACGGTAGCAGAGTGGACAGAAGGTACAACAGTTGAAAGAGAACTTCTCGGTAGACGTACAGAAGATTCCAGCGTTGAATATAACGCAGACCAGAGTACGACAACGGATATTCTTGGCATCAACTACACCGATGTAAATAAGACACAGCCTCAGCAGGATTTCGATCCGTATCTTATCCTTGGTGGATCCAAACTTGGTGCAAAATTAGATGATATTCGTAGAAGGAACGCACTTTCTGAACTTTCACAGTTTACTCTGTATCTTATTACCGCATATGTTGGTAATGCGAACGACGGCTATCGTGCAGAAAAACACGTAAACTGCACAATTCAGTACAATAGCCTCGGCGGTGATGCAAACGTAAATATGCCTATTTCAGCGTTCTTTAGTAATGATATTACTAATGGTCATGTTGATAAATTAGGTATTGATTTCCAGTTTACACCGGACGCTTAATTATGAAGGAGAAGGAAAATGGCTGAAAAAACAAAGAAAGACAACACAACATTAAATCTTGATTTAACAGAAACCGCCAGAACTAAAATCTGGGTCAATGGTGACTGTAATAAGATTTTGGAACTTAACTTAACGGATATCGGTATTATGAGTAGAGCAAGGGATGCCGAAGTTAAACTCGATGAGTTACAAGCAGAGGCTAATAAATTAGCCTCTGCGGAAGTTCCAGATTCCTTTGAAACCGAGGAAGACAATAAAAAATTTGACGAAATTGTAGACGTGTTCCAAGACATTGATAAGAAGATGAGGGATCTTGTCAATGGTATTTTTGATTTTAATGTGTGTGATGTATGTTGTGACGGCGGTTCAATGTATGATCCAATCAATGGTAAATATAGATACGAATATATCATTGATAAACTCATGGCATTATATGGACAGAGTTGGCAGAGAGAATCAAAGCGTACGCAGGATAGATTAAAAACGCACACTGCAAAGTACACGAAATCAAGAAAGAAATAAGGAACAACTACATGTATGATTTGCCCACCTCGATATTCATTGAGGACAACGAATATAAGATACGGGATGCGGGAGATTTTAGAGTTGTTTTAGATTGCTTTTCAGCACTCGGAGATATAGAATTGGGCGAGGATTATCGTATTCTCGCCTCTTTAATTATATTCTATGAAGATTTTACCGAGGAGTCTGTATTATCGTATGACCAAGACACTCTTGTAGCATTAGTTAAAGAGATGTACCGTTTCTTTAATTGCGGACAAGAAGACGATTCTAATATTCCAAGTCCAAAATTGATAGATTGGGACACTGACTCTCAAATAATAATGGCGGCTGTAAATAACGTAGCCGGTAAAGAAATAAGATTAGAACCCTATGTACACTGGTGGACATTTGTTGGTTATTATATGTCCGTCGGTGAAAGCGTGTTAGCAACTGTAGTGTCTATACGGCATAAAATTTTAAAGGGTGAAAAGTTAGAAAAGTGGGAACAGAAATTCAGAAATGAAAATCCCAAGTATTTTAAATGGAATTCTAAATCAATTAAGGACCAAGAACTTGATGCCCTCATGCAGGAGTTATGGGATAACGGAGATAATAAATAATGGCAAATACAACAGGCGTAAATGTTCCAATACATGCAACTATAGATATTGACGAGGCATCCAGATCCGCGGAGGCTTTAGGTAAGAAGATATCCGACGCCCTAAATCAGAATAAAGATACAACAAGTTCCAGAATGGCAAAAGTTGTACAGGATTTAGAGGCTATAAAAATAAGATTTGATTCAGTTCGGGATGCAATGGAACAAAATGCCGCCCATTATGCAAGTCTACAAAATTCTGCTCGGGGATTAGCGGCTGCCGAACATGACGCACGGGTTGAAATGCAGGCTTATGAGCAGGATTTAATTCAGTCAAATACGCAGATGGCCAATTTAGTTAAACGTATGCGTGAATACGGATATGATGAGGCAAAAGTACGTGCTGGATATTTTGGTAAAAATAAAATAGAGGCTGGTTCTGACGTTGATGAGCAGATAAAAATTATAAAGGAATTGCATGATGCTTGGAGAGAGGCAAGTACTGCACTAAACTATTACACTGTTATGCTTAATAATATGGATAACGGTGCAACAGAGGAACAGGCTCAAGAATTACAACAACTCGCAAATAAAGCACACGTCCTATTATTAAAAATAAATGAATTAAATAATGGGATGGAAAAATTTGGCGATAAAGGTACAAAAGCAAGTAGTAATTTTAAAAGTAATTTCTATTTTGTGAGAACAATACTTAATGATGTCGGCAGAACAATCAATAAAATCTCAACGGGATTAGAAAACTGTGTTAAAAAATTGATTCATCTGAAGAAGGAATCACATAAATCTACAACATCTTTGAAAGATGGTTTTAAGAACGCACTAAAAAATATCTTACGTTACGGATTAGGTATTCGTTCTTTATTTTTCTTATTCCGCAGATTAAGAAATTACGCAAAAGAAGCCCTGCAGGAAATGGCTAAAGAATTCCCTGCTGTTAATAATCAAGTATCAAGATCCATATCTGCGTTTAATCAGATGAAAGGCGCTATAGGTACTGCTGTTCAGCCGTTGTTAAATGTTCTTGTGCCGGCTCTTGAAAAAGTTGCCGCGGTCATTGTAAAAGTGGCAAATCTTATAGGTAGTGTATTCGCTTTACTTACAGGACAAAAGACCGTATATCAGGCTGTTGCAGTACAGACAGACTATGCCGCAAGTTTAGCACAGACTGGTAAGAATGCCAAGGACGCAAAGAAAGAACTTGAAGGTTACTTATCTCCGTTAGATGAAATAAACAAATATAATTCTAAAAAGGATAACGAGCCCGATTTAGGTGGCGGTGGCGGTGCAGATTTAGGTGGCGGACTAAAATTCGAGGAAGCACCAATAAGTGATTTCGCAAAGAAAATAGTGGACACCATGAATAAAATATTAGCACCAATTAAGAAAGCGTGGGCTAATGTTGGAGAATATGTTAAAAAGTCTTGGACAAAAGCATTTCAAAACATTAAAAAACTGATATCCGACATAGGTCGTGACTTTTTGGAAGTGTGGAATCAACCGGCAACAGTTAAGATGTTTGAATACCTAATGAAAGCACTGGGCAATATAGGAAAATTTGTTGCTAATATAGCAAAGGCGTTTGATGATGCGTGGAACAGAGCCGGTGTTGGTAGACGTATACTCGAAGGCATAAGAGATATATGTCTGATTATTTCTTATTTTGTGGACAAGATAACAGATTCATGGGCAAAATGGGCAGAAGATATAAACTTCACACCATTTTTAGAGAGTGTGGATGCGTGGTTAGATTCTTTGAGAGAGCCTGTTGCATATTTATCTGCTATATTTAAGGATATCAATGAACAGTTATTACAGCCACTTGCAAAATGGGCAGTAGAGGTCGGAGGACCTAAATTAGTACAAGTCTTTACAGATTTTAATAATAATGTTGATTGGGCTGGATTAAGAGAGAGCCTTGCGAAGTTATGGGAACACCTCGAACCGTTTGCAGAGAGGGTCGGTGAAGGACTTATTCTGTTCATAGAAGATGTTATGGATAGAATAGCAGAATTTGTCAATAGCGGCGACTTCGATAAACTTATAGATAATATAAATGCGTTTGTTGATTCCATTACAGCGGAGGATGTAAAAGATACTATTTGGGGAATTGTAAACGCAATAATAGCATTAAAGGCTGCAGGTGCAGTTGTCACTATTTTGCTCGGTATTGCCAAGGCAATAGCGGCTATAATGTTTGTTGTTCAGAACTTCACGGCCATATTAGCGGCATTAAAAATAATTGGCGGAGTAACAATGATTATTAGCGGAGCAATAATGGCAGTTAAAGAATTTTTCGATATGTGGAAAAACGGCTGGGATTGGCTATCGACCATTTTAGAGGCTATAGGAATTGCACTTGCGACTGTAGGGGCAATTATTTTAGGTGCACCCGCCGCAGTTGCGGCCGCAGTTGGCGGTATAATATTTGCCATATCACAAGTTGCAATCATCATACATGAACATTGGGATGAAATTGTGGCCTTCTTTAAAACCGTGTGGGAAAAAATCTCAGGATTTTTCAAAAGTTTGTGGGACAGCATAGTAGCAATATGGAATAATGTGGCAGCCTGGTTTTCAGCACATGTTATAGAGCCCGTAGCATCATTCTTCCAAGGTTTGTGTGAACGTATTGGTCAATTTTTCGAGGGAATTTGGATTTTTATTAAAGCAGTGTGGATA
>Ga0310786_10008978_pt1 | contig 12750 bp, 15 predicted proteins | sample AusTroGonzalo_MG_FD_203881 | JGI IMG/M metagenome (GOLD analysis project Ga0310786, IMG submission 203881) | Bovine rumen microbial communities from tropical cattle in Woodstock, Queensland, Australia - Gonzalo_03 (v2) (version 2) | ecosystem: Host-associated > Mammals > Digestive system >...
CTTGCTGTGCAGTTCTTTCTTCTCTTCGGCGGCAATCTGGTTGGCGCGTTTGGTGAGCACGGCCACGGTTTCATAGATGTTGTCGGTCATCTGGCTGAAGTCGGCGGTGTTGCGTGTAATGGTGGTGTTGTTCACCTTCTTTTTCTTTTCTTCCATCGATATGTGGTATTTTAATTGTCAATTTTTCTTTGATTCCAGGTCGGTCAAGGCGGCGCGGGCTTTGGTGTAGATGCTCTGTGCCGCGGCAAGACGCTTCGATTCGGCGAAGCTACTGCTGAATTTGTCGAAGTCGTTCACCACCTGCTGCAGGCGTTCGCGCTGCTTGTCCTCACGGCTGCCGATGGCATAGCGGAAGCCTGCATCGAGCTGATAGAACATGGCATCCTCGCGCTGCGGGGCCTCGGGATAGAGGTTGAGGAACTGCTTGAACGACTCATAGGCGGCATGGTATTCTTCGATGAAGTAGTAGCCGTAGGCAATTTCGTACTCTTTCTTGATGAGCTTGGAACGCATCTCGTCAAGGTAGCGGTTCACCTCGGGGATGTGGTTGCTGCGGGGAAAGCGCTCGACGAAAGCTTCCATCTCCTCAATGGCCTCGCGCGTCTGCTTCTGGTCCAGCGAGTAAGCGGGCGATTCCATGTATTTGCAGTAGGCCGACAGGAAGGAGGCCTCCTCGAGGTTCTCGCTGTAGGGGAACTGGCGTGCGAAACGCTTGAACTGGTAGCCGGCGCTGTAGTAGTCCTTCTCCTGGTAGAGTGCCTGCCCGTAGTACCATGCAATATTTTCGGCGTTCTCTTTGCCACGGTAATGGAGGGTGAGGTTTTCGAACAACTGGATGGCTTTCGAGAAGCTGTTCTCGTTATAATAGCGCATCGCAGCTTCGTACTTTGTGGCGTAATCGTTGCTGTTGAGCAATTTGTCGAATTTGCTGCAACCCGTTATCGCTAAACAGATTGCACACATTCCGATGATATTTTTAACCAATTTCATAGCCTGCAAAAATACACATTTTTTTTGATATGCGCGCAATTATTTTATATGGCGGCTCTATTTGCACGGCGAACGGCATGTCGTCGTTATTTTTTTTCAACGGCTAATTACGCTAATTACTTGAAGTTTTCGCAGTCATTATAATTCAGGCGAATTACTCGAATTGCCGCAGGGTGGCTGCTGGGGTGATTGCACAAAAAAAATAATTTGCGGGTTGGGAAAAAAGTCGTATCTTTGCATTTTTAAACGATATAATATATATGGACTCGATTGTTATCTTAGACTTTGGTTCTCAATACACTCAGCTCATTGCGCGCAAGATTCGCGAACTCCATCCTTTTGACAAGGTTCCCGCCCTCACGCCCGATGTAAAGGGCGTTGTTTTTTCGGGCAGCCCCTACAGCTGCAATGCGGCCGATGCTCCTGTCCCTCAGATGGATGGCATCAAGGGCAAGCTCCCGCTGCTGGCCGTGTGTTACGGCGCCCAATATCTGGCCAAATGGGGTGGCGGCCGTGTGCAACAAAGCAAGATACGCGAGTATGGCCGTGCCAACCTCAGCTATATCGACAGCAGTAATCCGCTGATGAAGGGCGTGCCTATGGGCAGTCAAGTCTGGATGAGTCACGGCGACACCATCGAGGTGCTTCCCGAGGGCTACAAGACCATCTGCTCGACAGAGAACGTGCAGTTCGCCGGCTACCAGATTGAAGGCGAGCAGACCTACGCCATCCAGTTCCATCCCGAGGTGCACCACTCGACCGACGGGCCGACCCTGCTGCGCAACTTTGTGGTGGATATCTGTGGTTGCCGTCAAGAGTGGACGCCCGAGAGCTTTATCGAGACCACTGTCCGCGAGTTGCGCGAGAAGGTGGGTTCCGACAAGGTGGTGCTGGGCCTCAGCGGCGGCGTGGACTCCACGGTGGCCGCCGTGCTGCTCAACCGTGCCGTGGGCCATCAGCTGCATTGTATCTTCGTGGACAACGGCCTGCTGCGCAAGAACGAGTTCGAGAGCGTGCTCGAGAGTTACAAGGATATGGGCCTCAATGTGAAGGGCGTCGACGCCAAGCAGCGCTTCTATGATGTGCTGGCCGGTGTCAAGGACCCCGAGAAGAAACGCAAGGGCATAGGCAAGACCTTCATCGATGTGTTCGATGCCGAGGCAAAACTCATCACCGATGCCAAGTGGTTGGGCCAGGGTACCATCTATCCCGATGTCATTGAGTCGTCGAGCGTGAAAGGCCCCAGCCAGACTATCAAGAGCCACCACAATGTGGGTGGCCTGCCCGACTATATGAAACTCAAACTCGTCGAGCCGCTGCGCTCGCTCTTCAAGGACGAGGTGCGTCGTGTGGGACGCCAGCTGGGTATCAAGGAGAGCCTCATCGGGCGTCATCCTTTCCCGGGTCCCGGCTTGGCCATCCGCATACTGAGTGATGTTACCCCCGAGAAGGTACGCATCCTGCAGGAGGTTGACGACATCTTCATCCAAGGCTTGCGCGACGCGGGCCTCTACGACAAGGTGTGGCAGGCCGGCGCCATGCTGCTGCCGGTGCAGAGCGTGGGTGTGATGGGCGACGAACGCACTTACGAGAGTGTCGTGGCCCTGCGTGCCGTGGAGAGTGTCGACGGCATGACCGCCGACTGGAGTCATCTGCCGTACGACTTCATGGCCAAGGTCTCGAACGAGATTATCAACCGTGTGAAAGGCGTCAACCGCGTCTGCTACGACATCAGTTCCAAACCCCCTGCAACAATCGAATGGGAGTAGGGGAGTTGAGAGCTGAGAGTTGAAATTTGGAAAATAATACTATGAAAAATAAAAACTCGACCCGGATGAATTGCAAGTTGTATGTGCTTGTTATAGCAGGCATCATTTTCAACTTTCAATTTTCAACTTTCAACTTGCTGAGGGCACAGGCTCCGGGTACCACGCCGGTCACGGTGAGCATGGAAACCCAGATGCTGAACGGCCGTAAGTACTATGTGCATATCGTCGAGAAGGGCCAGACGGTCTACTCCATCTCGCGGGCCTACAAGGTGCAGAGCTATGATGCCGTGACGCATGTCGACATTCATTACCTCCACCCGGGCGACACGGTGTGGCTGCCGGTGCGCGGCCAGTTCAGCGATGCCGCCAAGGAGATGGAACAGCCTGCCCCCACAGCCCCTGCACGACCCACCACCACCGCCCCGTCGACGACAAACCGCGAGCCGCAGCCCGCAACGAAGAAAACTGAGGCTCCCGCTCCCGCACACGAGGTGCGCCGCGTGGGCACGATGCTCAAGGTGGCCGTCATGATGCCCCTGTACCTCAACCAGCTCGACCAGATAAGCACCTCGAAATTCGACATCGAACAGCGGGGAAAGAAAAGCTACCGTCAGTTCGAATTCATCGAGTTCTATGAAGGTCTGCTGCTGGCGCTCGACCAGTTGGCCAACGAGGGCATCAGTGTCGAGCTAAACGTGGTGGATGTCAGCGAAAACACACCCGACAAGGTCGAGGAGGCTTTCCGCTCGCACCATGTGGAGCAGAGCGACTTCGTGGTAGCCTTGCTGCTGCGCGATGCCTTCGACAAAGCTGCGGAGTTGGCGCGTCAGGCAGGTGTCTATATCGTCAACCCGATGGCCACGCGTAGCGAGTTGTGTGCCGACAATCCCTATATGGTCAAGATACAGCCTTCGGTAGAGGGTATGGTGGCCTTGATGCTCAACAATATGAGGACCGAGCGTCCCAATGCCCACCTCTATGTCATCCATTCGGGATCGGCGAACGAAAAGCCGGTGCTCACCGAGCTCAAACGTCAGCTCGACGAGCATGGCGACATACCCTATACGCTTTTTAACTGGAGCCAGAGTGCCAAGCTGACGGGGGTAATCAAGAAAACCCCGTCGTGCCATGTGCTGAGTATCTACGACCAGAACAAGGACAACAACCGTGTTTACGTAGGCAACCTGCTCAACCGATTGGCCGCCTTCAAGAGCCAGGCACCCACCCTCTATAGCCTCAGTGATTGGACTCGCGACTACACGGATGTCGACTTCGGTCAGTTACAGCAACTCAACTACCACACCTACAGCACGTCGTGGGATATGACCAACGAGGTGCATGTGGCCTTCCTGCAGGCCTATCGCAACCGTTTCGGTACCGAACCCTCGTCGTCGCTGGCGGCCACGGGCTACGACCTGATGCTGTACATCTGCTCGGGCCTGAGCCGCAAGAACAGCGCTTTCTGGCAGTCCCCGTCGAGCTCGATGCCCGTGCTCACGCAGCCGCTGCATCTCAGCCGTCACGGCGCCGGGCTGGAGAACGACAAGGCACAGCTCTACCGCATGGAGAACCTGCGCTTTATCAAGGCTGTGGTGAAGAAAAACAAGTAATACAGACTGAATGGAGTATCAGAACACCATATATAAAGAGTTCCGTCTGACGGGTCCCGGGCTGCACACAGGGCGCACGGTGACGGTCACCGTGAAGCCGGCTCCCGACAACTTTGGCATCGCTTTCCGCCGTACCGACCACAACAACATCATCACCCAGTTGGCCCTGGCCGACCATGTGGGGGAGACTTCGCGCGGTACCACCCTCGGCAGCGGACGCCATTCCATCGCCACCATCGAACACCTCATGTCTGCACTGCACGGCATGAAGGTCGACAATGCCATCGTGGAACTCGACGGAGGCGAAGTGCCCATTATCGACGGCTCGTCCCGTCCCTGGCTGCTGCAGCTTACCCGCGTGGGTGTGCGTCAGCAGCGTGCCGAACGGCAGGTCTTTACCATTCCGGAACCCCTGCATTTCGAATTCCCCAAGACAGGGTCGGTATTCGATGTGGAACCCTGCGACCACTTCTCGGTGCACTGCGAGATTGATTTCCCGAACAGCGTCATCGGCCATCAGGTGGCTGAGATGAGCAGCCTTGCCGACTACGCCGCCAGCATCGCCCCCTGCCGCACCTTCGTCTTTCTGCACGAGATAGAGCCCCTGCTCCACCTCAACCTGATTAAAGGGGGAAGTCTCGACAATGCCCTGGTGTTTGTCAACAAGGAGCTTACTTCCAAACAACTCAAGCGTCTGGCCAAGACCTTCAACAAGGATGTGCGCAATTTCCAGGTGCACGACGGAGTGCTCAATACCACCGACCCCTATTTCCCCAACGAGCCGGCACGCCACAAACTGCTCGACTTCATAGGCGATGTGCGCCTGGTCGGCACCATGATTAACGCAAAATTCAATATCTACAAGCCCGGACACAAGGCCAACAATGCTTTTGCCCGCTACTTGATGGAATACATGAATAAGAATTAAGAATTAACGGAATAACACATTAACACATTCATAATGACCTTATACGACCTTCACCCCGATGCCAAGATAGGCAAAGACGTGACCATCAGTAATTTCAGCACCATATGTGAGGATGTCGAAATCGGCGACGGCACCTGGATAGGCCCCAATGTGACTATCTTCCCTGGTGCCCGTATCGGGCGCAACTGCAAGATTTTCCCGGGTGCTGTCATCGCCGCGGTGCCGCAGGACCTGAAGTTTGCAGGCGAGTATACCACCGTCGAGATTGGCGACAACAATGTCATTCGCGAGTGCTGCACCATTAACCGAGGCACGGCGGCCAGTGGGAAGACGGTCATAGGCAACGGCAACCTGCTGATGGCCTATGTTCATGTGGCCCACGACTGTGTGCTGGGCGACAACTGTGTGCTGGCCAACAACGCCACCCTTGCGGGCCATATCATCCTGGGTGACTATGTCATCCTGGGCGGCAAGACGGCCTGTCTGCAGTTCATCCATATCGGTTCGCATGTCATCACACAAGGCGGTGCCCTCATCGACAAGGACATACCTCCTTTTGTCAAGGCGGCGCGCTATCCCATCCAGTATTGTGGTGTGAACAGTCTCGGCCTTCAGCGACGCGGTTTCTCACGCGAGAGCATCAACCGTATCTCCGACATCTACCGTTACATATTTGTCAAGGGCCTTACCGTCACCGACGCTGTCGAGCAGGTGAAGGAGCTCTACGGACATACTGACGAGGGAAAACAAATCCTGGCTTTCATCGGAGGCGCCAATACGGGCCTGATGAGTGGATACAAGTCAGTGAGAAGTTAGTTTCATCATTGTGCTCTCGACCAGGGCGACGACTTTGCCGGTCTCGGGTATCGTTATCTGAGTCTGGTAGAGCGCTGTGGTATTCCCTTTCTTCAGGGCTTTGCACTCGGCGGCAAGTTCGTCGACGGCCATGGCCGGGGACAGGAAGTGAATCGTGGAATCCAGGCTCACCCAGGAGAGAGGTTCGTTTGTGGACAACTGATCTGTATTGGCCGCTATGGCGGCGGCAAAGTCGGCCAGCGTGAACAAGGCGCCACCCATGACCGCCTTGCGGGCGTTGAGGTGCTGAGGGCCAATGGACATCATGCAGCTGGAGAAATGCTCGTCGACCCGCATAATCTGTATGCCTGTGGTGTGGGTGGCATAGCGGTCGTCGGCAAAAATGGCCTGTGCCTGGAGGGTGAGGTCTGTGGTCTGCATGGTTAGAATGTGTAGGTCAGCCCAACGCCGAGCAAGCGGTTGAAGGCTCCATGGTTGGAGCGAAAGATGCGGTAGCTACCGATGCCGTTATAGACGCTCACTATCGAGTTCTGATAGCGGAGGAAGACTCCCAGATGGTCGGAGAAAAGGTATTCCGCCGACAGGGTCACCGGTAGCCAGTCGATTGTTCTGAAACGCGCTTCCTGTGGGGCGTCATTGACGCCACCGAAGGTGACGCTACAGCCCACCTTTACGGCAGGAGCCACGCCGGCAGCAAAACGCAGGTGGTCGTCGAGCGCATAAAAGCCCAGCATCAACGGCAACTCCACATACTGCAGGCTTATCTCTCCGTTGTTTTCACTGATATGGGACCCTTTCTGTGTGTAGGCCAGCTCTACTATCATCTTCCACGGCGAATGGATGTCGCTGCCCAGGGGGAATGAGGTACCGATGCCGGCACGCAGGCCCGGATGGTTGTAACGTCCGGCATCATCGCCGTCCAGCTGACAGATGTTCAGACCGCCAAACACGGAGGCTTTGAAACGGCCTTGCGCTTGTGCAGGATGGGAAAGCGAAAGGTGACAGACGATAAGCAGGAAAACAGGAATGAACTTTTTCATAAGGAGAACTTTTGTCTTAAATCGTCGGCAGTGGTGAACACGATGCCGGTCATGCCGAGCTTCCGTGCAGCGGCTACGTTGTCGGGGTTGTCGTCGATGAAAGTGCACTCTTCGGCATTCAGCCTGTAGCGGTCGAGGAGTATCTGGAACAGCCTTGGATCGGGCTTCACGTAGCCTTCGGCACCGCTGACCACATAGCGGTCTATCATCTGCAATATGCCGAAGTGCTCCCGTGCTTCGGGGAAGGTCTCCATGCTCCAATTCGTCAGGCCGTACAACTCATAATGCTTTGCTTTCAGGTCGCTGATAACCGTGCGCATTCCGGGCACCTCGTCGGTCAGCATCTCGCGCCATTGGCTGCGGTAGAGCGCTATGGCCTCGGCGTATTCGGGATACTGAGTCTGTTTCTCTGCGATGCAGTAGTCCATGCTCTCGCCGGCGTCGATGCGTTGACGGAAATCCATGTCGGCCACATGCCGCAGGAACCACCATGCTTTGGCCTCGTCACCGAAATAGTTGCCATAAATCAGTTCCGGGTGCCATTGCACCAGCACGTTGCCAAAGTCAAAGATGATGTTCTTCATAAAAGGTGTGCATTATTTATTATGATAACGCACACCTTGTATTTTTATTGCAGCTTGAAGGTGATGGGCAGCGTATACTGCACGTTGACGTTTTTGCCTTCGTACACAGCGGGTGTCCATTTAGGCATAGCCTTGACCACGCGCACAGCCTCTTCGTCGCAGCCACCACCGATGCCTTTGGCCACCTCGACGTTGACGATGCTTCCGTCGTTCATCACCACAAAGTGTATCAGTACACGGCCCTCGATGCCGTCGGCCTTGGCCTGCTCGGGGTACTGGATGTTCTCGGCGATGTACTTGTAGAGGGCCTCCATACCACCGTCATACTCGGGAGCCTGGAAGCCTTCGGGAGTCTCCTGCGGGTCGAAGAGCTCGGGCTCGACGGTGGCTTCGCTCACCGTTGCCACAGATTCTTCGGTGGTGGGCTCGCCGTTCTTGCAGCCCACCGTCAGCAGCAGTGCCGCCACGGGCAGTGCCATCAAAGCTTTCCATGCGCCGAAGCGCGTTTTCTGTTTGTTCATCATAACGATACGTTTTTTGATGTTAATACTGTTGAAATTATTTGTGATATGGCCATATCCTAATCCGGTAGCCTGTCGGTAGAGCAGTCGCAGGTAGTTCTCTCTGTTGCAGGCGTCGAGCGATGCCGCATCGGCCTGAAATTCCAGGACGGCACGTAGCTCACGCATAATCAGCCACGCGAAGGGGTTGAACCATGCCAGGCAGCACATCATCCTGGAAAAGAGAATGTCGAGCGAATGGAACTGCCGCACATGCAGCGACTCGTGGGCGAGGATGCAGCGCAGCTCGTCGTCGGTGAGTCCGCGCGTGCCGACCACTATCTGGCGGAAGAAAGAATAGGGCGCTGTCTCGTCGTCAAGCAGGATGAGCGACGAGCCGCTCGGAATGTCAAAGCCGTCGCTGGAGCGATAGGCCGTATGTCTCCGGCGGAGCATGATGGTCTTCACCGCCTGAATCACTATCTGGAACAGGAGGTAGGCCGCGCACAGCGCAAAGCCGACAAGGTATATGTCCACCATCACTCCGAGGGTCTGTGGTGCCGTGATGGCAGATGCTTCTACTTCGTTCAGCGTCACCAGATATTCTCCCGTGTGGATGACGGGCTGCGATGCCGAGGCAATCCGCTCGGGCAGCGAGAAGAAAGGGAACGTTATGCTGAACCCCAGTGCCAGCAGCAGATACCAAAGGCTTAGCTGCAGCCAGCGGTCGCGCCGCAGCGTGAGGCAGTACAGACCGTATAGAAGGCCCGTCGATAGTGTCGAGAAAACAATCCAGCGTATCATTTTTCTATCTCTTTTGTGATGGCCTCGAGGTCATCGAGTGAAACTTCTTTGTTGTCGACGAGAAACGATACCAGCGCCCGCGCCGAGCCGAAGTAGCTCTTGGTGAACCGTCCCAACTGCTGGTGCATATATTCCTCGCGGCTCACCAGCGGATAGTAGCGGTTGGCGCGGTTGAAGGTCTCGTGACCCACGAACCCCTTCTGCTCCAGTATTCGCACCACCGTGAGCACCGTATTGTACGCCACATCGCTGTCTACGGCTGCAACTATTTCGTTGGCAAAACCTTGCCCCACTTTCCAGATGGCCTGCATCACCTGTTCCTCGGCTTTGGTGAGTTCTTTGTTCTTGCTTATCTCCATAGTCTTATAATTATTTTCTTAGTTAAGAAACGAGAAGCTTATCTGTATATTGTGCGTAAGGCAAAAAAAAAATTAGAGGGCACCGAAGTGTCCTCTAATAGTTGATTGTCTTATAGTGGTTTATCGACCTGCGTACATGTCCTCGTAGTATTTGAGGTAGTCGCCTGAGGTGACGTTGTCCATCCAATCCTGATTGTCGAGGTACCAGCGGACGGTCTTCTCGATGCCCTCCTCGAACTGCAGGCTGGGCTCCCAGCCGAGCTCGCGCTGCAGCTTGCTGCTGTCAATAGCGTAGCGCATGTCGTGGCCGGCGCGGTCGGTGACGTAGGTGATGAGGTCCATGTCCTGCCCCTCGGGGCGGCCCAGTAGGCGGTCGACGGTGTTGATGACCACCTTGATGATATCGATGTTCTTCCACTCGTTGAAGCCGCCGATGTTGTAGGTCTCGGCCACCTTGCCTTTGTGGAAGATGAGGTCGATGGCGCGGGCGTGGTCCTCGACGTAGAGCCAGTCGCGCACGTTCTCGCCTTTGCCATAGACGGGCAGCGGCTTGCGGTGGCGGATATTATTGATGAAGAGCGGTATCAGCTTCTCGGGGAACTGGTAGGGGCCGTAGTTGTTCGAGCAGTTGGTGACGATGGTGGGCAGGCCGTAGGTGTCGTGGAAGGCGCGCACGAAGTGGTCGCTGCTGGCCTTGGCGGCGCTGTAGGGGCTGTGGGGCTGGTACTTCAGGTCCTCGGTGAAGAATTTCTCGCCGTATGCCAGGTGGTGCTTGCCGCTACTGGCTTTTGTCGTGAACGGAGGCTTGATGCCCTCGGGGTGGGTCATCTCAAGGGCGCCATACACCTCGTCGGTCGAGATGTGGTAGAAACGTTTGCCCTCATACTTCTCCGGCAGGCTCTCCCAGTACAGCTTGGCGGCCTGCAGCAGGCTGAGGGTACCCATCACGTTGGTCTGTGCGAAGGTGAAGGGGTCCTTGATGCTGCGGTCCACGTGGCTCTCGGCGGCCAGGTGGATGATACCATCTACCTTTTCGTCCTGCATCAGCTTGTAGACACCGTCGAAGTCGCAGATGTCCATCTTGACGAACTTGTAGTTGGGTTTGTCCTCGATGTCCTTGAGGTTGGCCAGGTTGCCGGCATAGGTCAGCTTGTCGAGGTTGATAATCTTATACTGCGGGTACTTGTTGACAAACAGCCGTACCACATGGCTCCCGATGAATCCGGCACCGCCGGTGATGATGATATTCATGAATGTGTTAATGTGTTAATGCGTTAATGTGTTATTTCAGTTTCATGCCGCTGTTCCAGGCTTTGCCCACGCTGTCGGCGATGGTGAAGTAGTTGAGGCTGGAGCCGTCCCAGACCAGCGGGTTGAGCTTCTTGATGTCGATTTTGCCGTCGGTGAGGATGGCGGGGTCGGCGACGGCGTTGACGATTTCGCCCACGACGAAGGCGCCGCCGTTGCCGCGCTCAATCATCTCCACCACCTTGCACTCCATGGCCAACGGGTACTCGTCGATGATGGGGGCGTTGACGTTCTCGCTCTTGGTGCAGTGGAAGCCCACGTGGGCCACCTTATCCTTCACGTCGCGGCCGCTGGCGATGCCGAAGTAGTCGCTCTCGGCCACTGTGCGGGCGTCGGCGTAGCTGAGGGTGAAGGCCTTGTTGAGGCGCAGGTTGTCGGTGGTCTTATGGCTGCTCAGCTGGAAGCAGACCTGGTTGCCCTCGTACTGGCCTCCCCAGGCGGCCATCATCACGTCGGGGTTGCCCTCGGCGTCGTAGGTGGCTATCATCAGCGCCGGCTGCGGCGTGACATACAGTTTGGCGCCCATATTGACGCGCTCGTTGACGTTCTTCAGTTCCATAGTGGTATTGTTGTTTATTTGTTCTTCGTTGACGGTTTCCTGTTTCGTGCCGCAGGCGCTGAAGAGCAACGCCGCCGCTGCCAGGGTGAGGATGGTGTGTTTCATTGGTTATCCGTTTGTTTTAATATAATCGTAGATATAATCCGGACTCTGCAGGTAGAGTCCTGTGTCTGTATTGATGAGCTTTTTGTAAATCGGCGAATTGTACACACGGCCGAAGGCTTGGTCGAGTGTCAGCCCTTCGTCGGCCTGCAGATAGGCCACTATCTGCTCCACATCGCTGTTGATGATGAATTGCAGCTGTTCTTCTGTGATGCTCATACGCGTTTCAATTGATGGATGGCACGCTCGGTACCGAAGAAATACTGGTTGTTGAGGTGCGAAAAGGTGAGTTCTTTGATTAACGTCTCCATGGTTATCAGCCGTTGCATGTACAGGTTCAACTGGAATACCACGCCGTCGTCGGCCACGGGCCCGACCACGATGTCGTAATCATGTTTCCGCACGCCATGCGCCATACGGTTCGTCAATATGAACTCCGCCCACTCCTGACTTACGCCGTCGAATACCTTGACATTGAGCTCTTGGCTATCGATCAGGTGTTCGTCAAACTCGTATTCCTGCACAATGGGGTTGCCTGTTTCCTCGAACTCGCAGCGGCGGACAGCCATTGCCTCGGCCTGACTGCGTATGTCGGTCAGATAGAACCCTTGTCCGAAGTCCTTGTTGGGGCGGCATTTGGCAAGGTCAATCTTGTCGAAGTCGATGTTTGAACCATGATAGAGCTTCATGCCATCGTCCCTCCGTGACGTCGGCAGTAGGTGGCGAGGTCTGACAGCGTGTCGTCGAGCGGCAGCAGGTGCTCGGCCTCGTAGTTCCTGTCAAGGAAATCAAACCCCTTGTAGGCATTCAGGTAGTTGAACGCCATAGCCGCAGGCATGCCGTTGCGCTTCCCGAACTCCACAATGCAGAGGTTTATATATCTGATTTTATTCATGCTTTTATAACGCGTTGGGGCGGGAAATATTGTGTCGGGCGGAGCGGGGGGAGAAAAATAAATTTGTGCGCGTCGGAAAAAGTGCGTATCTTTGCATCCGATTTCAACAGGAAATCGTCGAAGCGTTATATCTTCGTCTTGTATTTCGGAAACGTGAGAAACTTCCAATTATGATGCAAGGCAGTATAATGGCTCGCGCTTATAGCGTGGACTGTTTGCCGCATCTCATCATAAGGGTAATTCTCACGACCTCCGAAATAAAGAAGTGGTATACGGTACCACGCTTCTTTTTTAGAATAACCCGCTCAATTTGGTGCTGTACGAGCAAAGAAGTTGTTCCCGACACAAATTAGGGATTGTATTATGAAACGAATTGTGATTGCATTGACACTTATCAGTTGTGCGACATTCATGAATGCACAAGACACTATCGCACTGAAAACAGGAGAGAAACTATTTGTAAAAGTGACTGCCAACAAGGAGTCT
>Ga0310786_10008979_pt1 | contig 12749 bp, 8 predicted proteins | sample AusTroGonzalo_MG_FD_203881 | JGI IMG/M metagenome (GOLD analysis project Ga0310786, IMG submission 203881) | Bovine rumen microbial communities from tropical cattle in Woodstock, Queensland, Australia - Gonzalo_03 (v2) (version 2) | ecosystem: Host-associated > Mammals > Digestive system >...
CAAGGCTTCAGATTCGGGCGTGGCGTACGATTGAAAAACTACGGGAATAAATAAATCACCCTTTTTGAAGCCTTGTTCTTTTTCCGTCCAATAGCACAAAATTTCATCAGCCAGCGAGCGTTGTTTTTCGGGAGCGGGGTTCCCTGCTTGTTGGGCCAGTGCCGCCAGTTTTTCCCATGCCTCTTGCTCGTCTTTCTGTTGTAAAATTAAATTTTTTGACGGGAATAAACGCGCTTCCACCAACGCATCGGAGAGGGTTTTCAATGCAAACACTTCTTTTAATTTTATTTCGTTGCCAACCAGTAATAATTTTTCGCGCGCACGAGTAAGCGCAACGTACAAAATGCGCATTTCTTCACATGCTTCGTGTTTATCCTGTTCTTCCTCCAAAAAAGGCATAGACACATCTTTAATATCCCCCACGCGCAAACCATGTATGTTTTCGCGCCAACCGAACAGATGACTGTTACCGTCTCCGCGGCTGAAAACTTTGGACAAATCGGCAAAAATCACTACCGGGAACGCCAATCCCTTAGCTTTATGCACCGTCATCACCGTCACCACATCTTGTTCACCCGACGGTAAAGACGGCGTCAGTTGTTCCGGCACATCCGCCAGCATTTCTTCCAAATATGTTAAAAATTGTGCGATGCTTACCGGCATTTTGTCCGTATAATCTTGTGCCAGTTGCGCTAAGTGGTTCAAAATATCCAGCGTCTTTTCCCCCTCGTATGCGGCCGCACAGGCCGGAGCAAAAAAGAGGGAATAAAATAATTGCTCTAAAAACGCGGGAACACTCTGCTGCGCCGCCGTTTGCACCAGTAGACGCAAACGTTCATAGCAGGCAGACAAGCGCGCATTGGAAGGCGTTTTAAAAAGATCTAATGCGCCCTCTTGTGCTGCTCGGTATATTTCCTGGTCTGTAAAACCTTGCCACGGACTGCGCAACACGCCCGTCAACGCCACCCCATCATACGGGTTCACCAATAAGCGTAGCACATTCAACAAATCGTTCACTTCCTGTTTGCGGAAATAATCTCGGTCTGCCTCTACATGGAACGGGATACCCGCATGACGGAAAATGCGCGTATAAATATGCGCGGCCGGCAACGAACGGAACAAAATCGTCACGTCTTTATAAGCCAGTGTACGGCCGTCGCTGAGTTTCAAATGGCCGACATTTTCGTGTATCCATTGGGCAATGGCAGCGGCCTGATTTTGGCGATATTCTTCCGCGGAAGCCGCACCTGATTCTTCCACAAACAACCATTGCACCGAGACTGATGATTTGGGTTGAGCACGGGTGGGCTCTATGGGTTTATAATCGGCCTGATAAAAACTTTTATTCTCCGCTGATCCGTCTGCATAATAGGCCGCTTGACGTTGCATCACCGGCGCACAGGCAGAGTTAGCAAAATCAACAATAGCGGGCACACTGCGGTAATTATTTTCCAGCGTACATAATTGCCCGCCGTTAGCAATAATTAAATCGGTAAAAGAGGTATACGCCTCAATATCCGCCCCGCGGAAACGGTAAATAGATTGTTTAGGATCTCCCACCACAAACAATTTTCCTTCTTCCAAATCTACCTGTTGCCAGTGGGGAGCAAACGTGTTTTTCTTTTCCGCCAAAAACAAGAAGATTTCCCCTTGCAACGGATCGGTGTCTTGAAATTCGTCCACAAATAATACATCAAACCGCTCTTTGAGTAAACGGCGCACCGATAAATTACGCTGTAACAAATCACGCGTTTTGACAATCAAATCGTTAAACGTCAAATTGCCGTTGCGGATAAACTCCGTACGCACCCGTTCCACCAATGGTTGCACCAATTCATAGGCCGTAGTAAAAACATGTTGCCGCTCCGGCAATAAATCTTTGGCAAAGCGCACCAATGTGCACGCTTCGCTTTCTTCTTCCATGGTCCATCCGGTATGTGGTTTAGAAGGAACGGATGCGGTTAATACGTCCCCTTCGGACAATGTTTTCCGTTCAAACGGTTGACGCGTTAAATACAGAATACTACGCTTTAAGGAATCGGCCGCCATATCCAATTTATTCATAATTGTAATGCGTCTTTTTTTGGAGGCGACAATTTCTTTGCAACGGATAATTTTTTGTTGGCATAATTGGGCCATTTTTTCCGCATAGGCCCAATAATCATACTTTTCTACTTTTCCATCACATAATTCCTGCGCAAAGTCTTTGAGTTCGCTCAGCGTAACGGCTTCCAGCACCATTTTCCATTGAGACGCATGCGGGGCATTATCCCCCATTTCCGTTTCCAAAAAATGATGCCAATGGTTTTCAAACATGTAAGCTAATTTAGGGCCCGTATCTATTTCGGCATTGGGCGGCAAGCCGGCTTCCAGGGGGAATTGTTTTAAGATGTCGGCACAAAAACTGTGAATCGTCCCGATATTGGCGCGCTCAATATAGGTGAGCGCAGCCTCGGCGCGGGCTAATAATTCTTTATCGGTAAACGCAAACCGCGGCACCTTTTGGAAATAGGTGCGTGCCAAAGAAAGCACGGCTTCTCCCATATTTAACGACTCCTCTTTCGGAGTGAAATGAGGGACCTGTAACGCGGCAATAATTTCATGCAACGCGCTCACTAAACGTGTTTTCATTTCGGCGGCGGCTTTTTCGGTGAAGGTCATGGCGACCAGCCGTTCCACCGGCACTTTCTGCACCAGTATCGCCAAACAAAGACGCGTAATCAGCAAGGTGGTTTTACCGGTGCCGGCACCGGCTTCCACTACTAAATTACGTGTCAGTTCCGTTTGGGCGGTAAAGCGGCCCGCTTCAATGGGTGCTCCCATTCTTTTTCTCCTTTTCTTCTTTGGTCATGGTGAAAATTAGTTCTTTCTCTTCCCGCAATTTTGCTATGGAACGGGCATGCGCGTTATAACGAGCGCGGTACAAACAGGCAAAACTGTCACGGCGGCAAATACCGGTAAACGAACAGTATTTACAACCGTCGCGCTTAGTTTTGTGCTCTTTGTTGGTACTGGAAGGCGGCGGTTGCAAAAAGAAAAAACCGTCTTTCATCAGTTCTAACAAGCTGGTTAAAAAGGCAATCGCGTGCGGATAAAGATCCTGCCAGCGTTCGGACGACAAATCCTGCCGGGAATAGTGTTTTTCCACCCCGCTGTCGTTCTTTTTAAGCGACAACAGTGAAAAACCGCCCGATTGCAAATGTTCCAGTTCCGGCAGCTGCAAAGCGGCACAAGTATAGATAAAAGGTTGGAATGTAAACTCAGCAAAAAAATCTTTTCTCAAATCAGTTGTGCCTTTGTAGGAGCTTTTATAATCGGATACGTGGAAAACTTGTTTTTCTTTATTTTCCGGTGTGGAAGATGCTTCGGCCGGTTGCTTAATTTCCACGCGGTCTATTGTACCGCGCAACTTCATCAATCCGTTTGCCAGTTCAAGGCCTTCAAATCCTTTTTCAAAATACCACGGTACAACACCTTCTTCGGCTAAATGTTTTTCGTCCTGTATTAAAAAGTCTTCCAACCGTTGCAATAAATCATCCAGCCGTTCATTCCATAAAAACGGATAGATACCGTATTCGTTTTTAGGGCGGTATGAATCCGTAATTTCGCGCAAAAGGGAACTGTTTTGCGGCGCGTTGGGCACAGGGAGTGTCTTTTGCTCCCGGAGTGTTTCATAAAAACGGTGCAGTATTTCGTGCAATAAAGTGCCGCGCAAATTTTCCGCTAAGGACTCGCGGTCTAACAAATCGTCTTGTGCTTTTAGATGTAAGGCACGGCTGAAAAAATACTTCATTGGGCACATAGCCAAATCTTGCAACGCAGAAGGAGAAAACCCTTTTTTGTTGGCCGCTTCAAAAATCTGCTGTCCGCTTTCCGGGCCGACAAAACCGTCAAATGCTCCAGGATCACCTAACCCTTGTAACGCGTGCGCCGCCTGCAACGATTGCGCGACAGGCTCGCTCCACATGTCCCCTGCTTGGTATAAGGAGGCGGCCTGCTCTCCTTGCAAACTGCCGGCCAGCAAAAACTCCTTTTCCGTTAATAAATCGGCCGGTACCGTACGCAATTTTTCATCCGTACGCGCACCTACTACCGGATGCGATGGATCCGGAAGCGGTAAATTAAGTGCGCGCGCCAACTCCGCCGCATAAACAGACGGAGCCATGGCTTTTCCATCGGGTCCGGAAGCAGCAAAAGAAACGTACAACTTTTCCTGCGCGGCCGTAGCGGCAGTAAAAAATAATAATTTTTCTTCCTCAGCGCGCTGCTCAGATTTTTTCGGCACCCAATAGCCAAGTCCGTCTCGCAGTAAAGCACGGTACTCATCCCAAAAAATAGCATCTTTAGGCACCATGCGCGGGAAAGATTTTTCATTAACACCCAGTAAAAACACGACTTTAAACTGTAATCCGCGGGCGCGCAACGCATCGGTAAACACGACTCCTTGTTCCACATGTTCTACTTCATTAACGTGCAAGGCACATAGCGCATCTTTAAATTCCTTTAACAGTTCCCCCAGATAACTTTGCGGGCGAATGGCTTCATAGGCCGCTAATGATTGGGCCGTCTGCAAAATGGTTTGATAGAGCGAATGTTCCTGTTCCGACAGTACCGTTGTATCTATCTGTTCTTGCAAAAATTGTTGAAGCAGTGCGCTTCCCTTTTGCCAACGTTGCGGCTGAGAAAGGTTGTCCAATTGTTGACGCACCGACCTCATCCACACGATAATTTCCAACGACAAACTGTTATCTTTGGGCAGTAATGCTTCCCACTGTTCTAACCCGCGGCTGACTTTTGATGTAAGCACACATTGCCGCCATTTATCTTTTTGCGGCCGTTTGAAATAGGGTGCATTAAAAACCGATTGCACAGTGGCGCGGTCGAACCCGTTTTCGCACAAGGAAAGCAGATTCCAACAAAAAATCCCCAATGGATAATGGAAAAACGGATAAGAAAATGAGGCGTTGAGCGCAATATGGTTAGCGGCAAACGCGCGGCGTATTTCTTGCTGGTACGGTGTCGTGTCGCGCGCAATAACCGCAATGTCCTGCCATGATAATTTTTCCTGCCGCATCAAACGCAAAATTTCTTTGGCTACAAAAAACACTTCGCTTTGTTGATTGGCCGCAGATACCAAGCGGACCTGTCCCCCCGCGGCACTTCCGGCGGAAGCGAACAAAAATTGTCCTCCCTTCCCCAGCGCACCGTACGAGGAAGAATTAACATCACGCGCTTCCTGAGCCGCACCTAAATAATTGGTAGTAAAAAAGCGTTCTGCAAATTGATAGGCGGGATGTTTCTGGTAAGGCACAAAGGCGACCATATCATAATGGGTGCGTAATTGTTCCAGCAGTTTTAACTGCCGTCCCGTCATATCATAAAAACCGTAGAGCACAATGCGTTCAAATTGCCGAAGATACGCAGATGTTTCTATTTGTTCCAACGCACGTTCAAAAAATGCCTGATAAGGACGATAATCTTTTAAATTATTTTCTGCTTGCTCAAACGCTTCGTACACGTTGATAAACCACTCAAAGCGTTCACTTTGGCTGCCTAGCACCTCATCTTGGCGGATATCGGCCAAATGCTCCGTTAATACCGCAGGAGTAACGTAGGAGTCGGCCAAATCCCGCAACGAAGATTTCAGCGCTTCAATAAACCCGCTCGAAGAAGAATAGCGGTTGAGAGACGGTTTTTCCAATAAATTTTTAATGAGAAAATTGCGCAAATGGTGTTGCGGAAAAAGCGGACGCGCGGGACCGGCCTGTGCGTCCAATTGGGATAATAATTCGGGCAACGTTAAAAAATGGATATTGGCCACCGCACCCTGCCGCTGGGCCAATCGCGCCCCTAACCGCCGGCCGATCAACGTAGACGAGCACAACACCAGCCACGGAGAGGACGGATTTTTGCGCTCGCTCTCTGCATAATTCAGAAAAAAATCTTCTAAGGCTGGGTAATGTGCGTAAAACAATTTCATAGCATCGGCCATAATATAGTAAAATAAAAAGGCTTACTTTATTATGGCATTTTTGGGCGTATTTTACACTCAAATATATGCTGTATACGGAAAAAAGAATATGACTGTTTTTGATGCTGTTTTGCTTGGTTTATTGCAGGCATTAGGTGAATTTTTACCTATTTCCAGTTCAGCCCATTTAGTGTTGCTGCCCTATTTCCGCGGGCAAGAATATCAAGGTCTTGCGTTTGATGTTATGTTACACGCAGCCACACTGCTGGCGGTGTTGTGTTACTTTTGGAAAGATTGGGCCGTCCTATTACGCGAAGGGCTTTTCCGTCCCCGTTCCACCGAAGGTAAAATGCTATGGTATCTGGCGGCAGCCACCGTACCCGCGGCCATAGCCGGTGTTCTGTTCAACAATTGGGCAGAACATGTGTTTCGCCATCCGTTATCTATCGCTGCCTGTTTAATGGTGTTTGCCGTATTACTGTGGGTGGCCGATAAACAAAACCGCACCACCAAGCCATCGCAAAATCTATTCTCCATATCGTTTAAAGTCATCTTTTTAATCGGGTGTGCACAAGTATTGGCTTTGATGCCGGGTGTCTCCCGTAGCGGGATTACCATTACGGCGGCTTTATTTTTAGGGCTGGCGCGCCCGCTAAGCGCGCGCATTTCTTTTTTGTTATCCACTCCCATTATTGCCGGAGCCGCTTTGTTGGAATTGCGCCATTTAACGCCTGCCGATATGAACGGCGTACTATTAGCCGGTTTTATCAGCGCGTTTATCGGGGCATTGCTAGTCATCGGCGGCCTTATGCGCTACATCAAAACGCACTCTTTTAATGTGTTTGTGTACTACCGCTTACTGTTGGGATGTGCTATCTTGCTATTTTATTTTCTGCATTAACTGATACCAAATATAAAAAGCCCGTCACGTTCATGTGACGGGCTTTTTAATAAATCGACCGAAATGGCTACAATACAATCAAGCGAACGGCCATAATAATCAATACAAGGCCGGTCACCATTTCCACTTTTTTTGCCACAATCGTTTTGGAACTGGGGCTACCTAAACGGAAACCTAACATCGTCATGGCAACAGTAATCAGCACCAAAAACACCGCCTGCGGAAGGAAAGAGGTATCCATCGCTTCCACAGCATAACCGACAAAAAACGCATCAATGCCCAGCACGGCGGCTACTTTAAACAATTTAGATGTATTATTGGTGTCCGTGGCATTGAAACTGGGTGTTTTTTCAATTGATTCCAGCATGAATTTAATACCCAGCAACAACAGGAAAGAGAAGGCAACCCAGTTGTGCGCTACATATACCCAATCGCGGAAAAATAAAGCACTAAATAAATAGCCAAATGCAAACAACAAGGTATTGCACCCAGCAAACGCTAGCGCCACTTTAATAGAGAAAATGCTTTTGCTTTTGGGAGTCATTTTCATGGCGGTCATATTGGCGCTGACCATATTATCTACACAAATACAAATAAAAATAATGATTACAGCAATCATGCCCATAGTGTATTCTCCTTACTTCCCGGTTAGTTGCATTCTACCAAATCCCTAATCCTTCCAGCAATACTTTTCCGCCCACCAGCATCAGCACAATGCCACCGGATATTCCTACCCGACGGCCAAAACGGTTGCCCAGCAACACCCCAACATAAAAGCCACCCCAACTGGTGATAAAAACACAAACGCACATCAGTACCAGTGTCAGCAGAAAAGGTGCGTATACTACCCCCATTCCCATACCCACCATCCATGCATCCAGACTGGTGGCTACGGACAAACCGATAAGTACTTTGAACGATAACACTTCCGGCAGGGCACTTTCCGCATTTTCTTCCAGTGATTCTTTAATCATGTGGCCGCCGATTCCCACTAAAATAGCACAAGCCAACCATGGGGCTATCTTGCCAATATAATGTCCTATACCGTCCCCCACCAACCACCCCAGCGAAAACATCGTAAAATGCGCCAATGTAAACGCAAGACTCACCCGCATAATATATGACACCGGCGCCCGTCGTTGGTGCGTGCAACCATACGCCGCCGTCACCGCGGTATTATCCATAGAAAGCCCCAGCGCCACCAATAAACAAGATAGTATATTCATTTAAATTATGATAACATTTTTAATAAGGTTTGAAAGCCGTAAAACGGCACTAGCCTGATCCGTTTTGGCACAAAGATAAAGAGATAAGTATGCACCATTTATTTAAACGCATTTTTCATCATGCACCGCGGAATACACACCGCGGAGGTTTCACACTGATTGAATTATTGGTAGTGGTGCTGATTATCGGCATTTTGGCATCAACGGCGTTGCCGCAATACCAACGGGCTGTTGAAAAAAGCCGCGGTACACAGGCGCTGACTTTATTAAAATCGGTTTATCAAGCTGCCGAAACTTTTTATATGGCTAACGGCAATTTCCCGACGGAATTTTCGCAACTGGATATTGATATCCCGTACAAATCTTCAGCCAGCATTGTACCCGGCAGCACCCAAGCCTTAGCCGATAGCTATTGGGGGCTCGAACTCATTAACTGGACTAAGTACAAAGGTTTTTTGATGACGCGTCTGAGCGGCCCGTACAAAGGATCGCAATTTCTTGTTTGGAAAGAACACGAAGCCGCCAATGTACCCAAAGACCAAATTATCTGTGGGGAACAAGTAAGCGGTTCGTATGCTTTTACCAAGCCGGAAGGAGAATTCTGTGTTAAACTTTTTCGCGGCGTGAAAAAAGCCGCAGGCAGCGGCGGTCGCATGTACGCCATTCCGTTGTAACTGCAACGCTGGGGACCGATTTGCAAGCCTCCCGCAGAATTTGTTAGAATATAAGAAGATTTATGGTGGATGTAGCTCAGCTGGTTAGAGCGCCGGTCTGTGGAACCGGAGGTCGCGGGTTCAAATCTCGTCATCCACCCCATATATTAGTATTAGACCCTTCCAAATAAAACCGGAAGGGTTTTTTGTTATAATTTCAATCAAATACATCCTTTTGGACAAGTTGTACCATGAGGGATATTGCCAACCGAAAAGGAGCACGTATATGCGTAAATTTGTATTGATTATCGGCTTGTGTATTTTTATAAGCGTTTTGTGGAACATATCCTCAGCAAAGGTTCCTTCTCAAAGCACAAACCTACTCCCGCTGTCGGAGCAAGTAAAAGATTTGTTCGAGAACTGTCAAAGCGGTAACATAGAAAAAATCCGCGCATTAGTGAAACAAGGGGCAGATGTAAACTTGGCCGTTTGGGAACAAGGCGGTGCCTTTTACGCCAAACAACCTCCCATCAATCGCCCTATGCCAAGCGGATTCACCTTTCCTCCCAGCAAAACTCCCTTGTTAGTGGCTATCTTTGCCGGTCATTCGGATGTTGTAAAAGAATTGATCAAAGCCGGCGCGGATGTAAACAAAGGTAATTCTCGGAAAGAAACTCCTCTCATGTTTGCCAGCAGGGACGGATACCTTAAAATAGTTAAAATTTTACTGGCTGCCGGTGCAGATGTAAATGCCAAAAGTTCTTCTTATAGTGACTCTACCGGTCCGAGGTCCTACACCGCTTTATATTTTGCCAGCAAAAGAGGTCATTTACCCATAGTAAAAGCATTGTTAGCCACCGGGGCAAAAGTAAATATATCGGGAACAGAAAGCCCCTTAGCGGCGGCTGCATCTGGTGGGCATTTGGAAATAGTTAAAGAATTGCAAAAAGTCGGATCCGCCCCTAATACAGTGAATAACAACCGAGGTTGCAGCGGGAATAATGCATTGGCGGAAGCCGTACGTAGTGGCAATGTAGAAGTAGTAAAAACGTTGATTAACGGCGGAGCCAATGTTAATAGCGCCGGTTGTGACCATACCCCGATACTCAAACATGCCATATTTGCCAAAAATATAGAAATCATTAAGGTATTGGTTAAGGCCGGCGCGGATGTGAACAAGAAAAGTACAGACGGCGTAACCGGAAAATATTGTTCTGCCATGGAACTGGCTTATGAAATCGGAAACAAAGAAATAATAAAAATCTTACAAGAATCTGGCGGGAAATTAGATGCCAAAAATACTTCTGCTTTATTGGAAGCCAGTGCAAATGGGCATATAGAAGCAGTCAAAGAATTAATTGCCGCCGGTGTAGATGTAAACATACAAGCCGCTCCGCCGCGTTGGCTGGTGTCTACAAGAGGATGCGAAGCCCCTTCCCTGTATTCTATGACCGGGCAAACCGCTTTACAAAAAGCAGCTGAAAACGGTCGTTTGGAAATTGTAAAACTATTACTGGCTGCAGGGGCGGAAGTAGAAAAGAAAAATGTTGTGGGAGATACTGCTTTAATGTTAGCCAGCCGATGGGGGCATGCAGAAATAGTAAAAGAATTACTAAAAGCCGGGGCAGACGCAAAAGCTCAAAACAACTGCGGGAAGACCGCCCTAGCCATAGCGAAAAAAGCCCAGCAAGAAGCAATTGTAAAAATACTATCCAATATCGACACAACCAACTCAGCCGAGAAAACCAACTCAGAGGAAATAATTAATATCATACAGCTATTGCCTGATAATCCACTCCCGCAAGAAGACAAAGATTTTATACGTGCCTGTTCAAAAAATGAATTAGACAAAGTGAAATCGCTACTGGCAGCGGGAGCTAATGTCGATGCGGCAACGGAACGTTCCGAGATAACTGCTTTAATGTATGCAAGTAGTATGGGATATACAGAAATAATAAAAACGCTGATTGCCGCCCATGCTCAATTAGATAAAAGGAACAAACATGGGCATACAGCCCTAATGTACGCAAGCACTTCCGGACGAGTAGACGCTCTTAAAGAATTGATTAAAGCAGGAGCGAATGTAAACGCAGCCGATAACCCCGGCAGAATGGCATTAAAATTTGCTACAGAAAAGGGCCTTGTAGAGGTTGTTAAAGTATTATTGGAAGCCGGAGCGGATGTGAGGGGCGTGAGTAAAAATTATGCCGTAACGGCTCTGCAAACAGCCAAACGAAACGGAAACACCGAAATTATTGAGCTTCTTCAAAAAGCCGGTGCCAAAGAATAATTTTTTCCATCTCAGCCTTATAGATTATTATTTGTCGGGACTATCCAATCTCAAACCGAAACCTCAGGCGATTCGGTTGCTATCACACAGGTATTACCGGACTGACCTACATCCGAAGAAAATATGGATTTAATACAGACCGATGCGAAAAACGAAGTAGAAAAATGAATTCTTTACTGGCCGCGGAAACCGAGCTCACTGCCACCAGCAGAACAATCACCAACATCATACTCCTTTAAATCCTTTTTTCTGATAATCTATTATGGTGCGAATTTCTTTGTTCTTTTACAGTTTGGAGAGTTTCTCCCTCTATTGCATAAAGAAGAATTGAATATATTTATAATTGGATGTTTTCATGCTGAAGTTGCAAGGCAAGAATGCTTGACAGTTCTACTCCTTATCCTTATAATTTAGTTATTACATCAATTCTCATTAAGGGCACAAAATATGAAAAAGGGATTCACTTTAATTGAATTACTTGTAGTCGTACTGATTATCGGCATTTTGTCTTCCATTGCTTTGCCGAAATACAACAAAGCAGTTAAAAGAGCCCGAGGACGGGAAGTACTAGTCGCCATCAAAGCCTTGGACGAAGCTCTGCCCGTATATGCACTTGCAAATGGCAATATGCCAAACACGGCTATCCAAGCAGACCAATTAAGTATCGCTCTGCCGACTTTGACTCATTTCAGCTATGTATTCAATACACTTTCTCCTACCTTTTCCGGGATAAAGGCTGGGCGCATAGTGGCATTTCAAAAAGATAGAAACACAGCAAATGTAAAAGTCTACTATGACGAAAAAGGGAAACGTTTAAAGGCTGTTTGTACAAAAGCCGATTGTCCGGCCTATTTTGAATGCAACTCTCAACCTGCCATGGAAACAAGATGCCTTGAATTCGCGCCTCATAGTAGTACTCAATGCATACGTACGCAGCAATTTCCTTCCGGGGAAACAGAATGTATATGGTAGTCTATTTGTCTTGTACACAAACAAAAATTTTCATTACCCCTTCCGGTCAGCAACGGAAGGGGCTTTTACATCAAATCATCAACGGATAAATAAACCTCGCTTAGAATTTAAATAATAGTAATAAAACTTTAAAATATTCCAATACTCAAATTGCTAAAATAGAATAAAGAATCTATTTTTGACACATTAACAGGAGTTTATATGGGTGAGTGTTCGCACGATTGCAGTTCTTGTTCGCAACATTGCGCAGAGAGAACGCAACAAAGTTTACTGGAAAAATTGAATCCGCATGCCCGCGTGAATAAAGTAATTGCCGTATGCAGCGGCAAAGGTGGCGTAGGCAAATCGATGGTCACGGCATTGTTAGCCGCGGCGGCGCAAAAAAACGGCTTGCAGGCCGGTATTTTGGATGCCGACATCACCGGTCCGTCTATTCCCAAAATGTTTGGTGTGCGCGAACGCGCTACCGGAGACCAAAGTGGTGTTTATCCCGTCAGCAGTGCCGGCGGCGTGCAACTGATGTCACTTAATTTGCTATTGGAAAACGAGACGGACCCCGTCATCTGGCGCGGGCCGCTCATCACAGGCACCGTCAAGCAGTTTTGGACGAATGTCATCTGGGATAATGTGGATGTTTTGTTTGTAGATATGCCGCCCGGCACCGGAGATACAACTCTTACCGTTTTCCAAAGTTTGCCGGTAGACGGAATTGTGTTTGTTTCTACCCCGCAGGAAC
>Ga0310786_10008980_pt1 | contig 12749 bp, 31 predicted proteins | sample AusTroGonzalo_MG_FD_203881 | JGI IMG/M metagenome (GOLD analysis project Ga0310786, IMG submission 203881) | Bovine rumen microbial communities from tropical cattle in Woodstock, Queensland, Australia - Gonzalo_03 (v2) (version 2) | ecosystem: Host-associated > Mammals > Digestive system >...
GTGATTTCGGTTTTATTTGGAAGAATAAACCAGATGAGTTTGAAAATGAATGGCTTGAGAAAATTGAGAATCTTCCATTCACAGTCTTATTTATTGACGGAAACCATGAGAACCATGGTAGACTTGATGCAATGCCCGTTGAAGAATGGAATGGCGGAAAGGTTCACAGAATTAGACCTCATATTCTTCATTTAATGAGAGGTCAAGTGTTCACAATTTGTGAAAAGACATTCTTTACTTTTGGTGGTGCATCTAGTCACGATATTAGAGATGGTGTTCTTGAACCTAATGATCCAAGAATCAGAGAATGGTCACGCAATCCATTTAAGTTGTTTAGAATTAGAGGGGTTTCATGGTGGGAGCGCGAGTTACCTTCTCCCGCAGAATTTAAAGAAGGCTGGAAGAATTTAGCAGCTCACAATAATAAAGTAGATTATGTGTTAACACATTGTGGATCAAACAAAGAAATAGCTACTATATTTCATGGTAAATTTCAAGATGGTGATGTTCTTACATGTTATTTAGATCTCATACTTGGAGAAATTGAATATAAAAGACATTTCTTTGGACATTACCACATTGATCACGCCAATGCTTACCTTAAAGCTGATATTTTATATTATGATGTAGTGAGGGTTGCATAAAATGGATATTCTTTCAGTCATTTCAACTATCTTCGCCTTGACAGGGAATCTTTTGGTGAACTTCAAGATGAAGATAGGATTTATTATTTGGTGCATTTCAAATATAACATGGATTATTTATAACTTTGTAATTTTACCGGAACCTAATTGGTCAATGATATTTATGTATATTGTTTATTTTATACTGAATATAATGGGTTTTGTATTATGGAGTAAAAAGGAGAAAAAGTAAAGAATGGTAATTTGTAATTTTGAATATTGTCGTTTCAACAAAGAACATTTTTGCACAAGAGAAAATACTATCATAAAAAATGCCAATGGATTTCCCGCTTGTGAGATACTTGTAAATAGAAATGGCACTATTGGTAGTAACGATTTTGTGGATAGAAAAACACGGGATATTATAATTGAGGAGGAACATTATGAGCAAATTACAGAAGATATTGCAGGATCACGAGAAACAAATTCAGTTAAACCTGAAGAAACAGTATCCAATATCGAAACTACAGACAGTACAGGCTCTGAGGAGATGTTCGATTCATAATGATGTAGAGCGGATGTGCGTAAATTGCCCCTACTATATGTTTGGCGATGATCGTTGCTATGAGGCGCTCATGACCGACGCCGCAGACATTATTGAGGAAAATGTAGATTTTGCAAAAATTCTAGATTCTATTAATCCTCTTGAAAAAATATAAAATTTTTGATATAATATATTTAGAAAATAAAAAAGGAGAAAAAATATGAGTATTGATAAAAAGAAAATTTATAATCAGTTAGCAGAGAGTGCAGGTGTATCAACTTTTATAGAGAATGATAAAAAGCTTGATGATGAAACAAGGAAAGCTTTTTTAGATACTCTTGAAGAAGCTGTAAAAAAACAGCCAACAGATAATGATGCAGCTCAAGCAGTAATCAGAAATCTTATTTTAGTAGCAGATGAGGTTAGAATGAATATTTATATTACTGCATTATCTTTAATTAAAGCTTATACAGATAAGGCTTCTTCAGCTTTTAATGATATATTTATAAAAGATAATGATTTCTTTGGAATTTTTGGAAAGGAAAGTTATTCTTGTAAAGATGTACTTGCTACACATAATAGAACTATGGGAATCATTTATGAAGAAATCATGGAAGCTGCGAAGGAATTAGAAAAAAATATTATGGATGCCTATTATGTAGAGTTTTTAGAAATAAGCAATGATATACTTAATAACATAGTATGGAAATCTCAGAAATCTGACTTTTATTCAAAAATGTATAATTTTCTTATAGATTTTATTAAAGATAATAGTCCAAAAGAAGAGGAAAAAGTAGAAGAAAAGAAAGTAGTTGAGAAAAAAACTTTTGCAGATAAAATGAATAGCTTTATTAATGATGAGCATGATTCAAAAAAATAAACTTAATAGTATAATGTAGGATTTTGAATAAAAGCGCGTAGAGGTTCCCGCAGAAAGGAGATAACTATATGGGATTAGATAATGGTATTATAATTAAACCTAAAACTTTTAGAGGTGAGAAATTTCTTGAAAAGTATTTTTCACATTTAAAGAATGAAACTTTTACAAATGAATATGAATTTGCTTATTGGAGAAAATGCTATAACATAAGAAATAAAATATTAAATTCAATAGATAAAGCGCGGGAAGGCTCTGAGAGTCGTAACCTTACTATTGAAGATCTTGTTCAGATTCGTGGAATAATGATACACTTCCTTAATGAACAGAATTGGAATATGGATGGCGGAAGTATTTGGACATGGGAGCAACAGCTTCCAAATACTGCAAAAATTATTCGAGATATTACAGAATTTATTGAATACCTTGAAGATAGTGAAGGTGAAGTGAGTATGAGAGATTTTCGTATTAGATTTTATGATAGCTATTAAGGAGGTGCATTATGAAGTATAGTAAAATAGTTGTATCATATATTCCGGGCGATAATGATATTGATGAATATGAAGGAACTGTAACTGGAGAACAGCTTATTTTTGAAGATGGCATAACTGCATCAGATATTAATGATGCAATAATAGATGCTGGTCATAGATTAATGGTTAATATGGGATATATAGGTATTAGTCCTAATCAGAATCAATTTATAGACTGGGCTAAATATCCATTAGAAAAACCAAATGAGTATTTTAATGGACAAAAAGTAATGGTTGCTGTATTTGATCTTAAAGAACATGATTTTGTTACTGATGTTGCAATATGGCGAAATGCAGATAAAGAATTTTGTGGTGTAGATGATAGCTTAGTAGTTTACTGGGCTCCATTCCCCGATCCGCCAGTAATGTTATGAGTATAAAGAAATTTTTTGTCATAGTCATTGTAGCTATTGGAATCTATCTATTCTTTGATTTGTTTTTTATTCCATTGATAGATTCCGCTTTTAGCTACAGTAATGGAATCACAGAGCGGGTAGAAGAAGCAGAAAAAGAAATAGGAAAAGAATAAAAGGAAGGCGAAATTTTATGTTAACAAGAAAAGAATATGAAAACACTTATGTAAGAATGATGGATAGTCTTAGAGATAAGAATTATAAAGGTAGAAAAAATTGCAATAATGTCGTATGTAAAGATTGTCCATTAGAAGGTTTTTGTGAAGATAGTAGTTCTTCAAAAAATTACAGAATTTTTGATTTAATTGAAATAGTAGAAAAATGGGGAAAAGAGCATCCTATTATAACAAGAGCAGAGAAATATAAGGAAGTATTTGGTACACGACCTGTATATAGCGACGATGTATTCATATGTCCCGGAGCAATTAGGGATATAGATTTGTGTAATATTCATCTTTGTGAAGATTGTAAGGAAGAGTATTGGAATGGTGAATATGTAGAACCTGAAAAGGAGAATTAAAATGATTGAAATAATTACTGCGGATGAAGCAAGAAAGATAAGTGAAGATATTGCATCAGAACAATGTCGTAGCATATTAGAAGATATAGATGCAAGAATCCGAGCTGCCGCATTAGAAGGAGAGCTTTCTATTTATTATGAAGGTTTACTTCCTGCGTATGTATTGCAGGTACTAGTAGAAAATGGATATAAAACTTATGAAACATCTTATTCAAATAAAACTCGCATAGGATGGTAATAAAATATGTATAAGCAGATAATTATAGTGCGGAAAGACCTGCATATGAGCGCTGGCAAGCTTGCCGCACAAGTATCACATGGTTCAATGGCATTCTTAACTACAGCAATCAGAAACAATCTATTTCCACGTAAAGATTATCAAAATGAAATAGATTGTTATAGAGCTGAATTTGATTTAGAGAAAGATCTGGTTGAACAGTGGATACAAAGTGCCTTTACAAAAGTTGTTCTTCAAGCTAAGAATAAAAATCAGTTAATGAAGGCTGTTGAAATGGCAAAAGAATTAGGAATGAAAGAAGGAGAAGACTATTTCTTAATCAAAGATAATTGTTACACAGAACTTGAGCCAGAGGAAATTGATGAAAATGGTGTTGGTAGAACTCTTACTTGTATAGGGTTTAAACCAATGGATGCAGAGATCATTGATAAAATAGGAAAGAAATTTCATGTATTTGAAGGAGAAGTAATATGAAAAAGAAAATTATAAGTTTAGTTGCTCTTTGTGCAATTTTAAAGTAAGGAGGAAGAATGGGAATAAAGATGTTATTTGTTTCTCTCTTTCTTGCCTTAAAACTCACAGTTCCTTTTGTTGAACATACTTATGAAGATACTCTTTTAGTTGCTAAAGTAGGTTATTTGGAGAATGGATCAACAGGTAAAACTGAAGAAGAAAATAGAGAGTGTCTTATCGCAACAATGGCGGTGTTCGTTAATCGTATGAAAGGCAAAGGCTGGGGAGGTCCCACAGCTAAGGGTGTTCTTTATATGAAGGGGCAGTATGCGGCAGAGACCAAGAGTCGTATTGAGAAATGCGACCCGCCGCAGTATGTAATTGATTTAGCAGAAGAAGTATTAACATATGGAACAAATGTTCCAAGTTATGTAGTTTTTCAATCAATGCAAAAAAATCTTGGAACAGTTTGGAAAATTATAGACGGTGAATATTTTGCAACTGGCGGTGGTCATTATATGGAAGGTAAGGATTTGACTATTGAAACAAATAAAGAAAAATATAGAAAACAATGTATTTTACAGATGTTTAAAAAGTTGCGCAAGGTTCATAAAGATATAAAGAAAGAGTTGAGAAAATTAGGGGTGGCTTCATAAGTCGCCCTTTATTTTTTAAAAAATTTTTGTTATAATATTTATAGAAAATAAGAAAGGAAATAAAAACAAAATGACAAACTTAGAGTGGCTTATAAAAGAAAAACCTGAACTTGCAATAGATTGTTTAAGTAGAACCTATTTAGCAATTAAAGTTAATAAAAATACTGGCGATATAGAAATGTGCGATGATGAATGTTGCAGTTGTCTTTTTTGCGATCAAAATTGCAGTAGTGAAGATTGCATTTATAGAATCGCTGATTGGTTAAAAGCAGAACATAAAGATAGAAAACAAATTAAAGATTTAACACAAGAAGAAATTAAATGTATATGTTATTCATCAGGTTCTTGTAAAAAATGTGAACTTAAACTTAGTAATGGCTTTTGTTATAAGAATATTGTAAGAGAAATAAAAGAAAATTATAATACAACTGTTGAAGGGATAATAGACTTCGGCAAGAAAATAGTGGAGGTATAAAAAATGAAAGCAAAAGAATTCCTAAATGAATTAAAAGTAAGTCTTGTAAAAGGTTTTACAAATGCCGCTACAGAGTATTTTCTTGAACCTGATGAATATAACAGAGGTTGGAAAGATGCTTTTGAATTAATAACACTTGTTGTTGAATCAAATATGGAGGATATAGAAGAATGAAAAGAGAAGTAACACTTTATTATTATAAAAGTTGGGAAATTTATTGTTATTTTAACGATAAAGAAGAATATTATGTACTTCCTATGGATGATGACAATTTAGAATTTGAAACATGGGAAGATGTTGTTGGCTATATAGACGGATTAGAAGAGGAGGAGGAATGATATGAAAGAGCTATTAATTATTGTTGATATGCAGAATGACTTCGTTACTGGCACCTTAGCCAACCCCGCCGCACAAGAGATAATAGATGGAATTAGAGAGTTTGTAGATAAGTTTTCTGGAGATATTTTATTTACAAGAGATACTCATTTTAATGATTATCTGCTTACTCAAGAAGGCAAGAAGCTTCCTGTTCCTCATTGTATATATAAAACTTGGGGATGGCAGATAGTAAAAGAATTTGATGATATTGATGGCTGTATTCTTGATAAGTTCACTTTTGGATGCGAGAGCCTCCCGCGAGAGATTGGTTATGCGTATGATAAGATTTATCTTGTAGGAACTTGTACTGATATTTGTGTTATATCTAATGCAATGATCCTTAAGGCGGCAATGCCCGATGAGCAGATAGTTATTATTGAAGATTTGTGTGCGGGAACCACACCTGAGAATCATCAGAAGGCTATTGATATAATGAAAATTTGTCAGATTGATATAATGACTTATAAGGAGAAAGATAATGACAAGGAGTTATTATAAGGTAATGGTTGAAATGGACTATTCACATAATTCATTGGAATGTGAATGGGATCATATTGAATATGAGTCTATTGATGAAGCAAAAGAAGCTATGAAAAAAGCAGAAAAGAGTCCTAGAGTTTACAATGCTTGGATTATAAAAGGAGAAAAATAAGATGAGAAACCCTAAGAGATTAGATAGTTTTTATGACACATTAAATAAGATACATCAGAAGTATTTCCCTGATTGGAGATTTGGTCAGCTTATGTGTAACTTTGTAAACCATATGGGACAGGATATTTTCTACTGGGAAGAGGACAGAATTCTCGATGGTTTATATGAGTATGTAGCAGATATAACCGGTGAGGAGTGTGATATTTAATGAATGAAAAATTGATTAAGATATTGGAAGCATTGTTTTGGGTTATTACATCAGCCATTCTTGCTGTCTGTGATTTTGTAAAGGGTGGTGTAGTATATACCATCTTTGGTTGTGTATTTACTATTATATCAGTATTTTGGACTTATTTGTTGGCAAAATACATAAATGATTATAAAGATTAGGAGGTGTCTATGGCAACATTTTGGTTAATATGCGGAATGAGCGGTGCGGGGAAAACAACCTATGCTCATCGACACTTCGGTCCTCCGCTGAATAACATAGAGTTAATTGATGTTGATGAATATTACAAAAAGATAAATGGCGATGAATGTGATAGGTCTAACTCTTATAAAGTTTGGATGGCGGTTTATGACAAGATTCATCAATGTGAATTAGAGAACAGAGATGTTGCTCTTGTAACAAACGCACTTACAGTTGCCAATAGGGAAGAATTCATTGAATGGTTCCCCAGCTTTAAACATAAAATGCTATGGTTCATGGCAGATCTGCAAGACTGTAAGGAGTATAATTTCAAAAGACGGAGAGTAGTTCCGGAACACTTAATGAACAAGCTTTGGAATCAGATGGAAATACCGAATCCCGCAGAAAAAGGATGGGATAGTATAATGCTTGTTATAAACAAGTTCAACAATGATTGTTTTACTACTTTATTTTTAAAAAAGGAGGATTAAATATGACAGTTGGCTTTTATGGCGGAAAGTTTATGCCGATGCATAAAGGGCATCTATATTGCATAGACACCGCGGCACAACAGTGTGATAAGGTTGTTGTCATAATGTTTGTAAATGGCGATGATGAATTAAAAATATTATCTACAATGGATGATGAAATGTTAGAACTTAAAAATCGCAGAAAACAGTTAGAAAGAATTTGTCGATTATATCCTAATGTAGAGTGCCATATTATAGACGTATTAGATTTAAAGAAACCCGATGGAACAGAGGATTGGGACGCGGAAACACCGCTTGTAAGAGAATACGTCCCGCATATGGATTATGTTTATTCAAGTGAACCAAAATATGGAGAATATTTCTCAAGGACTTATCCAGAAGCCCAACATATAATAGTAGATGCAGAAAGAAAAACGTACCCAATTAGTAGCACAATGATAAGAGCAATGAAAGAAATGGAGAACAGAAAATTATGGATGGTTTAAAGAAAATCGGTAAAGCTTTTAAGAGTTTAAAATGGTATGAAATATTAATGTGCGTAATAATGTTAGGAATCGCCATTTATTACGCTATAATCCCTCAGGAAGGAACCCCGCAGTGGTTGGCAATAATTAATTTCGTCTCGGGCTTATGCGGAATTGTGTGTGTATTCTTCTGCGCGAAGGCAAACCGCATGAATTTCCCGTTTGCAGTTATTAATACGACAGTATTTATGATTTATTTAGGATATTTCGGTATCTGGGCAACATTTTGGCTTGAGGCTCTTGTATACTTCCCTATGAATATTATTTCGTGGATAGGCTGGTACAAGCACAAAGATAATGAAGATAAACTTTTAGCTAAATCGAAAACTTTAACTTGGTGGCAGAATGGTATAGTTGTAGCAATCATCGCTGGTTTAACTATATTTGTACACTTTGTATTAAATGAATTAGCAGGTAATACTTGGATGAATTTCGCAACTAAGTTTGGTTGGAATGTAACAGTTATGCAGTGGTTAGATGCAGCTATCTTTGCTATTGGTATTGTTGCGGTAATCCTTGAGGCTCTTAGATACAAAGAGCAGTACATTTGGTGGCTAATTACAGACGTTGTTGCTGTTGTTCAGTACAGTTTAAAGGGAGATCCTGTTTATATTACAAAGAAGAGCATTTACTTAGTTGAAGCTCTTGTTGGAATTAAGAACTGGTTTAAACTTGCTAAAAAGAATGATACAAATGAATGATCCCGGCTAAATATTTAGTTAACCTGAAGCATTGCTTCGCTCTTGATTTTCTATAAAATTTTTGTTATAATATTTATAGAAAATAAAAAAGCGAAGTAATGCTTTTTATTTAATTTAAAGACAAAGGAGAACAAATATGAAAACAGATCATAAGTATATTGTAATGGTATTAGTTGATTTTGGTGATGAAGATACAATAGATGCTGAATACACCGGAGAAGAACATAATAATTTCGAGAGTGCGCAAGCAGAGATGCGGAAGGCAGATAGGGATCCGGTAGTATCTAGATCTTGGATAACTCATACTTGGTTAGAGAATGGTGTATTACATGGGGAGGATATTTACAGATGAATGGAAGATTGATTTTAATGTGCGGGCTTCCGGGATCCGGAAAGTCATATTTTTGCAAACATAATATAAAAGGTGACTTTTTATATGTTTCAAGAGATGAAATAAGATTCGCTTTATTAGGGGAGAATGACGAATATTTTTCGAAAGAAAAGCTTGTTTTTCGTATATTTGTTGAGAAGATTGCGGCAGGGCTTTCGGCGGGCAAGGACGTGTATGCTGACGCTACACACCTGTCTCCCGCATCAAGAGCTAAACTGTTAAATTGTATAGATGATGTTAAAGAAGTTAATGTTATATATTTTGATATACCTATGTGGTTAATACTTCGTCAGAACAGACAGCGTTCTGGAAGAGCCTATGTTCCTGAGGAACAGATCGAGAAGATGAGCGCTTCATACCAACCGCCGCAAAAATCTGAGGGGTTCGCGCACATATGGAAAGTAACAAGAGATAGATTAACTAATGTTAATAAGGTAGAGGAAGTAAAATAATTAATAAAGCGGAGGGAAAAATGAGGTATAATAAATGGGCAATATTTTATAAAGATGGTTCAATAAGAACTATAAATGCTTATGATTTTACTTGGGATGAGGGAGATAAAACTTTATCATTTAGTGATTATGATGATACTATGATTGCTTGTTTCAAGTTAGATAAAATAGATGGTGTAGCAATGGTGCAAGAAGATGTAAATCTAGGCATTGAGGAGCCGATAGCTCAGCTTCCCGCACCAGATATAACATGGGTTCCAAGTCCTTGGACTCCATCGGATTCTTGGCAGCCATCAATAACTTGGTGTGGTGCAGATATAAAACCTTTAGCAGAAAGGGGTACTGAATAAAATGTATTTAGAAAATTGTAAAAATAAACTTTGGATTACATCAGATCTTCACTTTTGCCATGATAAAGAGTTCATCTGGGGACCCCGTGGTTTTAAAAGCGTTAAAGAAATGAATACCGCAATAGTAGAAAATTGGAATTCAGTGGTTGATAAGGAAGATCACGTTATTGTTCTTGGGGACTTGATGCTTAATAACAATGAAAAAGGATTGTATTTATTAAAGCAGTTGAAAGGAACTTTACATTTAATTAGAGGCAACCATGATACTGATGCAAGAGTTCAAGAATATATAAAATGTTATAATGTATGGGAGAGAATAGTTCCTTATGCAGATACAATTCAATATAATGGATATAATTTTTATTTATCACATTATCCTACTCTTACATCTAATCATGATAAAAATAAGCCATTAAATAAACAAATTATAAACCTGTGCGGACATCTGCATACTGACGATGCGATGATTGATATGGAGAAGGGACTGGTATATCATTGTGAACTTGATGCACATGGAAATACCCCCGTATTAATTGATGATATTATAGAAGATATTAAAGTTTATAGAGGAATGAAAGCATTAAATAATGCTTTTGTATTTTAATACAAAGAAAGGACAAAAGAATGAAAATATATAGAACAGAACGAATGGTAACTGAATTTGATATTAATGAAAAAAAATTTTTAGAATTCTTAAAGAAAAACGATTCTGATGAGGTTATTCAAAATGCTCAGACTCTTGATGATGTATTAGAAGAATATGTGATTGATGATTTTGATTATGAACTATCTTTATTTACAAAAGATGGTAATGTAATATCTTGTTATAGTGGACTTTATTACGACTGTGAAGATGCATTAAGCGATATGGATTTTGGAGTCCACTAAGGAGGCGCCCGCATGACTGATGAACTTAAAGTTTTGACAGAACCCTGGCAATTTCGGGTAGATCTAGATCCTGAACAATTAAAAGAAGTAGACAGGCTCCTCGCACCTCCGCCCGCACCAGTTTTATTAGAACGATTAAGGTCATTAGAATCAGAGTATAATGCTTATCATTTTGATAATGGATATTGGCGTGGTGTTAAGTATGCTATTGATCGTATGAAGGAAGGATTATGGTAAATATGAAAAGAGTAATTGAAATAGATGAAAAAGATTTAGGAATTTTAAAAAAGACTGCTATGTCAGTAGATGATATGTTTAATACTTTACAAGGAAGAATATATTGCGCGGTGGCTGGCTCTAAGGATCTTCAAGACATTGATGTAAAAGAAAAAGACCCGAGGTATTGGTTTAATTATTATGAAGAAAATGGATTTGGAGAACATAGAGTTGTAGGTTTTAGATGTTCCATATGTAATAAAATAATTCCTATAGGTGGTTTAGAGTACTGTCCGCACTGTGGGGTCCCCATGAAGATATAAGGAGGAATTATGGCACTTAATCATGGATTTGAAAAGGCTATTGTTAGAGATATAATAATTGATTTGGTTATAACTTTTCTTATGATAGCCTTTTATATAATAATAGCAATTTTTACCGATAGCACTTTCTTGTTAACTTTGTGTATAATTGCAGGTACAATTCAAATAATTGTCGGAATTATTCAGACAAAAGATTTAATTTTGGCGATTAAAAATTTACGAAAAAAGCAAAAGGCATGGCAAGAATACGGTAAATAAACCGAATTTTTCAATAGCGCAAAATAGAAGCGGGAATCAAGGTATGAAGCGCCATATAGCAAGGTTCGCGCAGAAAGGAGGATACGAAATGCAGATGGATAAGGCTAAAGACTTTGTAGCTGTCTATACTAAGAAGATGGTTGTTATGCTTGTTGGTATGGGTTACAAGGTTGCTGGGACATTCCCTAATCCTAATAACCCGAAGTTGACTGTTTGGGTTTTTAAGAATGAAGGGAACTTTGCTAAAGACTTCCTTAACTTAAAGAAGGAGGTCCACGATGGCAGAAAGTAAGTTGTTGATGTTAAAGAGTTGGTTTGAGATTGTTAGTAAGACGATGCCAACTGAAGATGCTGCCCGTGTCATTTATGCATTGAATTATTATAGCTGTTATGACGAAAAGCTGGATCTGGGTAAGGAATTTGGTGAAGATGTTAGTGCAAGATTGACTACAGTTGTTGAATCATATTATGCTCAGATAGATAGAATGAATAAGAAACCTATTGCCGCAGGTGGTAGAAAAGAAAAGTATGATGCTGAAGCAATCTCAAATTTAGCTAGTCAAGGGAAGACTGTTAAGGAGATATGTGATGAGTTGGGAATAGAGTATAGTAGAGGTATTTATAATACTAAGGGCTATAAGGAAGGTCATGCTAAATGGTTAAAGATTAAAGAAGCTTATGGAGGGCAAGACCCCCGCACATATTTTTAATGGTAAGAGCCATCCATTCACTTAATTTATTATGGTTAGGTGAATGGGTGGTTCTTTTTATTCACTATTCACTTAATTGGTGAATAGATGGCGGGAAAGGCTTGCTATGAGGAAATTCCTATTCACTTATTCACCTAACTCAATTTCGTGAATAGTGAATGAATATAGAGGAGAAGCGCCTTATATTCACCGAATTAAGTAAATTGCTTGAATTTGGTGAATGGGTGGAATCCAATAATTCACCAACTAATATGGTTAGGTGAATGAAAGGCGCCGAAGGTGAACAATTCGTCATTCACCTTGTAACTATAATAGGTGAATGAATTCATGAATGAATTCCTCCACCTATCTAGGTGAATTCGCTTCGCTCATTCACCTAATGGGGGCTTCGCCCCCAACTATCGTGCGAGGGGTTAATTTTAATGAAAATTTAAAGAAATTCTAAAAAATCCCATATTGTGTGTGATGTGGGGTGCCAAACCCAGTATCTCCTCCAAATCCACCTACCTTCCTTTTTCAAAAAACGTCCCTAATCCGCCGTGAACCCGCTTGCCGCATGATTGTGTTGGCTATTGAAAAATTTTTTTATTTTTTTAAAATTATAACATAAATTTTTTAAATTGTCAATAGCGCCCCTATTATCTTTGACTATTGGGGTGTAAAAATATCTCCCC